>Ga0207891_1000081_pt1 | contig 98966 bp, 92 predicted proteins | sample LinPmetageLP50_FD_184061 | JGI IMG/M metagenome (GOLD analysis project Ga0207891, IMG submission 184061) | Marine viral communities from the Pacific Ocean - LP-50 (SPAdes) | ecosystem: Environmental > Aquatic > Marine > Oceanic | place: Pacific Ocean | collected 2011-08-27 | reverse complement strand
CATAACTCAGGAACGGGCACGCCGTTTTCGGCTTGCTTCAGGATCGCCATGATCTGGCTATCGGAAAAACGTGACTTCTTCATGCAGAATCTCCCTGCGTTTAGCTTACGGAAAATTCTACTTTTGAGCACCTCGGTTTTTCGGGGGGATTACCCAATAACCTTGTGCGTGAGTTGACGGTGCTCCAAAAATACTTGGATTCAGTCCTAACCTCTTTGACCAATCTGGAGATCTGGCTGTCGATGCGATTGGATTCACTCTCGATCGCGCTTCGAGCTCTCTCGGAGCGAGATACTCTAATGCCAACACGCGCTCGCAATTCATTTGCTGTGCCGCGAATTTGGTTAACTGCTGGTTCGAGCTTCCGTTCACGGAATCTTTCGAGCCAATCCAGATAGCTTTCATAAGCACCAATATCAGACTTCGAGGGACTAAAATTTCTTGGGCGTGGCATCTGCAGGGATCTACCCAAATTTTCAAACTCGGATATTGCTTCGTCTTCGATTTTTATAGTTTCACTGCTCAGAGCCTGCTTTCGTTGATCTGACATTTCCAAAGAGGCTGATTGCCTGATTCTTTCGAGCAGACTCAAAGCGTCATTAAGAATTTGCTCGACATGATTTCCAAATTCGCCCGTATCAATCGCATCATGCTTTAAATTAAGTCCAACCCGGAATTGATTCTTCAGCTCCTGAGCTTTCTGTTTACGATCGCGAAGGCGTCTGGCTTCCAAGCGTTTTCCTTCGAGAATCTCTCTATAAACAGGGCTACGCTCGCTCGTTTTACGGAAAAAGTCTTTTGCAATTTGTTGAAACCAGTTATCAAGAACGGCTTGCAGGTCACGATAAGCGCGATTCTGCCGGAAACCTTCACGACCGGCCTTCTCGTTAAGAGCCCCATTGTCATCTCGGTTCAGTGCGATATAACCCGCCATACGTCGGTGAGAGAAAAACCAATCAGATGCCGATTTCGTTCTCCTAAATTCGATTCTCAACCAGTCGAAATCCGGTAAGCCGTAGGGAAGGATGCGAATTCCGTCGCGATAAACGTAAAGCCCACCATAGCGCTCCATTTTTGAAGCAATACGATTGTACTCTTCGGGCTCGACAAGCGTTTCCTCTGCTTGACCCTGGATTACTCCAAGACGAAGATCGAAAGGCCCGCAAGCGATCGGTCTGCCTTTCGATTCCGGCCAGCTGAGCGTGAGTTCCATTGGCTCGCCCCGGTATATTCGGATCGTCCCTTTAAACTGTCCATATTCGTCAAACCGGCCCTCAAAGAAGTGGTCTCCTGCAAGTAAATCTTTTGAGGTGAAGAACTCGTCGCCTCCAATCAGCTCGTCGTAATTTCCGGTTTCATTATGATCGCGAAATTCTGCTTTTACTGGCGGGGCATGGCCGGGCGACATGGTGTTCCCGAAACCCAAGAGCATTCGTTTTACGGCGGATGGGTTATTGCTGCTATTGCTTCCGCCAATATCAACGATAAGGCTCTCGTCGCATTCGAAAAGATAAAAGTGCGTACCATATTGATCTGAAGTGAGTGAGAGGTTCGGTTCTTCGGCCTCTTCGGATATCGCTGCGAACCAATGATCAGTCTCTACCGGATCGAAGCCGCAGGCGTCCATAAGCCTGATCAATCGATCACGAATGTTTCCATCAGACACAATGGAGTTAATATTTGATTTGACTTCATTGACCATTGAAGCGAAGTCGTCGGAGCTAGGAAACCGACTAAAAATGCGCAGCGGAATGTCAATTTCGCTAATATCCAAGCCTGGAAGTTCGAAAAGGGGCCAGCAAACAAGGCAGCCGGTTAGGTCGCAGAGCCCATCCGGGCGAATGGCGCGAGACAAAACAAATGTTACTGGTGCGATTGTCGCGATTGCTAAGCGCCCAATACCTTTTTCTCCCATAAGTGGCCGAACCGGAAGGTTTTGAGGCCCCGTCCACTTTGCGAGAGATTCGGCATTAGGTCCGAACTTGCTTTCGGTTCCAAGCGCGAGCCAACGATTCAGAAAATCGTCTTGGGACATTCCTAGACCGTTGTCTCTTATCACGAGGCAATTAAGCTCGCGAATAAAGTCCACCTCAACGCGAGTGGCATATGCATCATGTGCATTTTTGAATAGCTCATGAATCGCAGTGGGAACACCGGCGATTTGCTGGCGACCCAGCATATCGACCGCACGGGCTCTGACCGCAAAATTAGCCATACAAGCTTCCAATGTCGTTAAGTGAATTAGGCGGCGGTTCCTTTCAGAACCGACTGGGAGCGCAGTTAAATTGAGGAATGAGGCGCCATAAACTCGGGACTTAATGGCTGCATAACGTTAGGCTCTCTGTTCGGAATATTGCAACAATCCAGTTCCAGACAGCCCCGACTCATGATTGAGTATAAACGCTCTTACGGAAGTTCTCCAAGTTGAGCACACCTCAAAAAGTAAACCGGAAGTTGGCATGCCGCCTGCGCCTTTTCCGCTTGGCCAATTGTCCACATCTGTACACTGGTCCACAGCGTCGATTGTCCCGCAAGGTGATAGGTTGGGGACTAGATGGGTTGATACCGTTTTCTCTGAGTGTTAAGAGCTATCGCGAATCGCATTGTAATCCCGTATGCGAAAGCGTTCACAATTTCATCTTTCGGAAGCTGGACTTCTTTCGACTGGCCTTTCTGTTATACGAAAAATGCTCATTGAGCCCGCGCAGGTCTATTCTGCAGCAGGCGAGAATCTATCTAATATTCTGATAATGCTTCCGCGATGTTCAAGAAGTGTCCTCAAAATATAGTTGTTGCTTTTTTTCTTTCCAATTTCGCTAAAGCCATCAATTTATAATCGTCACTGAACGTTATCGAGCCGTTATCAAATCGCGACAACGCCATTCTTATTTTAATGCCACCGCTTTCATCAAAGGTCTACTGTTTAGCCCCTCAATGCAACTTCATCCTCGGCTGCATAGCCCGACTAATCTTATCCATAAACCAGATCACACCCGTGCGCAGAAAACCGTGTAAGGCCACCTGGTGCATGCGGTACAGCGACACATAAAACAGTCGGGCCACTTTGCCTTCAATGTACATACTGCGGCCCGAAAGGTTGCCCATCAGGTTGCCTACGGTGGTGTAGTGGCTGAAGTTGATCAGCGAGCCGTAGTCGTTGTAAACGAAGGGTACGGCGTCTTTGCCTTCCAGCCGGTTGCACAGGGTTTTAAATAAGGCGTCGGCTTGCTGGTGTGCGGCCTGGGCGCGGGGTGCTACCGGCCGGTCGGTACCTGGTTGCGGGCAGGCGGCGCAGTCGCCGAAGGCGAAAATGTCAGAATCCCGGGTGGTTTGCAGGGTCTGTTGCACAATCAGCTGGTTGCTGCGGTTGGATTCCAGGCCGTCGAGGTCGGCGAGAAACGCGGGTGCTTTAATACCGGCGGCCCAGATGGTCATTTCCGAGGGCAATTCGGTGCCGTCTTTGAGCACAACAAGGCCGGGGCGGATTTCGCTTACGGGTTGGCCGTTAAGAACTTTCACATGTTGGCGCCCGAGTTCCTTGGTGGCCGCTGCCGAGAGTCGGGCCGGGAGCGCCGGTAGAATGCGGTCGGCGGCTTCAATCACGGTGATGGATACATCGGAGGCTTTCAGGTGGTTCATGCCGTACACCGGCAATTCGCGAGAGGCTAACCGTAGCTCTGCAGCCAGCTCAACACCGGTGGCACCGGCGCCTATAATGCTGATGTTCAGCATATGATCGCCGCCTTGCCGAGCCTCGTGGTTTTTGCGCAGAAAGGCGTTAAGCATCAGGTTGTGGAAGCGCCGGGCCTGTTTCAGGCTATCGAGGAACAAGCAGTGTTCCTGTGCGCCGGGGGTACCGAAATCGTTGGCGGTACTGCCGACGGCTATAACCAGGGTGTCGTAATTCAGCTGGCGCTCGGGAACCACTTCTTTGCCTTCTTCATCGAGGAAAGGAGCGATGATCAGTTTTTTGGTTTCACGATTCAGGCCGCTCATGCGCCCCAGTTGGAATTCGTAGTGGTGCGTGCGGGCGTGGGCCCGATAGTTTACTTCATTGGAGTTGGCGTCCAGCGAGCCGGATGCAACCTCGTGCAGCAGAGGCTTCCACACGTGAGTCAGGCCTGCGTCAACGAGGGTGATGCGAGCTTTGCCTTTTTTGCCGAGCTTCTTGCCCAGGCTGGTAACAAGTTCCAGGCCACCGGCGCCACCACCGACGACTACAATATGATGAAGATTTTCCATAGTGATCCGACCTGTAAGTAAAGAGAGCCAAACGCTCTTTCTGAAAAACGCTTGGCTGTCGTCACTGGAGCCTGGTTACAAGGTAGGATACTAATGCTGCCGGAATAATACTAACGTGCTCCGGGCAGGCGGCACAATTGGTCGTAAGACCTATTGGCTGTTCAACACACAGCAAGAGACAGGACAGTATGAAAGTAGCAGTTTACTGTGGTTCCCGTTCAGGTAACGAGCCGCTATACGCTGAAAAGGCCAGAGAGTTGGGTGAGTTCTTCGGTCATAACGGTATAGACCTGGTGTTTGGCGGGGGGCATGTCGGCCTGATGGGTATTGTGGCCGACGCGGTGCTTGCCAGCGGCGGCAAGGTTTATGGTGTTATCCCGCAGCATCTGGTCAATCGTGAACTGGCGCATCCCGGCCTTACCGAGCTGTTTGTTGTGAGCAACATGCACGAACGCAAGGCGAAGATGGCAGAGCTGGCCGATGGCTTTGTCGCTTTGCCGGGCGGTATTGGCACGCTGGAAGAAATCTTCGAGATGTGGACCTGGGGACAACTTGGCATGCACCAGAAGCCCTGCGGCTTTTATAACGTGGACGGGTTTTACGATGCGTTGCTGGATATGATCAAAACCATGGTGGCCACCGGATTTGTCAAACAGCAGTACCTCGACATGATCGTGCTGACGCAAACGCCTGCAGAGCTGGTTGATCGCTTCAAAGCCTATGTGCCGCCTCAGGAAAAGTGGACCTGAGAAAGCGTGAGCTACTCACTCAGGATTCACTGGAATGCTTGTGTATTCATAACTTTCTCTGGAGTGATGGCCTCGAAACTTGTGGGGCAGAGCAACCTGAATGTGTTCGTGGAAGTTATCAGGGTAGCCCCGCCAATGGCGGAGTAGGCACCGGGCAGTACCTACGCGCACCGGTAGAAAACCATCTTTACCAACGATCAAGCTGAAGGCCGTGCTCCTGGAGATAGTCACCATGATCCGATAAATAGCGTTCGGTTCTCTTCTCATAGTGCTCAGGGTGAGTGTCTATTTTGACTGCTTTGTAGCGCCCTACTTCGACGGCAGTTTCAGCTTTGTTCATAATCCACATAACGACAGCCCCCCCCGGAGCAAGGCCCAGCACCAAGTTATAGCGAGGCAGGTTGTAAAGCTTTCCAATCTTGTGAACCGGTGCAGGTTGCTCCATACGTTCACGCAACGCCTCCGGATCGGGAATATGGATCAGTCTGGCGTAAGACTGCTGTTCGGAAAATGAGAACCAACTTATGTAAATATAGTCAGGCATGGGCTCCAACTGGGGGCCTCCACTCAACCCCGGACCTTTCCAGCAACAGGTGGTGATTCCTCCCGGCCACCACCAGGCTCGCTCACCGGATGCCTCCAGTTCCAGAGATTTGATCCAGACATCGTAGTGCCGAGGTGCGGTAACCTTGAGTCGGTACATCACCGGCTGATCCCATTCAGGTGTACCCGCGATAGAGCAGCCACTTAACAGGAAGCTCGTGCAGAGCACCGTCACAAGCACTACAAGCCTTCTGATCATTTGAGTCCCCTGTTTGGATACACGCCCCGCACGCCACCGGGTGCGGGTTTGAATGGAAAGAGTGGCCCGGTAATCTGGTAATGGGCGGAGCGATGAATGTAGCGTTGGCGAAGCAGGGCTTCCTCTGTGGCAGTCAATTGCAGTGGGCGGCCTTCGTTGATGTGATGGGTGATCCGGGTGGCGATGGGCTGGAGTTCATCGGGTAATGAAAACCCGGTATCTGTTGGTTTCACGGCATTCAGTGGCACCCCCGCATCTTTCGCCAGCCGGTACATTTGCCGCAGGGCCACTCGGGAGTATTCGGCCTGTACCCGCCGGTCTAGCCAGAGTTGGAATTGCAGTTCGACTTCGCCTTCTTTCAATCGCCGCCGATAGGCTTCTTCAACTGTTAGCGTGCCATCCGGGTTGTACGGGCCCAGCCAGCCTTCACCGGCTACCTGAATGTGTTCGTGGAAGTTATCGGGGTAGCCACCACCTATGTCGGAATGGGCACCGGGCAATACCCACTCATCAAAATGTTCAGGCAGTCTGCCGTCCTGCCCTCGTAGACTGTTGAGGGAGAAGTTGTAACGCCATTCGTCCCGGGCAGTCAGGTGCCCGGCCTGCTGAACGGCATCGGCAGCGATATCCACACATTCCGCCAGAGTTCTGCTGCTCATCCTTGGCAAATGATTTTCACCATCGGTCAAGCTGAAGGCCGTGCTGTTTGAGGTAATCACCCTCACGTTCCATATAAGCCTCCTGAGCACCCTCGTATCTGACATCGTCGTCAAAAGGCACCGCCTGATAGCGCCCCACTTCAATGGCGGTCTCGGCCCAGTTCATAATCCACATGACAACCGTACCACCGGGGGCGAGCCCCAAAACCAACGTATCGCGTGGCATGTTGATGATTTTTCCATTTCTTTGAACCGGTGCGGGTTGCTCCATACGTTCACGCAAGGCTTCTGGGTCGGGGATGTGGATAAGCCGGGTATAGGACTGCTGTTCGGCGAAGGAAAACCATGTCACGTGGATGTAGTCGGGCATGGGGTCCAAATCTGAATTCCCATTACCCGGCGCTTTCCAGCAACAGCCAGTGATGCCAATCGGGTGCCACCAGGCTCGTTTACCAGAGGCCTCCAGTTGGACCGGCTTGACCCAAGTATCATAGTGGCGGGGAGTGCTGACTTGAAGCATATAGGTTACTGGATGATCCCATTCAGGCGTACCCGCAATGGAGCAGCCACTTAACAGGAAGCTCGTGCAGAGCACCGTCACAAGCACTACAAGTCTTCTGATCATTTGAGTCCCCTGTTTGGATACACTCCCCGCACGCCACCGGGGGCGGGTCTGAAGGGATAAAGTGGCCCAGCAATCTGATAATGGGCAGAGTGGTGAATATAGCGTTGGCGAAGCAGAGCTTCTTCTGCAGCAGACAGCCGCAGTGGCTGGCCCTCGTTGATGTGATGGGTGATCCGGGTGGCGATGGGCTGGAGTTCATCGGGTAACGAAAATCCGGTATCTGTTGGTTTCACAGCATTTAGTGGTACTCCCGCATCTTTTGCCAGCCGGTACATTTGTCGCAGGGCCACCCGAGAGTATTCGGCCTGTACTCGCCGATTCAACCAGAGCCGGAATTGCAGTTCAACTTCGCCTTCTTTTAACCGCCGGCGGTAGGCTTCTTCAACCGTTAGCGTGCCATCCGGATTGTACGGCCCCAGCCAGCCTTCATCGGCTACCTGCCTGCGGTCCATCAGGATTCTTGTGTATTCGTAACTGTCTCTGGGGTGGTAGCCGCGGAACTTGCGGGGCAGGGCTACCTGAATGTGTTCGTGGAAGTTATTGGGGTAGCCACCGCCAATGTCGGAGTGGGCACCGGGCAGTACCCACTCGTCAAAATGTTCAGGCAGTCTGCCGTCCTGCCCTCGTAGACTGTTGAGGGAGAAGTTGTAACGCCATTCATCCCGGGCCGTCAGGTGCACGGCTCTCTGAACGGTATTGGCGGCGATGTCCACGCGCACAGCACCATTGTCGGTATTGTGAGCTGAAAAGTCGGCACCCAGTATATCGACAACGGCTGCCACGGTATCAAACAGACCGAGAAAACGAATGGTGACGGTTTTCGGCCAGGTAATGCCCAGTTTCTGAAAAGCTTGCCCCAATGCACCGCTGGCACCATCCCGCACCTCATTCACGAAATGTCGGGCGGTAGCCGCGCCCCGGCTGAAGCCGAAGACATCAAGAATCAGCTCGTCAATTGGGCCACTTGCATCACGAGAGATAAGCCTGGCCAGACGCTCACAGCCTAACGCAATTTTAGCCAGGATCCCCCGTTCTCCCGTACCCGTTCCCATGGCCCAAGCATCGTCCTCTTTACCGGATTTGGTGCCCACGCCCGAGATATATACGGGAATACGGTGATTCTCTATGGTTAGCGTATCGGTGGAAAAGGGCAAATAGAGATCACGAAGTTTTGCAACGTTGGTCTCAGCATTAAGGTAACTGCCCTCCATCAATTGCGAGATTTCAGCACTGCAGGCCTCCTCACTGATGGCTCCTGCCGCCTGAGCGGTCAGGCATTCGTCCACCTTTCGCTCAAAGGCACCGGTGTTATCGCGGCTGTTGCCGGTGCCGTCAAAGAAAACCCCGGCCTCAACGGTCACTTTGGGGCGGAGGTCAGACTGGCCTGCTGCATGGCGCTTCGAGGCTTCAATTTTTTCGGGGGTCGAGCCTTCGAGGCCCTCGTCTACCAGAGCGCCTTTGGCTTTGGCCCACTCAACAAAGCCGAAAGGATCTTTGTTCAGCGCCTGTTCAGCCTCGGGGGTCAGTTGACCCTGGCTATTCAGGGCACCTGCCTTGGCGAAATCCACCACCGGTGCGGTAAAGGTGGCTACGCCTAAGATGACACGGGGTTTGCCGGTGATGATCTGGCCACCGTGGGAGGTCGGGCTGCCCATGTGGGCCATAGGGCGACCGTCCAACAGGGCCAGTGGATAACCCTGAACGATTACGGCACCGCAACCGCAGGCATCGCCCACCCGGGCGATGGGTATACCATCCACATTGGCGGTCGCGCCGTTCGCAATAATGGGGCTGCTGCCGTGGCCGTGAAGGGGGCAAACGTGGGTGTCGCCAACACAGGCGACCATGAGGTTGCTCATGAGGTATTCCTTCCATGGGTGATGACCGGTTTTAATCCGAAAACCGGCTTGTCTTAAGACAACAGAAGCGTATCCATTTTTTTGTCAAAATACCATGATCAGTCTGAGTACAATTTTTAGCGACGGGCGCGTTGATGATTGGCTTAACTCAAAGCCGGCTGACTCTGCTCATCAGTCGGCTCCAGTCGATCGGCAGCCGCTTTTCCAGGTTGGCCAGCGCGGGGTCTTTCGGATGGAGGGCCTCGAAGGGCTGTTTGCTGGCGTACACGATGGTGTTGTTGGTTTTACTTTTGAACACCAACAGTACGGCAAAGTGCTTTCTCAGCTGGCGGAAGTATGGCCCGTCTGGATCCGGTGTGCGGTGGTAATTCAGCACCAGCCAGCCATCGGGGCTCAGTGCCCGGCTGCAGCCTTCTACAAACTGGCGCTGGGCCTGTGCGGGGCTCATGCGGTCTGCGTTGTAAAGGTCGGCCAGGATCATATCGGTACTGGCATCTGGCATATCGCTCAGGGCGCTGCGGGCATCGGCAATGGTCACCTCCAGGCGCTTGCTGTCGGGTAACCCGAAGTATTCCCGAGCCACGTCTAGCACCGCCTGCCTCAGTTCAACTGCGTGTACGCGGCATTCCGGATGAAGATGATGAAAGGCACTGGCCATCACGCCGCCGCCCAGCCCGAGTATGGTGACGTGCCGGGGGCTGCAAAAGGCGGCGGGCAGCAGCATCGCCCGGCTGTATTCGTGCACGGGAACATGCGGGTATCGTCTGTCGATCTTGCTTTGTTCAAACACCGAATTGAAGGTCAGTACCCGGTGTTTGCGGTAGTCGATCACCAGAATACTGCCGAGTTTGTCCCGGCTGTGGTGAATAATCTCGCCTTTGTTGAACATGCGGTGCTCTTCGAAAAGTCCGGGGGCTAGCGTTCCAGGTGTTTGATCGTGTCCTGATTGCCGTTGGCGCGGGCAAGATTCAGCGCCGTATTGCCATCTGAGTCCTGCAGCGCCGGGTTGGCGCCTTTTTCCAACAACAGTTGCACTGCATCGGCATGGCCGTTGCGGGCGGCAAGCATCAGCAGGCTTTCGCCGTTGCTGGTGCGTATATCCACGGGTACGCCGGCTTCCAATAGAGGGCGGAGCATCTTGGTGCCGCCGTTACGTGCCAGCTCAAAAATCCCCTGGGCGAAGGCAATGGCGTCCTCGTCCAACTGGTTCTCTGGCTGTTGCGGCTGGCCGGGCTTGTGCTCGTTCATCTGGTCTCCGTTTAATTTACTATTCAAAGGTAGGTTGAACATACGTACGATACCGTTGATTCAACCTTTTATCACAGAATGAGTTAGTCTCAGACACAATCGCTGGATCAGATCCAAGCTATTAACAGCAATAACTGACAGGAGAAGGCACCATGAAACTGAACGTTGAGGGTATTGAAGAGGGCAAGCCGGTCCCGGATATATTCGCGTTCGGCGTGTTCCACCCGGAAGATCGCATGAGCTTTGGCCCAAACCGGAACCCTGAAATGTCCTGGGAAGGTGCACCGGAAGGCACAAAAAGCTTCGTGATTATGATGTTTGATCCGGATGTGCCCAGTGTGGCGGATGATGCAAACCAGGAAGGCAAAACAGTTTCGAAGGATATTCCACGGGTGGACTTCTTCCACTGGCTGCTTGTGGATATCCCTGCCCGTGTTAGCCGGATTCCGGAAGGCGAAGACAGCGATGGCGTGACGCCCAAAGGGAAAGATGGAGGCCCTGGCCCGATAGGCCTGCGTGGGGTGAACAACTTTACCCAGTTTTTGGCTGGCAATCCTGATATGGCGGGTACTTACAGCGGTTATGACGGCCCTTGCCCGCCCTGGAACGATGAGCTGTTGCACCACTATCACTACGAAGTGCATGCGCTGGATGTGGAATCTCTGGGCCTTTCCGGAGAGTTTGACGGCGAGGCGGTGCGTAATGCCATGAAAGGCCATGTTCTGGCCAGTGCCCGGGTGACCGGGACCTACACGTTGAATCCGGATTTGCGCTAATGTGATTGAATAGCCGGATGAACAGCCGCTCGCAGTGGGTTTTCCGCCTCTCCTTCCTGGCCATTGTGGCGCTGGTAATGATCGCGATCTGGCTTGTGCTTCGCCAGCTAGGCATGCCGGCCAGTTTCGCGCCAGTGGCATTGTCGGATTGGCTTGTTCATCAGGGGGAGTTTGGGCCGCTGCTTCTGATGCTGTTGATGGTTCTCGCGGTAGTTGTCGGGCCTATTCCGACACTGCCAATCAGCGCTGCAGCGGGCCTGGTGTATGGTATGTATACTGGAACGGCTATTGCGGTGGTTGGCGCGCTGGCGGGGTCACTCATAGCGTTTTATCTGGCGCGGATTCTCGGGCGTGATGCCGTTCAGAAGAAGCTGGAGCACAACTCGCTGTTCTCGGCACAGGGGTCACAGCGTTTCCTGTTTGTCGCGGTACTGCTGACCCGGCTGATCCCCCTGTTTTCCTTTGCCTTGGTCAGCTATGCAGCCGGAGTCACAGCAATACACCTCTGGCGTTACGCGCTTGCGACCACTGTGGGCATGCTTCCAATGACCTTCGTTTTTGCCGGGCTTGGCCAGAGCTTTGAGCTCAATCCGGTGCTGACGGTGATAGCCGCCGTTATTGTTCTGGCGTTTATGAGTACTCTGCCGATCTACCTTGGCCGGCGCCCGAATTCCAGCCTGGCGCGCTGGCTGCATCTGAATGGCGATGTTTAGGTTTGTACCTTTGTTCTCCCCGAGCGACCGCATGGTGAACAGGTTTCGTCCGTCAGGGAAAAGGCAACGGACTTGCTCCTTGTGGAGCCCCCTGCCCCTCAACACGAGACTGACCCGTTACTGACTGACAAACTAGCCGGTGCTCTTTCACACAGGGTTGGTGGCCAGAATTTTCTTCAGAAAATCCTTGGTTCGGGGGTCCTTCGGGTTATGGAAGATTTCGCCGGGTGGCCCCTGTTCCACAATGCGGCCACCATCAATAAAGATCACCCGGTCGGCCACGTCCCGTGCAAAAGACATTTCGTGGGTGACGACCATCATGGTCTGGCGCTCTGACGCCAGCTGTTTCATCAGCCCCAACACTTCCTCCACCCACTCGGGATCCAGTGAGGATGTGGGTTCATCAAACAGGATAACCTCGGCACCGGCGGCCATGGCGCGGCCAATGCCAACCCGCTGCTGCTGGCCACCGGACATGGAGGCGGGGTAGGCATCTGCCTTGTCGGCCAGGCCGATCTGTTCAAGGATCTCGCGAGCCCTTTGGTACGCTTTTTCTTTAGGCCATTTATCCACCACCAGCAGACGCTCGGCAATGTTCTGCAGCGCCGTCTTGTTGGCAAACAGCGCGTAGTTCTGGAACACGAAAGCGGTTTGCCGGCGCATGGCAAGGATATCCGCCCTGCTGGCTCGGTTTACATCCACCGTGAGATCACCCACGGTCATGGTTCCTGCAGTAGGTTGTTCCAGGAAATTGATGCAGCGCAACAGGGTGGATTTGCCGGTTCCCGAAGGGCCGATGATCACCACAATTTCGCCCTTCTCAATGGTCAGGTCGATCTCGTCGAGAACCACGGTTTCGCCAAAATGTTTGCTCAGTGACGCCAGTTTGATCATCGGTTATAGGCCTTGTTCAGGCGGATTTCCAGATAGTTCTGTAGCTTGGAAAGCAGTTCAACCACGATCCAGTACATGATGGCGGCAACAATGAACGCCTCGAAGTACAGGAAGCTGCCGGCCGCCTCTTTCTGGGTGGCGCCCATCAGTTCGGTTACGCCCAGAGTGAAGGCGAGAGAGGTCGCCTTGATCATGTCGATGAAGTAGTTCATCAGAGTGGGTAAGGCCACCCGGGTAGCCTGGGGCAGGACAATTCGCCGCATCAACTGGCCATTGGTCATGCCGATAGACAGGGCGGCTTCCGTCTGGCTACGGTCAACACCCACGATGGCGGCGCGGATGGATTCGGCCATGTAGGCGGAAAAATGCATGGTCAGGCCCATGACTGTCGCGGTAACGCCATCTATCACGGTTAACGCACTGAACAGTTGGGGCAGCCCATAATAGAACAGGAACAGTTGCACCAGTAGCGGTGTGCCCCTGAAGAACGAAATGAAAACGATGGTCAGTTGGTTGAGCACCGGAATGCGCAGCACCCGGACAACGGCAAACAGGCAGGCAAGAATCAGCGCAAGCACCATTCCGATGCCCGCCAATTGCAGGGTGAGGGGCAGGTATCTGAGCAGAACAGGTACCAGACCAAGCATGTACTCGACGTTCAACACGTCCATAGGGAATCAGGCCTCGGTGTGCCCCTTAAGGCTGGGTGATATCCGTGCCGAACCACTTCTCGGAAATGGACGCCAGGGTGCCGTTGTCACGCAGGGTCGTCAGGGCCTTGTTAACCTCATCTCGCAGAGCCCGCCCGGCTTCGGTGTCGTGGAACGGGTAGGCATTTGTGATCTGTGAGAAAGTGGGGCCTGCCAGCTCAAGAGGCAGTGGCTTCTCCTTGATAATCTGGCTGGCACTGACCCGGTCCATCACGAACGCATCCACGCGGCCCAGGGCGGTGTCCCGCTCCAGATTGCTCTCATAGGTTTTAATAGTGATCTGGTCGGCATAGGGCAGCGCCTGCAGAAGTGCCTCAAAATTGGAGCCCAGGTTCACGGCAACGGTTTTTCCCTTCAGGTCTTCCACACCCCGAACCTCGGTATTACCTTCCTTGGTGACAACTTGCGCACCGTCATAAACGTAAGGATCGCTGAAAACGTACGCCTGCTTGCGTTCTTCGGTGATGGTGATCTGGTTGGCAACGGTGTCGATGCGCCCGGATTGCAGCATGCCAAACAGGCCGGAGAAGTTGGCGGTTTCGTATTGGATGTCTCGCCCCATTTCCTTGCCCAAGGCGTTCATGACATCAACCTCGAAACCTTTGAGCTCATCCTGCTCGACAAAGGTAAACGGGAAATACTGGCCGGACATCCCGACCCTCAAGGGCTCATCCTGTGCAAACAAAGGTGCGCTCGCGAACAGGGAAATTACCAACAGTGTATTAATCAATAGTGTTTTCATAAAACCTCCTTTCGGCGTGCATCGTACCTGAAGCATAGTCGGGGGTGAAAATTGGGCAATAGCGCGCTTACCACTCCTGCTGTTGAGAGTTCGGTCAACGCCCTGAAGCAAATTAAAGATTTGCCCAGTTGATGGCTCTGAAATCGAAGCTGTTTTCCAGCGTTGGTTTGATAATCCGGAAATACGGAGATGCATCAAAATCTCGCGGCGTGAACAAGGATGTTTGCCGGATACGGTAATGCTCGCGAATACAGCCCCTGCAGTTCGGGTCGTCTGAAGGTATTGTATCGACGGTCGGAAGTATCGGATAACGCAGGAGCTGAAAACCCTCGGCAATAAACGTAGAACAGATCGCTCGTGTGGGATCGCCGCTTCCGAGCGACAGTAATTTGTGCCGGTGCCGGGCCGGCACCGGCGGTGTCTGGATAAGATAGCGCGCCAGATCAAACACATTCTTCATGTCGTACTGGTTCCCCAGCCGGCTCAGTGCGTAATCGGTGAGCATACGCATGTTATCGTCATCCAGCCCTACGGGGCGGCAGATACGGGTATGGCTATTGCGATAATAGGAGAGCGGCAGGGGGCGAATACCGAACTCCAGATCCGCCTCGATCAGCGTGTGAGGCTCGCCGTCACCCGATGTTCCCAAACCTGAATTCGGCCCGAGGTAAAGCGCCGCATGAGACCAAGTTGACTGGGTCAGGTACTTTATCGCGACGCTGACGCGTGTATTACCTTCTACAAGCAGGACGTCTCCGGGCCTGAGTGCCTTTTCCAGCGCTTCATAGGTTGAAGTCGGCACGGAATGCTGCGCTACCTGCTTGGAAAGATAGGCAGCCAGGCGCCTCGACAGCCAGTTAAGAAACATGCAGTACCCCGGTCGTAAATCTGTTTATATTGATAACACAGACAGACAATCGGGGCACCTGTTACACAAGCCGCCAATGCATGGTGCTAGGCAAGGGCGGGAGTCGGCTGCCGTGAAAGCGTAAGGGTATCGTAATCCCACAGCAGGGCAAGGGGTAACTGTTTGGGCATTCCTTTATCCCTTTATTCACGAGCGCCGCCCTCAGATTTCCGTGCACTGAGGGCTTCAGCCACCCGTTCATCGATTCTGCGAATCAGTTCCTCATCCCCACGCTCGAAGGCATGTGTTTTGAAAAGGCCTGTGCTCGCGCGCAGATTGCCGATAAATGTTCTGCAATGCTTGCACATCATCAGATGCATTTTTACGGACAGGTGCTGCCGGCCGGTCAGTTCATCATCGATGTAGTCACTGGCAATTTCAGCCAGGCCCCTGCACATTAACATTCGCCCGACTCCTGGTAGGTTTCCACCATGAGAAAAATCTTTTGCCTCGCACGGTGTAGAAGTACACGGAGGTTAGAGGCACTCACATCCAGAATGTTACAGACATCTTCAGATTTGTGCTGGTGAGCCTCGTAGAGCATCAGGGCGGAACGCTGGGTTTCCGGGAGTTTGGAAAGATGTTTGTCCAGGCAATCGCTGAGGGCATCGTTTTCCATCAGGGTGTCAGCAGATTCGTGAAATTGCAGCTTGGGCGGAATGTCCCAGCGGCCTTTGGAATTGAAACGGCGGGCCAGTTCAGGATCAAGGGTTTCGGAAAAATCAGTGGCCACTTCCCGATTACTGGAGCGGAGCTTGTTTTTGCAGCGGTTGGCGACAATGCGATGCAGCCAGGTTTTCAAGCCGGATCTGCTCTCGAACTTGTGGATGGCATCAATGACCGTCACCCAGCAGTCCTGGACGATTTCTTCCGCGCTGGACGGGTCCAGATAGAAACGGGCAACGGCCAGCATGCCCGGAGAATAGTCCCGTACGGCATTCTTGTAGGCGGTTGCATTGCCTTGCCTCAGATCATCGATCAATGACGCTTCAATTTCCGGGTGCACCGATGTGCTCATGGGTTTCCGTCCCTAGTGAGTCTGAGTTTGCTCGTTGTCTCTCTGTATAGTGCGCCAGAATCGGGAAAAGTTCCGACATTCTTTAGTGATTGCTCAAAAACTTTAGTTCATGGAAGATGTAACATCCAGTCGGTGATCGTGTCTTATCGATAACAACGTATGGGTTTATACACTTTTAATAGGCATGGATATGAATCGCAGCAAATTTCTCCTTATTATTGTTATCGTCGCGATCGTGGGTGTTTTTCTCGGCTTCGACGGGCACAAACTTCTCACACTGGAAAATCTGCAAGGCCATCAAGGTGCTCTGGCGGAATGGATTGATCAGAACCTTCTGCTGGCGGTTACCGGTTATGCTGCGATTTATGTCGTTGTAACCGCTTTGTCTTTACCAGGCGCGACGATCATGACTCTGGCTGGCGGCGCCTTTTTCGGCAACCTCTATGGTCTGGCTGCGGTTTCCATTGCCTCAACCTTGGGTGCGTGTCTGGCATTTCTGGTCGCCCGGTTCCTCATGCGTGACACTCTGCGTAAGCGATACGCTGAAACCGTGGCGAAGATGGACCGGGGGATTTCAAAGGATGGCGCTTTTTATCTGGCAACCCTGCGATTGGTGCCGGTGTTTCCCTTTTTTCTGATCAACCTGGCCATGGGTCTGACCGCCATGAAGCTGCGCACCTACGCTCTTGTAAGCTGGGTTGCCATGCTGCCGGGCACGTTTGTGTATGTGAACGCTGGAACCCAATTGGGGCAGATCGAGTCCACCGCTGACATCGTCTCGGCCGATTTGCTGCTTTCCTTCGCGCTGTTGGGGCTTTTCCCTCTTATTGCCAAGTTTGTCGTCGGTTTCATCCGCCGCAGGAAAGTCTATGCGGGCTGGAAGAAGCCTGAGCACTTTGACTACAACCTGCTGGTGATTGGCGGCGGCTCTGCCGGCCTTGTTTCCGCCTACATTGCCGCAGCGGTGAAGGCCAAAGTGGCACTGATTGAAAAACATAAAATGGGTGGCGACTGCCTGAATACCGGCTGCATGCCCTCGAAGGCTCTGATTCGCAGCGCCAAGGCAGCCGATACGCTGCGCCATGCCAACCGCTATGGGCTGGAATCGGTGCCGGTGAAAGGCTCCTTCAAGAACATCATGAACCGGGTGAAAGAAGTGATTGCCAAGGTGGAGCCCCATGATTCCCCGGAACGTTTCCGCAAACTCGGTGTGGACTGCATCTCGGGCGAGGCGAGCTTCGTATCTCCCTGGGAACTGGAGGTCCGGCACAATGACGGTCACACCGAACGCCTGACTGCGCGAAGCATTATTGTTGCCACGGGTGGCAAGCCGGCTGTTCCGCCAATTCCTGGTTTGGAAGACATGCAGCCGCTGACCTCCGATAACCTGTGGGAGCTGCAGGAACAACCGGAGCGTTTGTTGGTGCTTGGCGGTGGCCCCATCGGCTCTGAGCTGGCACACGCCTTCGCCCGGTTGGGTAGCAAGGTGATTCAGGTCGAGCGTGACGACCGTCTGTTGGCAAAAGAAGACGAAGATGTTGCCTCATTGATTCTGGAGCAGTTTGAGGCTGACGGTATCGACGTGCGGCTGCAACATTCTGCAGTTGAGTTTTGCATTGAGGACGGTGAAAAAGTTGCTTACTGCGATCACGGTGGTGAACGGGTGCGAATTCAATTTGATCAGGTTCTGGTCGCTGTTGGCCGTGCGGCAAACACCACGGGACTGAACCTGGAGCGTATTGGTGTTGACATCCAGCCTAATGGCACAGTTCCGGTTGAAGACGATATGAGTGTTCGATACCCCAACGTGTTTGCCTGTGGTGATGTGGCAGGCCCCTATCAATTTACCCATGCCGCTGCGCATCAGGCCTGGTATGCGGCTGTGAACGGCCTGTTCGGTCAGTTCAAGCGCTTCCGGGTGGATTATCGGGTAATGCCCTGGGTAACGTTCACCTCGCCGGAGGTGGCGCGGGTTGGAATCAGTGAAGCAGAAGCCCGGGAACAGGGCGTCGCCTACGAAGTTACCCGGTATGGTCTGGATGATCTGGACCGTGCCATCGCCGAGAGCGAAGATTATGGCTTCATAAAAGTCCTCACGCCGCCGGGCAAGGACAAGATTCTTGGAGCGGTTGTTGTGGGTTCTCACGCGGGTGAAATCCTGGCGGAATTCACGCTCGCAATGAAGCATGGCCTGGGCTTGAACAAGATTCTGGGCACCATTCACCCGTACCCGACCTGGAACGAGTCGGCCAAGTACGCGGCCGGTGAGTGGAAACGTGCCCATGCACCTGAAGGCATTCTGAAATTGTTGGAGAAACTGCACGGCTGGCGCCGGGGTAAAGGCCAAGCTCACAAACAGAAACGTAAAGAAGTAACTGCGGGCTGAAAAAGTTGGGCGATGGCTAAAACAAAACCGCATCGCCCGTGTCCGAGCACCCTTATTCCTGAACCATCGAGGAGCAACTATGCCCCTGATCGAAACCCGACCGGCCCGCAGCAAACGTATTCCGGCTGTGGAAGTGCTGGAGTCCAGAGCCTTCGACAGCTGGACTCATACCCGTAATGGCGATCCCCGGGGTTACATTGACGCAAACAAGCTGAAAGAGCTGTGGATCCACACCGGCACCGCCTGCAATTTGGCCTGCCCGTTTTGCCTGGAAGGCAGCCACCCCGGTGATGGTCGTATTCCCGGCATGAAGTTGAGCGATGTGAAGCCGTTTATTCACGAAGCCATTGATATGGGTGTGGAGCAGTTCTCTTTCACCGGTGGCGAGCCGTTTGTGATTCGCGATTTTGTGAACATTCTGGATTACGCCAGCAAGCATCGCCCCTGCTTTGTGCTGACCAACGCCACCGAGCCGTTGCTCAAACGCCGGCATCAGGTGTTGCCGTTGCTGGATAACCCCTACCCGATTCACTTCCGCGTTAGCCTGGATTTCCCTGACCGCGGCCGCCATGACAAGGATCGCGGTGAGGGAAGCTTTGACCAGGCGCTGGAGGGCATTCATTGGTTGGTTGAGCAGGGCTTCAAGGTGTCTATTGCACGCCAGACTGATGCCGATGAGGTAGCTTCGGAGGTTGAGTCTGCTTTTCGCGGGATATTTCGTGAATGGCAGATTCCGGAAAATCTGGCGTTTACTGCGTTCCCGGATTTGGGTACGCCGGGTTCGGAGGACGGTAGTCCGGAGATTACCGAGAATTGCATGGAGAAGTATCCGACTGTCGATAGTCGGGCGCATTTTATGTGTACCTACACGCGGATGCTGGTGAAGAAGGGCGATGCGGTGCGGGTTTATGCTTGCACGCTGGTGGATGATGATCCTCAGTATGATCTGGGTGGGTCGCTGGCCCAGAGCATGGATGAGCGCGTTATGTTGCGGCATCATCGGTGTTTTTCCTGTTATCGGTATGGGGCTAGTTGTTCGGCGCCTGGTTAGGTGTTTTGGCCTGGTAGCCTGCTGATGATGGAGTTGGCGGCATGGGGGGCGACGTTTTATTTTCTTGGAAAAACAACTCGCTGCGCTCAGACATCTTTTTCCGGCGAAAATAAAACGTCGCCCCCCATACCGCGGCATTGCTGAGCGTGCCTCCCAAGCTGAAAAACAAAGGTAAATCCCGGAACACAAAGAGGAAATAAACAAGGTGAACATCACAGAAGCCTCCCTGTTTTGGGGGTTCTTGCTGGTTTATGGCGTGGTTATGTACGTTCTGTCGCCGAAAAGCAGGAATGCGAACTCTTTTTACAAAGGCGCGGATGATCAGGGTAATCCGGTTAGTCAGTGGTCGCTTACGGCCAGTATTTTTATCAGCTGGATTTTTGCCAAGTCGGTGACCAATGCGGCGAATCTGGGGGCGGATTACGGGGTGGTCGGGGGGCTGGCTTATGCAAGTTACTGGCTGTCGATTCCGGTGGCTGGGTACATCATTTATCTGATCCGCACACAGACAGGCGCGCGCAGCCTGCAGGATTTTCTTACGTCGCGGTTTGGGCGGCTTGCGGGGTTGGCGTTTGCGGCGGCTATTCTGATTCGGTTGTATAACGAAGTCTGGAGTAACACGGCAGTTGTGGGTGGTTACTTCGGGTTGCCCGGGGAGTGGGAGTATTACGTTGCCGCTATGGTGTTCACGGCGTTTACGCTTGCCTATAGCCTGAAGGGCGGGCTGCGTTCATCCATTTTTACCGACGTGATTCAGACCTTTGTGTTTGTGTTTTTCCTGGGCGCAGTGCTGTTCATGATTATCCCGGCCAACGATACGTCTGCCTTGCTCAGCGAGGGCGAGTTCCGGTTGAACGCGGGGTTTGATTTGCTGCTGGTGGCTCTGTTGCAGATGTTCAGCTACCCGTTTCACGATCCGGTTCTGACGGATCGGGGCTTTGTGAACAAGGAAAAAACCATGCTCAAGAGCTTTGTGGTTGCGGGCTTGCTGGGCTTTGTGGCGGTGTTTTTGTTCAGCCTGGTGGGTGTTCACGCACGCCTTAACGGTATTGATGCCATGGGCAATGCGCCGGTGGCGGTGGGGCAGTCATTGGGACTGGCGGCTTTGTTTTTCATGAGTGTCGTGATGATGACGTCTGCCGGCTCTACTCTGGATTCAACCTTTACCTCGTTGGCCAAATCTCTGGCAGTGGATTTGCCGCGGCTAGTGCAAGGTGCAAAAGACCGACTGCCGAGCATGCGTGTGGGTGCGGTGGTGATGATTGTGTTTGCGGTGATTGGCAATCTGCCGATGTTCGCTGGCACGGATATTCTTAAGGCCACCACCGTTTCAGGCACTATGGTGATGGGGTTGGCGCCGGTGTTTCTATTCTACGGGTTCACCCGCTGGTCACCGTGGAGTTTTCATCTCAGCTTCTGGACGGGGCTCGGGCTTGGCGTTCTTTTGGCGGCGGGGCTTATTCCGGCGAGTTGGGCGATCGGGGATGGCAAGTACGCCACGCTGTTGGGCGTTAACGCCTACGGGTTCCTGGTCTGCACCGCTGGTTTTTTCCTGCCGCTGGCCGTTCGCCTGCTGGCCGGGAAAACTCTGGCGGCGGGAGAGGCGCGATGACCGAGGGCCGAAGTTGTCCGCTGGCTTATCGCTATCAACCCGCTGCTTTATGCGCGGCTCCCGTGCCGGTTACTGAAGACGTTCTGTATGTCATTGGCGGGCTGTATGGCAACCCGTTTGCGCTTGATGAAATCGAGAACATGGCGCTTGCGGAAGAGCGGCAGGGGCGCAGCGTAAAGTTAGTGTTCAACGGTGATTTCAACTGGTTTAACGCCAGTGATGAGCTGTTCCGCGATATCAACTGCCGGGTACTGAGCCACACGGCCAGTCTGGGCAATGTGGACTATGAACTGGCGACGCCGAGTAGCGGTGCGGGGTGCGGCTGCGCCTACCCCGAGTTTGTGGATCAGGGTGTGGTGGAGCGCTCGAATCAGATTATGGCGCGGTTGCAGACACTTGCCGAAGCGCATCCGGATATTCAGAAGCGGCTGGCCGCTCTTCCAAGATATCACTGCCTGTTGTTTGGAGGCCTAAAGATTCTGGTCTTGCATGGTGATCCGGAATCTCTGGCTGGCTGGGACCTGGCTCACGAATCCTTCTCTGCGGGTAACGAGCATAAGCTGGGCCAGTGGTTCCGGGCCTCCGGGGCCGATGTGATAGCCTCCACCCACACTTGCCTGCCCGTGCTCTGGTCGGGTGAAGTGGAAAGGCGGTCTTGCATGGTCGCCAATAATGGCTCATCCGGTATGGGTAACCTTAGTGCGGATGCCCGAGGGCTGGTCACTCGCATAAGCCGCACGGCTTCAGCGCTTGAGCCGGTAGCCGGCCTGATTGCCGATAGTGGGCTTCGGGTAGATCTGATACCTGTAAACTATAACGTCAGTGCATGGCTGGAGCAGTTTGATCGCCTCTGGCCCGCGGGCTCACCGGCAGCCACCTCGTACCGAAAGCGCCTTCTGGAAGGCACTTCTCTCACTCCTGGCGACCTTGTTTTCCCTTCGATTATTTAATCTTTCCGGCACTGACGAATGCGTTAAACCGGACTATTCTTAAGGTGACAGGGCAGTCTTCCCAAGACAGCACTTGGCGGCCCGACTTGAATTATATTTTGTGGTCTATATAATTTACCCCTAACTTTTTAAGGTGAACTACCTACGTTATGACTTCAGAAGGATCGAATACCACCGCCATCACCCTGCGTACACCCGCCAAGGATGATGGCTTCAGGCTCCACCAGTTGGTAGCGGAATGCCCTCCTCTGGATGCCAACTCTATATACTGCAACCTTTTGCAGTGCAGCCATTTCGCCGACACCGGCGTTGCTGCGGAGAAAGACGGCGACCTGGTCGGCTTTATCTCCGGATACATCCCTCCCCAAAAGCCCGAAACTGTATTTGTCTGGCAGGTAGCCGTTCACGAGAAGGGTCGTGGGCAGGGTCTGGCCAAGAGGATGTTGAAGGAAATCGTGTCACGGGCAGCGTGCAAAAACGTGACCCACATGGAAACCACGATTACTGCCGATAACGAAGCATCTTGGGCATTATTCCGTTCGTTTGCGCGGGACATGGGTGCCGAACTTGAGCACCATGAGCATTTCGAGAAAGACACCCATTTTGGCGGCAAGCACGATTCCGAGTTTTTGCTGCGCATCGGGCCGTTTACCAAGAAGCCTTGAGTCCTGCAGGCCCTGAATGCAAACAGAGCCCTGGGCATTTTCAAGCGGCGTCATGCCTGCTCATGCTGCGCCGCAGCCTCGGGGCTTTCCTTTAAAGAATCCTATTGAAACGGCCAAAAGGCCAAGAGGTAAAACCATGGAAGTTTTCAAGTCCACTGAATCCGAAGTACGTGTATACAGCCGTGCCTTTCCAGTGATTTTTAATCGCGCCAAAAACGCGCATCTTTACACTGAAGATGGCAAACAGTATCTGGATTTTCTGGCCGGTGCCGGTTCACTGAACTACGGTCACAACAACGACATTCTGAAGAAAGCACTGCTTGAATACATTGAAGCAGACGGCGTGAGCCAAGGCCTGGATCTGTTCACCACGGCCAAGCATGACTTTATCGAGTCCTACAAAAAGCACATCCTGGACCCCCGTGGCCTGAACTACAAAATGCAGTTTACGGGCCCGACCGGCACCAACTGTGTGGAAGCGGCTTTGAAACTGGCCCGTAAGGTGAAGGGTCGTACCGGTATTATATCTTTCACCAATGGCTTCCACGGCGTAACCATGGGTGCGGTTGCCGCAACGGGTAACAAGCATCACCGCGGTGGTGCGGGCGTTCCACTATCGGGCGTAGACTTCATGTTCTACGACGGCTATCTGGGTGAGAACGTCGATACTCTGGAAGTGATGGACAAGTTACTGTCTGACAGCTCTTCCGGTGTTGAACTGCCAGCCGCAGTGATTGTGGAAGCGATTCAGGGCGAAGGCGGCCTGAACGCGGCTCGTGCCGAGTGGCTGAAAGGTCTTGAAACCTTGTGCAAGAAGCACGATATTTTGCTGATTCTGGACGATATCCAGGCAGGTAATGGCCGTACCGGTGAGTTCTTCAGCTTTGAGTTCGCTGGCATCAAGCCCGACATTGTGACTGTGTCCAAGTCCCTGAGTGGGTATGGCTTGCCCATGGCGCTGGTGCTGTTCAGGCCTGAGCTGGATGTTTGGGATCCGGGCGAGCACAACGGTACTTTCCGTGGTAACAACATGGCGTTTATCACAGCCCGTGCTGCAGTAGAGACTTACTGGAAAGATGATAACTTTGCCAACGAGGTGAAGGAAAAGACTCAGGTTTTAGGCGATGCGCTGCAAGCCATTTGCGATAAGTACCCGGGTGAGTTCAAAATGAAAGGGCGCGGTTTGATGCGGGGCATTGAAGCCGCTCATGCTGATGTCACAGGCCCGATAACCAAGCGTGCCTTCGAGCACGGCCTGATCATCGAGACCAGCGGTCCGAATGATGAAGTCATCAAATGCCTGATGCCGCTTACAACCAGCAAGGAAGATCTGAAGCTGGGTGCCGAGCTGCTGTCAAAGAGTGTGGATGAAATCATGCAGGAAGGAATCAGCGAGGCGTCGTAAGACGCCCCGTCGCCAAGAAAATTCATTCTGCAGGGTAGCCAAGGTAGAACTATGACTAGTCAATTACATACCGTCGAAAAAATCGGCGGTACGTCAATGAGTAACTACGAAGCCGTGCGCGATAACATCATCGTTGCGGACCGTAGCAAGGAAGATCTCTATCAGCGTATTTTCGTGGTGTCGGCCTACAGTGGCGTGACCAACGAGTTGCTGGAGCACAAGAAAACAGGCGAGCCGGGCGTTTATGCACTGTTCGCCGATGCGGAATCTGACTGGGCCTGGAATGATGATCTCACCCAGCTGATCAAGTTTGTTACGGACATCAACGGCGAGCTGTTTGAAGATCCTATGCTCAAACAGCAGGCGGATCAGTTCATTACTGATCGTGTTGAAGGTGTTCGCGGGTGTTTGATCGATCTGCAACGTCTGTGTTCTTACGGCCAGTTCCAGCTCGAAGAGCATTTGCTGACTGTGCGTGAAATGCTTGCGGGTATTGGTGAGGCCCACAGCGCGTTCAACACGACGCTTAAGCTGCAGCAAGAAGGGATCAATGCACGCTTTGTGGATCTTACCGGCTGGCGCGACACGGAGCTGCTGCCGTTGGACGATAAACTGAAGCAGACGTTTGACTCTGTTGATCTGAGCCGTGAGTTGCCGATCGTAACCGGCTATGCCCAGTGCAAGGAAGGCCTGATGCGTACCTTTGATCGGGGCTACAGTGAGATGACGTTCAGCCGTGTGGCGGTCATGACAGAAGCCCGCGAAGCGATCATTCACAAGGAATACCATCTGAGTTCGGCCGATCCCAATATTGTAGGCGCAGAGAAAGTCGTCCCCCTGGGGCGCACCAACTACGATGTGGCGGACCAGCTGGCAAACCTGGGTATGGAAGCGATTCATCCCCGTGCCGGTAAAGGCTTGCGCCAGTCGGAAATTCCGCTGCGAGTGATGAACACTTTTGAGCCGGAACATACCGGCACTCTGATCACTGGCGACTATGTGAGCGAAAAGCCACAGGTCGAGATTATTGCCGGTGCCAAAGGCGTGTTTGCCATTGAGGTATTTGATCAGGACATGCAGGGAGAGCCCGGCTCGGACCGTCGCATCCTCGAGATCCTGAGCCGCTTCAAAGTACGCTTTATGGCCAAGGATACCAACGCCAATAGTATTACTCATTACGTAGATAGCACCCTGAAACACGTAAAACGCGTGGTGAAGGCGCTGAAAGATGAGTTCCCCAACGGTGAGATCAGTACCCGTAAAGTGGCTGTGGTTTCCGCAATTGGCAGCGATATAAAGATGCCTGGCATTCTTGCGCGGTCGGTCAAGGTGTTGGCTGACCAGGAAATTAACGTGCTGGCTCTGCACCAGTGCATGCGCCAGGTTGATATCCAGTTTGTGGTTGATGAAGACAACTATGAAAAAGCGATCATTGCTTTGCATGGTGTTCTTGTCGAACCTCATAATCACGGCTACGCGATTGTTGCTGCCTGAGTGATTGAGTGCTGTAGCCCCGGGTAGATTCGTGCGCCGGCAGGGCGGCCGGCGATGAATCCATCCAGAGTATGAGGACGTATTCTCTGTAAATTCCAACGGGTACCGAGCCATGGTAAATACCGACAGGCCGGGGCCGTCTCCTAAAATGCCCAATGATGGTGAAAGGGATTCTCTGGTTGGGCTGTATTTCAGGGATGCGTCCCGGTACGAAATGCTTACAGAGGTGTCTGAACGTCGCCTTTCCCGCAAATTGACGCGATGCTATCGCGCGATCAGCGCAGAACTTGCGCTGCCTGACGACACACCCCAAACGTTCCGCGCTGTCATAGGCAGCCTTGGCGACGCTTGCGCCTTTTCACCCAAGTGTCGCCGTGCCTTCCATCTTGCCAACACCTGTCGTCGCAAGTTCATTCAGAGCAACTTGCGCCTTGCTGTGCACATTGCTCGCCGTTACAACCAGCACGGCATCCCCATGTCTGACCTGATTCAGGACGCGAATGTTGGCCTGATCAAAGCGGTTGAGCGTTTTGACCCTACCCGCGGATTCCGCTTTTCTACTTACGCATACTGGTGGATCAGTGAAGAGGTCAAGCGGTGTTTACAGCGGGGTGCCCGACTCGTTCACACGCCGGAAAACGTGGTGAATGAAATTCGCAACCTGCATAAAGTGTCGTTGCAGATGCACCAGAATCTCGGCCGTATGCCTTCCCAGACAGAACTGGCACAAGCGATGGAAGCAACACCTTCGCGAATCGGAGAACTCCGGGCACTGGCCTGGCGCGAAATATCAACCGATGTTCCCTTGATTGATGATGGTTCAATCACTCTGGGTGACAGTCTTGAAGCCGACAGGCACGCGAGCCCGGAGCACCGGATGTCGGGCCGCGATGATCGCCGGGCCTTGAAATCCTTGTTCAGTGAACTCAGCGACCGGGAGCAGGCTATTTTGTCACGCCGCTACGGTCTTGATCTGCCGGAACCGGAAACACTGCAGGTGATCTCTGATGACATGGGCATAAGCCGGGAACGGGTGCGGCAAATCGAGAAATTGGCCTTGCGCAAATTGCAGGCGTTGGTTGAAGGGCCGGAAGAGTCTTTCCGGCATTAATGCAGCAGGAAGAACCAGACACCAACGGTGAGCTGGCAAGCGACTGCGACCAGCGTCAGAAATAGGCGCAAGCGAAGATACCAGACTGGCCAATACACCCGCATCCAGCGCGCATCGGTCACATACAGGGCAAGGTACGCCAAGGTGTAAAGCACTATCTGCGCCGGCGTAATCAGAAGCAGGCCAACGCCCGCGACGACAAAAAATACCTGGCTCAGCAACATGGTTACCAGCGGCGATAGCGGGTAGCAGCGGTTATCCAACTGCATCGCTATGGGCCAGTAAACACCTGCCATGAAAGCCAGAATGCCCGCACTGTAGAGATAGAAATAGCCCAGCATAGCGACGCTATACTGCGGCAGCGCAAAAAGAGCAATAACACAGGCAATGAAGGGTATTAGCCCTGCCATCCCCACGAAAATCGCAAGTCTCGCTACCGAAATCACGGTTTTTGCCCCTGAGCGTGCTGGCCTTCAATAGAGATGATTTCAAGCAGATCAATAACCTGCTTTGGCTGGGTTGCGAGTTGCTCCAGGGTAATTCTCACAGTAAAGCTCCGGGATACGTGATTCTCCAGAACTTACGAGCCGGTGGGCATTTAAGATCATTGGGCGAGTGAGCTGCACTGCGCGTGCTGCGGGCAATAAACCATGTGGTCGTTAACCATACCGGTAGCCTGCATGAAGGCATAAACAATGGTGGGGCCAACAAAGGTAAAACCGGCGCGTTTGAGCGCTCGTGACATGGCCTCGGATTGTGGCGTTGTTACTGGCACTTCATCGAAGCTGCGCCAGCTGTTCTGAATCGGATTGTTTTCCACAAACGACCAGAGAAAGTGTGAAAATTCTGTGCCTTTCTCCTGCAGATCCAGAAAACCCCTGGCGTTTTTGATGATCGACTGTACTTTCAGTTTATTTCGCACAATGCCCGGGTTTGCCAAAAGCTCGGCTACTTTGGCGTCGCTGTATCGAATGATTTTCTCCGGATTGAAGTGATCATAAGCGGCTCGATAGCTCTCCTGCTTGCGCAGAATGGTTATCCAGCTCAGGCCGGCCTGCTGGCCATCCAGACATAGCTTTTCGAACAGAGCCTGGTTGTTGTATTCGGGCCGGCCCCAAACCGTATCGTGGTAGTGCACATAGAGAGGATCGCTACCGCACCATGAGCAGCGCTCGGTGGCGGCCGGGGCTTTGTTGTCTTTGTGCGTAGGTGGCATAAATAGTTTCCCTGCTTACTTGTCAGCGCTTGGCTCGGATTCTGCGCTGGAACACCGGCTCCCAATGTGTGTCCAGTGGTTCTGCTGCGCTCAGGCTGTAATCGTCAGGGGGCGGTTCCAGCAACGTGATGGCAGGCCATGAGTCATTCTGGTTGCCGTCCGCCTGTCGGTAGACCAGTGTGCACAGAAACCCTTCGGTATAAAAGGCACAGGCCTGCCAGTGATTGTCTGGTTGGTCGCCGTAGAGCTCAAAATTTCTGCGCACTTCCAGAGTCTGAAGATTGCCTGCAATGCCCCGGCCAGTAGCCTTCAGCCAGGCTTCTTTTAATGTCCAGACGCGGAGAAAGGTGTGAGAGTCGTCTTCTTTGAACAGCCATTCCTGCTCAACGGGGGAAAACCAGCGTTTAACCACCTTTTGCCATTGTGGGTGGCGCTTGCTGGGCTCAATGTCTATTCCCAGCGCAGATCCATATTCAGTGGCACAGGCAGACAGGCCATGGCTATGGCTCAGAGAGAGGTGCCAGCCCGCCGGGCAGGCAGAGGTTGTGGGGCGCCCCTCAACCGGGCAGCACAGGTCAGGCGTTATGGAGCCTGCTCTGCTCAAAGCCTGGCGTATCAGCCAGCGGCTGGTGAGGAATTCTGCTGCACGGGTGTCGCTGAGCCCGGAAAATTTCTCGTGCTCGTGAGCCGTTAGCCATTCCGGTGCAACGTCCGGCAATTGTCCGGTCTGATGGCACAGCTTGATGGTCGGGTTCCGTCGAGCGCCGGTAAAATCAGGGCTGGAGTCGTTGGATGAGCCAGTCATCGCCTTCCCTCACGTATTCAAACCGATCGTGGAGACGGCTGGGACGGCCCTGCCAGAATTCGATGCGTTCAGGAACAACGCGGTAGCCGCCCCAGAAACCTGGCAACGGCACTTCACCTTCACTGAATTTGCGCTTCATTTCCGCCACTTTCTGCTCCAGCAGTCCCCGTGAGGTAATGGCCTTGCTCTGTTCCGATACCCAGGCGCCTATCTGGCTACCTCTTGGGCGCGAGGCGAAGTACTTCAGGGATTCGGTTTTACTGACCTTTTCGACCTGGCCCTGAATGCACACCTGCCGGTTCAGGCCAATCCAGGGGAACAACAGGGCGGCCCTTGGGTTTTCCGCAATCTCATGGGCTTTACGGCTTTCGTAATTGGTATAGAACACGAATCCGCGCTCATCAAAATACTTTAACAGCACCGTGCGCAAATCGGGCATGCTGTTGGCGCCGGCGGTGGCGAGTGACATGGCGTTGGGCTCGAGAATACCGGCTTCGCGGGCGTCGCCAAACCAGGTTCCGAATTGCCTGACCGGGTCGTCGCTCAGTGTGTCGCGATCCATCCCTTCACTTTCAAAGTCGCGACGCATATCGCCGATGTCCATAAACGCCTGCCTCGGTTGTTTAAAACCAGAAAATGGTGTCAGGTAGTGTCAGAAAAATACGATCACAAGGTACCATCGAGAAGCCTTGATACGAACGTTCAGGATATAGAGTTCAGTTTCACCTGTCAGCGGTTGCTTTACAGTGGCTGACAAACCGCTGTTGGGCCGACTATCCTTATGTAAAGGCTCTTTATCCAGATATCGACACCCGAAAGGAGAAATTCGTGGCCCAAAGCCGTCAGAGCAGTCACTTGCCCAGAAATCTGGTTATCGGCGCACTCGTACTCATCGTGTTATACAGTTTGGCGGGTTTTCTGGTGCTGCCCTGGTGGCTGAAGCGTGCTTTGCCTGATCAGATGGAACAGCGCATGGGGTGGCAGACGGATGTTGGTGACATCCGCAGCAATCCGTTTGCGCTTAGTGTGGAGGCTCGGGAGCTGTCTGCGCAGGACAGCGGCAGTGAAAAGGTAGTGGGCTTTGATCGCCTGTATATCAATCTCGACTTCTTTGAGCTGATTCAGGGCGTTGTCGGGTTTGAGGCTATTGAGCTTGAAGAGCCGTTCATTCGGCTGGATCTTTTGGAAGACTACAGCGTTAATTTCGCTCGGGACTTTCAGGCTGCCAGTGCACGGGGTGAGGGTAAGCCCGAAGAACCGGCTGAGGCGGAGGAAGATCAGGCGCCGCCCGCACTGTATTTTCAACAGATCACTGTAAACGGTGGCGTGCTGCTGTTCCGGGATTTCACGCAATCGAAAATGGCAGAGTTCAGAATTACGCCGCTGGATCTGACTCTGAGCGATCTTGCTACCTGGCAACGGGACGACCGCAGCAGCGACTACCATCTGCAGGCAGCTGTGGGGAGCCAGACTCTCGAGTGGCAGGGCGATCTCAGTGTTACGCCGCTTTATTCAAGCGGGAATCTCGCCATTTCTGGCGTTGATTACAAGACTCTTGGGCATTTCCTTGCACCCTACCTCCCCTATGATTTGCGTGGTGGCAACGTAACCGTGCGTTCAGATTATGAGCTGCAGGCAAGCGACGTTCTGTATCTGACGACCAGCAACGGCAAATTGTCGGTGGAGGATCTGGCTATTGCTCCAGGTACGCAGAGTGAACAGGCACGACTTACCACAGCATCCATTGCCATCGACGACATCGGATTCGATCTCAATAGCCGTGAAGCTCGCGTTGGGCAGATTACTCTGGAGCAGCCCGATATCGCGCTGGCGCGCAACAAAGCCGGGGAAATCGACTGGATCGCCGCGCTTGACGCCTTTGCGAAGGAAAGCGGGAAGGCAGAATCAGACACTGAAGAGCCTGCCCCTACAACAGAGCAGCCTTTCCGTTGGTCCCTGGAGGGTGTCAAGGTTTCCGGAGGGCGGGTGCTCTGGCAGGACCAGCAACCTGCTTCCCCTGCAGAGCTTTCACTGGAACAACTTTCATTTTCTACCGCTGGCATCCGCAGCGAGATGGAAGATCCGATTTCGTATCAGCTGCAGGCAGCGTTGGCCAGCGGCGGCACGCTCTCCCTGAACGGCCAGCTGGCACCTCAGCCCTTTACGCTTGAGGCCGCCATCGCCGGATCTGACATACGGCTGGCGGCGTTTGAGCCGTATTTGCAGGAGTCGGCCAACCTGGCGATTGCGGGGGGCACATTGGGGCTGGATGGAAACCTGGACCTGGACGGCCAGCAGGAACCCTTGACTGGCACCTTCAGTGGCACTGCAGAGGTTTCGGGGCTCAACCTTCAGCTTCCTGGCAGCAGTGATCGGCTGATCTCATGGCAAACGCTGCGTTTGGCACCCATTGAGTACAACGTACATCCGGCAAGGTTGGAAATCGGCACGGTTACCCTCGCCCAGCCGGCTATCAATCTGGTACGCAACGCCAACAGCGTTCATAACATTGAAAAAATTGTCCGGCAGTCCGAAACTGCTGATACCTCTACGTCGCCGGAACAGGACACGGGTGAAGACGCGCTGTTTATCTTCCGGATCGGCCAGCTGATGATTGAGAAGGGCACGCTGGATTATACGGACCGTACCCTGGATCCGGCCTTTACAACCTCGCTCGACCAGCTCAATGGCTCGATTACCGGCCTCAGTAATGTATCGCCGCAACAAGGCAAGGTGTCCCTGAAAGGTCGAGTGGGTGGCAGTGCCAGCGTGGAAGCGGACGGTACGATTGGTACCTTGGGCACGGAAGAGACCAGCAATCTGAAGCTGACCATGAAAGACCTCTCCTTGCCCGCACTTTCGCCCTACCTGGGTCGTTACCTGGGCTACGGCATCGACAGCGGCAAGTTGGAGCTGGACCTTGACTATGAAGTTACTGGCAGCCAGATCAATGCATCGAACAGGGTGGTTATGGATCGTCTCGGTTTGGGGCAGCCCGTTGCCAGTGAAGAGGCCGTTAATGCACCGGTAAAACTCGGGTTAGCGCTGCTCAAGGACAGTGACGGAGTTATTGAGGTGAACCTGCCGATCAGCGGCGATTTGGAGAGTCCGGATTTCAGAATCAGTCAGGTTGTTATGCGGACGTTTGTGAATTTGCTGGCCAAGGCGGCCACGTCACCGTTCAGCGTGCTCGGTTCCATTGTCGACCTTGCGGGTCTGAGTGGCGAAGAGCTGGGCCAGATAAGCTTTGAGCCGGGCACAGTCAAACTGGCACCGGGCGAGGCGGAGAAGTTTGCTGTTCTTGCGGACGCGCTACTGGAGCGCCCGGACCTGTTGTTGAACATCCGCGGCGGCGTTTCTCCTTCCGCTGACGGTCTGGTGCTTCTGCGGGATGAGCTGGCCGCCGCCGAGGGCGGCGAGCTTTCCGAGCAGGATTGGGAAAAGGCTCGTGAGGCCTATCTTGCCGGGGAGCGGTCACTGGCGCCTGGAGTTCTGAATAACCTTGCCAGCGCGCGGGGTGCTTCGATGCAGGAGATACTGCGGGACACCCACAATGTGCCCGCCAGCCAGCTATTCATGCTCGACCCTTCACGTAACGCCGAGGTGTCAGGCGATGGCAATGTTATCGTCGGGTTTACGCTGGATGTGCGTTAAGGCTTCTATGGGTTTCACAACGATGGTTATAAGGAATAATTTACGTGTCACAGGCTGGTAGTCATTTTTTCGCTTACGTTTCCCGGCTGCGCTGGATCAAGCGTTGGGGATTGATGCGCAATGCGATCGAAGAGAATGTGGCAACCCATTCATGGGAAGTGGCCACGCTGGCCCACGCACTGGCGTTGATCCGCAACCGGCACTTTGACGGGCGGGTAAACGCCGATAAAATCGCGGCAGCCGCGCTTTACCATGATGCTACTGAAGTGATCACCGGCGATATGCCCACCCCTGTAAAGTACCACTCCAAGGTTATGCGTGAAGCTTTCGGTGATATTGAACACAAAGCAGAGGCCGAGTTACTGGCACTGTTACCGGAAGATCTGCATGAGGACTTTTCCCCTTATCTCCGGGAGTCCCAATTGCCAGCTGAGGATCGTGAACTGATCAAGGCGGCAGATCGCCTGTCGGCCTGGTTGAAGTGTCAGGCTGAGGTGCGTGCGGGTAACCGCGAGTTTGAACCGGCCGAGAAGCAGATTCGGCAGAGGCTTGAACAAGAGGGGTTGCCGGAAGTGACTTACTTTATGGAAGTGTTTGCGCCCAGCTATGAAGAGCCGCTGGACAACCTGTTGGGGTGAACCCGACAGATTGTCCGCGCGCTCATCAAGATCAGACGTTGCTGGTGGCACCGCCCACCAGGCCACCGCGCAGGCCGTCCCGTTGCAGTGACTGGCGAACCACATCGTCAGGGCTGCCGGCCAGTTCCCGGAACATGCCCATGGAACCCAACAGAGCAGAAGACTCGTAAGGTACAAACACCCGCTCGCCGTCTTTTGCCATGTTCGGCAATACCTTGATGTAGCTTTGCCCCAGCAGATAGCCGATAACCGTCTGCTTGTTTTGCTCGGTGTCGCCCATGGCACTGAGTACCAGACGAATGGACTCCTGTTCACCCTGGGCGCGTAAAATAGCGGATTCCTTGTCGCCCTGGGCGTTCAGAATGGAGGATTCCCGCTGGCCTTGTGCCTTGGCGATGGCTGCAGTCTTTTCACCTTCGGCCTCGGTAACTGTGGCTCGACGCTTACGTTCTGCAGACATTTGCAGGCGCATGGCGTCTTCCACTTCTTCGGGCATGCTGATGTCCTGAACTTCTACCCGGGTCAGCTTCACACCCCATTTAGACGCAGGCTCTTCCATTTCTGCCTGAATGGCGTTGTTCACTTCGGCGCGGGATTCAAACAGCTTGTCCAGCTCCATCTTGCCTACTACCGAGCGCAGTGTAGTTTTGGCCAGTACTTCAACCGCCTGGCTCATATTGGCCACTTCGTACACGGCACGACGGGGGTCAATAATCTGATAATAAAGCGCGCCATTGATTTTCACGGTCACGTTATCGGTTGTTACCACCGGCTGCCCGGGAAAGTCCATCACGGTTTCCCGGCGGTCGATGCGGGTTTCATCGGTGGTCATCGGGTGGTATTCCTCGCCCATGCGCATGTAACGAATCATGGTGATGGGGCGGGGCCGTTCGACAAAGGGAATGATGATGTTCACGCCGCTTTCCAGAACGCGGTTGAACGAACCCAGGCGCTCAATAACCATAACTTCCGACTGCCGGATGATGACCAGCCCTTTGGCGATGATAAAAATACCGATGGCGACAACAATCAGGCTGATGATCAAGCCCGGCGTAATGAACGATTCCATGCTTACTGTTCCTTGTGTGTGACTGCTTGGATGATGGCGGTGGTGCCATCAAATTGTCTGAAAATAACGTCGGTTCCCTCAGGGAAATCGGTGGTGCCGGTATTGTCGTCCCTCAGGCGATAAAAGTCGCCATTGATCTTGATACCCGTAGCACCATCGAAATCCCGCTTCAGGGTGCGATAGCGCTCGCCCTGCTCGACACCTGTCCCGGTGGTTCCGTAGGCCACGCCTTTAGGCGAAAAGCGCGGGCGTATCCAACGGATAGCAATGGGCACCAGCAGGCCAGAGAACAGGCCCATACCAACAAGTTGCCACTCGAACGACATGCCAACATAGGCAAGCACAGCGGTCAGGCCAGCAGCAATAGCCAGTGCCAGCAGCAAAAGCACGCCGGATGTGAGCTCAGCCAGGCCCAGCACGAGGGCCAGAATCAGCCAGAAATGCGTAATACTCCATTCCATACAGACAATCCGCAGGTTCAGGGTTTGGGAAATCCGCGAGATCGAACTCCCGGTTGATGGATTGTACCCAAAAGCCAGTGCTGAGTCCGAGTGGCCCGGGCGTCGTTCAATACAGAAATTTGAAGCCATATGCTGATCAGGCGCAGTTGTTAGAGTATCTTCTTTAATCAGCACAACACACAACAAGAGTCCAATGCCCATGAAAGATCTGAAAAACAAAGTAGCCGTCGTCACCGGAGCGGGTTCCGGAATCGGGCGAGCACTCGCCAATGCATTGGCGGTGCGCGGCTGCAGGCTGGCGCTGTCGGATGTTAACGAAGATGGATTGGCTGAAACGGCCGCGGCTCTCACGGGCACGGAAGTCAGAACCTATAGGTTGGACGTGGGTGACAGAGACGCTATCTACGCCCATGCGGCGGAGGTGGTGAAAGATTTTGGCCAGGTTAACGTGATCATCAACAACGCCGGCGTTGCTCTTTCAGCAACGGTGAGAGAGATGACCGACGCGGATTTTGCGTGGATCATGGACATCGACTTCTGGGGCGTCGCCCATGGCACCCGTGCGTTCCTGCCGCACCTGATTGCCTCCGGTGATGGCCATGTGGTGAATATCTCCAGTGTGTTTGGCCTGATCGGCGTGCCTACGCAAAGCGCCTACAACGCAGCAAAATTTGCGGTTCGCGGGTTTACTGAATCTTTGCGCCAGGAAATGAAGCTGGAAAAACAGCCGGTTGCCGTCAGTTGCGTGCACCCGGGCGGTATCCGCACCAATATTGCCAACTCGGCGCGCACTAGTCGGCCCAAAAGCGCGGAGGAACTGCGCAAAGGCTTTGATAAACTGGCCATGACCACGCCGGAAAAAGCCGCAGAAACGATTGTAAAAGGCATTCTCAAAAACGAGTCCCGCATTCTTGTGGGATCAGATGCCTGGGGTATTGATGCGATTAACCGCCTGCTGGGCTCGGCCTATCAGCCCTTGGTAGAGCGCTTTGCCGGCAAGAGCTTGTATCGCTGATCACAATAACCGCAAGGAATAACCTCGTTCTATGTGTGAACTGCTGGCCATGAGTGCCAATACACCTACCGACCTTTGCTTCAGCTTCACCGGGCTGACCCGCAGAGGCGGCGATACCGGCCCCCACAAGGATGGCTGGGGTGTAGCTTTTTACGAAGGCAAGGGCGTGCGGGCCTTCCACGATGTGGACGCCAGTGCCAACTCACGGCTTGCCGAAGTGGTTCAGACTCACCCCATCAAAAGCGAAGTGGCGATCTGCCATATTCGCCAAGCTAATGTGGGTGAAATTTGCCTGGCTAATACCCATCCGTTCATGCGCGAGCTCTGGGGCCGTTACTGGGTGTTTGCCCACAACGGCCAGCTTTCTGAATTCCAGTCGTCACCGGGGTTTTACGAGCCTGTTGGCGGCACAGACAGTGAGGCGCTGTTCTGCGATATCCTCAATCACCTGCGTAGTCAATGTGACCGTAATGACTCGGTCGAGGCTATTACAGAGCGTTTGGTGCAGCTCTCAAAAGCCTATGCCGGTCAGGGTGTGTTCAACCTGTTGTTGAGCAACGGCGACTGGTTGTTTACCTACTGCACTACCAAAATGGCCAGCATCACCCGCCGCGCGCCTTTTCGCCCGGCGAGGCTGAAAGATGCCGACGTTATTGTGGATTTCGAGTCTGAAACAACGCCGAACGATATCGTCAGCGTTATCGTAACCGAGCCGCTGACCAGCGATGAGGAATGGGATGTTTACCAACCTGGCGAGTGGCGGTTGTGGCGCAAGGGCGAAGTGGTGATGCGAGGCTGGGTGACATATTAAGAAAATGCTTGATACTGTTGATATATACAGTAAAATTGACGCTGTGCTGATACCAATGGGATGGATCCAAACGTGAAAAGCCAAAAGTTGCGAATGATTGACCTTTTTTCCGGCGCGGGAGGGCTGTCTGAAGGTCTCAAAGAAGCTGGATTTAAAAGCGTCTATGCAAACGAAATTAAAAAGCAATACGCCGAGACATATGCAGCTAATCACCCCGGCACTCTGGTAGAAGCGAAAGATATAAGGCTGGTCGATGCCGAAGAAACACTGCACAGGTTAGGACTTCAGAAAGGTGAGTTGGATTTGGTGGCTGGAGGGCCCCCATGTCAGGGTTTTTCTATCAATGCACCCAGCCGATCAACGGATGACGATAGAAACCATCTTTTTCGCCACTTTCTGAAATTTGTTGAAGCCTTCGAGCCCCGGTCAGTGTTGATTGAGAATGTGCCTGGCCTTGTGTCATTTGAAGGAGGCTCCACATTGGAGGCTATTCTCTTGGCTCTTGAAGAACTAGGCTACTTTGCAGATGTAAAAATACTGTATGCGCCTTACTATGGAGTGCCGCAAACTCGTTGGCGTACAGTCATTCTAGGATTAAGGGAAGGGGACCCTTTAGAAGGATATCCAGTGCCCTTCAGGTCCGCGCCGACTAGAGTTAACTTCACATCCAATTTCGGTGGACGGAATATAGTAGCTTTGCCCACTAATCTTGAACTTCCTGCGCACGTCTCAGTAAAGGATGCTATTGATGATCTGCCCAGAGTTGAGGTAAAACAGGCCGTGAAGTCGGAACAGGCTTATCGGACGCCGCCGCAAAATGATTTTCAGAGAGCAATGAGAGTGTTCTCGGACAAGGTTGTTAATCACGCGCCCCCGATACTTGGCGCGGTTAACATCGAAAGAGCAAAACATATTCCCCCTGGCGGTAATTGGACCAATATTCCATTTGACCTGTTGCCCCGGGGAATGCAGAGGGCTCGTCGCTCTGATCATACGAAAAGGTATGGGCGGGTTCACGCTGACGGGCTGGCATCGACCATTCTTACAAAATGCGATCCCCATTGGGGAGCATATTTCCATTACTGCCAAAACCGGACTTTCACAGTGCGGGAAGCTGCGAGAATACAAACGTTTCCCGACCACTTTCATTTTTTAGGCTCAAAGTCAGAACAATACGAGCAAGTTGGGAATGCCGTGCCCCCACTTTTGTCGGCAGCTATTGGGCGTAGCTTGATTGTTGCTCTGAATAAAGCTCCGTCAACGGCTACAATGCAACCTCAAATGAAACTGGAATTGTAATATCTTCAGGGAACATTTCCCTTGTGGATGACTTTGTTTTTCTGTTTATTTGTACTTAGCAGTGCTTCTTCGATATCAGCTTCAAATTCAGACTTAGGCGGTGAAAAGCCTGCAACCAAGCCGATCCTTGAATCCTCAAGAGTGGCAAGGACTGTTGTGTCGTGAATTAGCTGGTACGGGCTTGATGAAGTTTCAAGTTTGAAAGACATCCAACAGATATCTGCGTTGCTGATATCGTTCACAGAGTTGATTTGTGGCAGCCAGTTAAAAAACGGCTTATCGATTGCGACGAACATTTTTTTGCCCCACCTTCTCAATGTCGGGACTTTTATCTCCAGTTGTGGCAAAAGGCGCTTTGGCCCGGATGATCTAAAATCCGGGCGCCGAGAGGCTGGCGTCAGGAGGGTGCCATTTTTTTCAAAAGCTTTAACTTCGGAACCCATCTCATTCCCGCTGAAATAAACGGCTTGCACCTCCAGAGCGCACCAGTCAACTATGTGGTCATTACCATCGAGCTTTACCAGTATATTATCGATGTTGCCTGCAGAACGGTTCAAGCTGTCTTGATGCGAGCGCAGAAACGGAATTTCAGACAGAACAACATAATTTGTGGGGGCTCCAAATGCCTCCTTTGCAATTGCATCATACATCACCGAGCCCTGCTTGAAACGTTCAGGGCATACAATCGGATACGTGTGTCCGTCTGTTAGTGAACAAACACCACCACCTCTTTTCTTCGAGCAGCTGCGCTCAGCAAAGGGGCAGTCCTTTCGTTTCCTGAAGCTCTGTGTCGTCGAGGAAATATCGGTGACCGGATAGCCATACTTCTCAGCCATTCCAAAATTAGGCACGGAACACGATCCTTAATATATGTTTTTTAATGAGAAAGATCGTACAGCTAATTGCCTTGTCAACTCCACCAATTTAAGCCTTTTTGCCAAACTGATGCGGTTGCATTGCACAATCAGGAAAGCTGAATAGAGCAGAAAGGCAGGCTTCTCAAAGCATGCCTTTGTTGGGCTAATTGAAAGATTACTGCAGGGTTTTGCGATTTCCATTCTGGTATTGCGGTGCAATGTAAGCCTCGATTTCAGCTTTGAAACGCGCAACCAGCTCGCTGTTGTCATGGTCCCAGGGATGGTAGCCCGGCTTGAAGTAACCAAGCCAGGCGGGAATCAGACTGGAGAAGGTGCCGTTCTTGCCCCATAAGCGCCACAAGCCGCCGGCGGCATCCATAATCGAGAAGCGTTTGGCATCATTCAGCATCATGCGGCAGGTGAAATAAGAGGCCATCACACCCAGAGCGGCCGTGCTGAAAGCCAGGTAAAAGGTTCTTTCGGCGTAGGTGCCCCCAACCTGTTGGAACACATCGTAAGCTACCGCCTTGTGCTCGGTTTCTTCGATAGCGTGCCATGCCCAGAGTGGGCGCATGGTTTCATGCATGCCTTCGCGGATATCGTCGCGCTCCAGAAGCATATCCGCCATCATGGCCGTCATGTGTTCCAGGGCGCAGGTAATGGCCAGCTGATGGCGCTTTGGCAGTTTTTTGGTGGCGCCCAGAACCACGGCCAGGTGTTTTTCCATCTCGTCCACCGGCATGCCACGATCTCGCACATGCTGGTTCATAGCCATATGTTCCAGAGAGTGCATGGCTTCTTGCCCGATAAAACCCCGCACCTCGGCTTTCAGCTTGGGATCATCAATCTGATCCCGATAGGCACGTACAGAGTCTACAAAAAACTGCTCGCCCTGAGGGAAAAGCACCGAAAGTGCATTCATCATATGACTCAAAAAAGGGCTGTTCTCCAGCCAGTACTGGGGCACCTGTTCATCAAACTCAAACCCCATGCGTTGGGCCTTGATATCGACGTTATGCGGCGTTTTTGAAGCCTGACCGGCTGCCTTAGTCTGGTTTTCAGCGGTTTTTGTACTCAGCATGGGTCTACTCCTCACATTGGCTGATGTCATGCCCTCAGTGTGTGGGAGTCCAGTGTCGGGATGAATGCGAAAACGGGACGGTCACCATTCCATATGGGACAAAACCGCAGAACAATTGGCCGGCGCGACGCCAACCCGGGTGCAACCCGCCCCACTGTAGTGACTGTGGGCTTTTGCTAGAGTCTGTTTGAGACATTCTCTCAGGTAATAAAGGGCAGTCTATGGCGATCCCCGGATCGGAAAAAGAACGGCAGATGTTGGGGCTCTTCCTGGTGCCTGGCGTGTATATGCGGGTGTTGGCACAAACAGTCCGACAGCTTGGCCACAACGACCAGTCACTGTACGACGGCCTGAACTTCGGGCCGGAAGAATTGAAAGCGAACGACAGCCGAGTGTTCGCCACAGACGCCATTATTATGGCCGAGCGCGCACTGAAGCTCGCCGGCAAAGACGGCCTGAGCTTCATGCTGGCCCGGGAGCTGCGGGTAACCATTCACGGCACGCTTGGATTTGCTGCTCTAACCAGCCCGACGTTTGCCGGAGCGCTTGACTCCGTTCGCCGCTACCTTCAGTTACGAGCGCCTTTTTTGAGCATGGGCCAGTCTGAAACCGATGAGCACGTGCTGGTGAAACTCTGTGCAGAGTTCGATGTGCCCGGGTTCTATCCGTTTCTGGCGGAAACTGTCAGCGCTACGCTGGTATTGCTCACCGAACAGTTGCTGGATCGCAGCGATGCTGAAAAGTGCGGATTTTCTCTTGATAACGGCAAACTGCCCGGCGTAAGCGTGCGCCTTGGCTGCGCTGAACCCGCTTATTATCGCCAGTTTGCGGATCAGCTGCCGGTAAGATTCGAGTACGATCAGCCCGATGCACTCCTGGTGTTTCCAAAAGCACTGCTGAATGTACGCATGAGGCTGGCGGATGCAGAAGCCAGTCGCATGGCTCGAGAAGAGTGCGACTTCGAGCTGCAGAAAGCTCTGAAAGAGCAAGGCGACCTCGCCATGGCCGTGCGCAACATGTTGCGTATGATGCCCGGGCCCTTACCCTCATTGGAGGCGATGGCAGAGCGCTTCTGCGTATCTTCCCGAACGTTAAAGCGCCGGTTGGCAGACAAAGAAACCAACTACCGTGAAATCGTAGAAGCTGTTCTCAAAGACCGCGCGATTCAGCTGTTGCGCTACACCAATCAGTCCGTGAGCGAAATTGCTTATGAACTTGGCTATGCCGACCTCTCCAACTTCAGCCGTGCTTTCAGAAAATGGACCGGTAAATCCGCTAGTGCGTTCCGCGAAGGTGGGCCTGATCCGGCGCCAGAAGTGGGGCCTTGAGCTTCATACTTGGGAGCATGGGTGCGGGGTGGGTGTTTCCTTCCTTGGGAAAAACAACTCGCTTCGCTCAGACATTTTTTCCTGGCGGAAGGAAACACCCACCCCGCACCCTTGCGGAATTGAGGTGTTAGCCCCATATAAAGGACACTAATAATTTTCATCGGAGTTTCTATGGTTTACCGACCAGATACGCACAGCAAATTGTTTGGATACCTGCTCTGGATCTTCGGGTTTTTGGGCGCTCACCGTTTTTATTACGGCAAGCCGATCACGGGAACCATCTGGTTCTTCACATTCGGGCTGTTTTTTATTGGCTGGATAATCGATCTTTTCCTGATTCCGTCCATGGACGAGCAGGCAGACAGCCGGTTCCAAGAAGGCGAGGTCAACTACAACATTGGCTGGCTGCTGCTGACCTTCACCGGCGTTTTCGGGTTACACAGGCTGTATATGGGCAAGTGGATCAGCGGGATTATCTACCTGCTGACCGGCGGTCTGTTCCTGCTGGGCGTGCTTTATGATTTCTGGACATTGAATGACCAAATTTCGGAGCGTAACCGGCTGGTGTAGTTTAACTGACAGCGCCCTGCTCCAGTTCCACAAGGCCATCTTCCAGATAGTCCAGCATCCGCTGCAGGCTCGGTAGCGTGCGGCGGCAGCCAATCAGCCCGAATTCTATCTGATCCTTGTAGCTGGTCAGCGTCATATTCAGGGCCAGGCGGTCCATGGCGATGGACACTGGATACATACCCTCCAGTTTGGCGCCGTTCCAGTAGCTGGTCTCTTTTGGCCCGGGCACGTTGGATATCACCACATTGAACGTCTGCCACTTCGGGGCCACGCCGGTCAGCAGATGAAACGCCGCTGGCGCCAGAGTCAGTGCGGTGTAGTTGACGATTTCTTCCGGCGACATGTGAGCGTAGCGGTCTTTGCCTTCCTGCATGCTTTGATGAATTTTCTGCAGCCGCGTGCCGGCATGGCTTTCATCGGTGTACAGGTTGGCCAGGATAACCCCCACCTGATTGCCCTCGGCCTGGCTGCCTTCCGTTTTATCGCCGGCAGATTTGTCATACTTGCGCAACGATACCGGAACCATCGCGATCAATGGCTTATCCGGCAGCGCATCCTGGTTCATCAGGTAGGTGCGCAACGCACTGGCGCACATGGCCGTGACCACGTCATTCACGGTGGTGCCATAAATCTTGCACACCGCTTTTATCCGCTTCAGGCAATACGACTGGGCCGCAAAGCGCCGGGAACCGGTGATTTTCTGGTTCAGGATGCTGCGCGGTGCGTGAAAAATGGATTTATAGACCGGGTCTTTGCGAGCGGTGTTTATGGTGCGCAACAGCTCCCGTGCGACGGTTGGCATCGTACCCAGTTGTTTTCCCGATTCCCCCAACAAATGACTGATACTGCGCCATAGCGAAGAGCCGCTACTATCCTCATCTCTCCGTGGTCGTACCAATAGGTCCCAGATGGGAGGCATATTGCGTTTTGCGGGATCCGTGGACAGCATTCTCTGAAACATTCGCATGGCAGAAACGCCATCCATCAGAGAGTGGTGCACCTTGGTGTAAACCGCAAACTGCCTGTTGCCCAAACCTTCGATAAGGTGAAACTCCCACAGCGGACGTTCACGGTCCATAAGGTGTGAGTGTTCCGCAGAGACAAAACCAAGCAGTTCGCGGATACGCCCCGGCGTAGGCAGAGCTTCAAAACGGAAGTGATGTTCCAGATCCAGGTGTTTGTCGTGCACCCAAACCGGCTGTGCCAAACGGCTGTCGAGACGACGATTAAAGGGCGCCGTCACTTCGGTATCCTTGCGAAGCTGCTCGGCAATCTGGGCCACATAGTCGTCAGGCGCATCCTCCGGAAACGAAAAAATCTGCAGCCCGCCCACATGCATGGGTTGCTGGCGCTTTTCCAGCCACAGGAAAAGCTGGTCGGTGGGGCTCAGAGGCTTCACGGGCGGCGTCCTTTTTGTGATTGTTTGACTGATCTTAGCTCAGGTTGCCCGCGAGTGGTTGGCCTCTGGTAGGTTCCGCCCCGTCAAAGTTGCGTGATTGAGCCTCTTGCCTGGTCAGGCCGCCACAGCCTCCCGCTGATTCTCGGTAGTTTCCAGGAGGATCCGGTTACCATCCAGGAGAACGGCATAGGTTTTGACCCTGACCGAGTCGTCTTCCAGACAGACACCGGTTTTCAGATTGAAGTGTTGTTTATAGAGCGGCGAGGCTACGATGGGCTCTCCTTTAAGGTCCCCCGTGATACCGCGCGCCAGAACATTGGCGCCGCTGAACGGATCGGTGTGGCTGATGGCAAAGAGCGCCGGCAGCCGATGCGGCAGATAAAACACCGCCACCGGCCCCTCGTCCGTCCAGACCGCAATACCGGATTCCGGCACCAGATCGTCAACAGTACAAACCGCATTCCAACAAGCACGAGCTCTCATCTGTGTTCTCCTTAAATTTATGTTTTTTTGCTTTTCGATATCCGAGTGGTCTGTGAGCGTGGTGGTATGGGGTGCTTTTCCGCCGGGAAAAAGATGTCTGAGCGCAGCGAGTTATTTTTCCCAGAGGAAAAGCACCCCGTGCCGCCGCGCACTCGCACCCAAACAAACAGGCTACGCAGACTCCAGAACAGGCCGCCTCTGCCCCCGCTCAGTCGTCCACTGCTGCACCGGATCCCTCTGCTCTGGCACGTTCACAAACTCCCGGAACCGCTTACGCTTCTCCGGATCTTCCACCGCCGTTTTCCACTCACACTGATAAGTATCTGCAATACCGTTCATGTGCACCTCCAGCTCCGCACAAATGCCCAGACTGTCCTCAAGAATCACCTGCTTAAGGTAATCCAGACCGCCCTCCAGATTCTCCATCCAGACACTCGTGCGTTGCAGCCGGTCGGCCGTGCGCACATAAAACATCACCACCCGGTCAATGGTGCGGATCAGCTCCTCATCAGACAGATCGGTCGCAAACAAATCGGCGTGGCGCGGACGCATGCCACCATTACCGCAGACATAGAGATTCCAGCCATTCTCGGTAGCGATCACCCCGAAATCCTTACTCTGAGCCTCGGCACACTCCCGCGTACAGCCAGACACCGCCATCTTTACCTTGTGCGGCGCCCGCAAGCCCTTGTAACGATTCTCCAGAATGATCGCCATGCCCACACTGTCCTGCACGCCATAGCGACACCAGGTGCTGCCAACGCAGGACTTCACCGTGCGCAGGGACTTACCGTAGGCGTGACCGGTCTCGAAACCTGCGGCAATGAGCTTCTCCCAGATTTCAGGTAGCTCGCTCAGGGTGGCGCCGAACAGGTCAACCCGCTGGCCGCCGGTTATCTTGGTATACAGGTCGTACTCTTTGGCCACCTCGCCCAGCACGATCAGTTTGTCGGGGGTGATCTCGCCACCGGGAATGCGCGGCACAATGGAATAGGTGCCGTTCTTCTGCATGTTGGCCATGAAGGTGTCGTTGGTATCCTGCAGCGGCACGTGATCGGTGGCCAGGATGTGTTCGTTCCAGCAGGTCGCCAGAATCGAGCCAACCACCGGCTTGCAGATGTCGCAGCCCTGGCCTTTGCCGTGCTGGCTGATCAGGGTGCGGAAGGTGCGGATGCCGTTAACCTTCACCAGATGGAACAGGTCTTGCCGGCTGTAGGGGAAGTGCTCACACAGGTCTTTGCTGACCGCCACACCACGCTTTTCCAGTTCATTGTCGACCACGTTCTTGAGCAGGGCAGTGCAGCCACCACAGCCGGTGCTGGCATTGGTTTCTGCCTTGACGCCGGCAAGATCACTGCAGCCGGCGTCAATAACGCCACAAATGTCGCCCTTGGTGACGTTGTGGCACGAACAGATAGACGCGGTTTCCGGCAGTGCGTCCGGGCCCAAGGCCGGAGCGCCACCCTGGCCCTCCGGCAGGATCAGGGTTTCCGGGTTATCTGGCAGCGTGATGCCGTTCAGGGCGTATTGAAGAAGAGTATCGTAATGGCTGTTATCGCCTACCAGAATGGCACCCAGCAGCGCCTTGCCGTCTGCGCTGATCACCATGCGGCGGTAATGGCCAGTCTGTTCATCGTTAAAGCGTATGTTGCGGGCGCCGGGCGTCTGGCCATGGGCATCGCCAATAGAGCCGACATCCACGCCCAGCAGTTTCAGCTTGGTGCTCATATCGGCACCGGTAAAGGCGGCATCGCGATCGCTGTTCAGAACCGAGGCCAGGGTGCGGGCCATGGTATAGCCGGGGGCGACCAGCCCGAAAATCCTCTGGTCCCAGAGTGCACACTCGCCAATGGCATGGATATGCGGGTCTGAGGTGGTGCACTGGTCATTGACGACAATGCCGCCACGCTCACCGATCTCCAGGCCGCTGGCTCGCGCAAGCGCATCCTGCGGGCGAATACCGGCGGAAAACACGATCAGATCGGTTTCCAGGTGGCTGCCATCACTGAAGTTCATGCGCAGCCGGGCATTTTCGCCTTCAACGATGTCGGTAGTGGCTTTCTCGGTGTGCACCTGAACACCCAGTTCTTCAATCTTGTGGCGCAACAGCGCGCCGCCGTCGGCATCCAGCTGCACCGGCATCAGGCGGGGCGCGAATTCCACCACATGCGCCTGCAGGCCAAGGCTTCTCAGTGCGTTGGCGGCTTCCAGGCCGAGCAGGCCTCCGCCCACAACGACCCCGGATTTGCCTTCCTGGGCGCTGGCGCGGATGGCATCGAGGTCGTCCAGGGTTCGGTACACGAAACAGTGGGCGTGCTCGCGACCCTCAATCGGCGGTACGAACGGAAAGGAACCGGTGGCCAGTACCAGCTCGTCGTAGCCGTAGTCGCCTTTTGGAGTGGTAACGTTGCGCTGGTCACGGTCCAGTGCAGTGACCGGCTCATTCAGCTGCAGTTTAATACCTTGCCCGGTGTACCAGTCTGCGGTGCCCATAGCGAGATCTGCGTGGGTGGAGCCGGTGAAATATTCCGACAGGTGTACGCGATCATAGGCCAGCTGTTTTTCCTCCCCGAAAACGAGTATCTCGTACTCAGCGGCCCCGGGGGTGGCGACGAATTGCTCCAGGAAGTGATGGCCAACCATGCCATTGCCAATCACGATCAGGGTTTTCTTGCTCATGGTCATATCCTCTTTCATGGGCAGCGGTTCAGGCTGCCGCCTCGCAAAACGGCTTGCCAAAGGGCAGCTGTGCGCGGAACGGGTCGATGTTGGTGTTGTTGGTAATCAGCTCCTGGTACCAGAGGCCCTGGCTGGTATTGCCCACCAGGATGGCGCCGACCAGGCGGTTGTCGCGAATCAGCAAGTGGCTGTAACTGCCGGTTGCAAAGTCCCGCCAGACCAGGGATTCGGTGTGTTCACCGGGCGCTTGCTGACCACAGGAAAAAACGGGTATGCCGCTGATTTTCAGGCGGGTTGCGGTGACAGATGGTTGGTATGCGGCGCCCGCAGTTGTGCCTGCAAGCACGGATGCCAGGATTTTCGCCTGCTGATAGCCCGGCTCCACAAGTCCGAAGGTTTCGTTGTTGAACTCACAGCATTCGCCAAGGGCAAATATGTCCGGGGCGCTGGTTTGCAGTTGCGCATTAACTCGAATGCCCCGGCCGCAGGTCATCCCGGCGTTTTGTGCCAATTCGCGGTTGGGTGTGATGCCGGTGGCGATAACAACCAGATCGGTGCTGATCAGGGTCTGGTCATTCAGCTGGACAGCGCGAACACTGTCCCGCCCCAGCAGCTGGATTGGCGATGTCGATGTCAGAGTGTTGATGCCGCGGGCGGTCAGTGCGTCGGACAGGAGCTTACCGCCATCCGGATCCAGCTGTCGGTTCAGCAGGTGGCCACTTCGGTGCAGAACGGTGACATCCATGCCTCGACACTTCAGCCCCTCGGCAGCTTCAAGCCCCAGAAAGCCACCACCGACCACAACGGCCCGTTGTCGGTTTTGGCTTAGTTCAATCAGGGTGCGGGTATCGTTGAGATCCCGGAAGTTCATGACGCCGTTCAGTTCTTCCCCGGGGATCCCGAGCCGGGTAGGTTTGGCCCCGGTTGCGATAACCAGCGCGTCGTATCTGTAAACCCGCCCAGTGCTTGTTGTCACCGTGTGGTTTCCTGGAGCGATAGCCCGCACAGCCTCTCCGTGATGAACCTGAATGCCGTGACGTGTAAACCAGGAGTCGGGTTTTAAAGCCAGGCTTTCCTCGTTGGCATCTCCGCTGAGCAACGCTGAAAGCTGGATCCGGCTGTATGCCGCAGACATCTCGCCGCTGAACACGATGATAGTCCGATAGGGTGTTGAGGCGTTGCTTATCAACTCCTCAAGGAATCGCTGAGCCACCATTCCGTGACCACAAACGATCAATGTGGGCCCCATGTTCCGGTTCATCTCTGCACCTTTGCCCCGTATTAAAACCAAAAAAAAAGCCGGAGCATGTCATCCCCATAGGGAATCGATGATCCGGCGCCAATGCCAACAATAGTGTTCTGGAAGCTCGGCCGAGTCCTTGGCCGGAATCTTCATCCCTGGATTATCTGTAGCGATCTTCGTGCCAGTTTGAAAAACTGTTTAAAATCAAAGAAATGAGTAAAAATCTCTCGATATGTTGCTTAGAGATTCGGCTTTTCCGCACTTTGTCGGGGCGGATTGCACGACTTTGATGCTTTTTTGCTGGCGCGGTAATTGCTCCAGTCTTTTGTAACGCAAAAGTTTGGTCACATCCGGAGCTTTGAAATGGACATCAGTAAACGTCAACGCAACCCTGCCCAGCCCTCGGCTGAGGCGTACCTGATCGCATCCAGGCGGTGTGAGCTTATGAACCTCCAATACTTTTTGCAGATGGGGAAGCTGGTACAGAGCATCAGTAACCTCGTGCATGGTCTGCAGAGGGAACGTGGCGCGTCCACCATTTTCCTGGGGTCGGATGGTGCGAAGTTTGGCCCGGAGCGAAAGACAATGGTCGCGGAATCGACGTGTTTGTATATCGTTTTTGAGCGGGCTCTGGCTGAGATTCATGAAGAGCTGACGACTCATCCCGTCAGTAGTCAGTTGTTGGCCCACATTGCCGGTGCCCTTCACGGGCTGGGGGGACTGTCGGCGTTGCGTCAGGGGGTAAAGGCACGCGCAATGTCGGTGTCAGCGGCAACGGATTCCTACAGCACACTTATTCACCGACTGATTACTGTCGTTTTCGAGGCGGCGGATACGGCTGTAGACCCTTCACTTGCGCGGTTGCTGGTGGCCATGGTGCATCTGATGAATGGCAAGGAGTTCTGTGGCCAGGAACGTGCAGCAGGCTCAGCAGGTTTCTCCAAAGGGAGCTTTGATCTCGCACTGACTCAGCGCATGATGCACCTTGTTGAAGCGGAGGAGCGGTGTTTTGAGGTGTTTGTCGGGTTTGCAGATGAGCAAAGCTGCCAGCTATTGCAGAGCCTCCGTGCTCATGAGCGGGAAAAGGAAATCGAACGCCTTCGGCAGTTCGGATGTTCCGTCGGGCGATACAAACCTCTGGGTCCGGAGCTTGCCGATAACTGGTTTGCGCTTATGAGCGAGCGTATGGACGAACTCAAAAAAGTGGAAGAGTCAGTGGAGGGCTGTTTTCATAAACGTTGTGTGGAGCGATTTGCTGATGCCCGGAGTTCTCTGGCACATCATGAGACGCTGCTCGCCTCACTTGATCAGCCCGAAAACCCTGCTCAGCCCCTGCTGGTTCTGTGTGAACCTGGAAACAGTGGCAGGGAGGCCCAGTCGGGAGAAGTTTGGAGTAGCGACGGTGTCGGCCCGCAGTTTGGGCGGTCAATCTTTGATCTGGTGCAGACGCAGTCACGCCGACTCCAACAAATGAGCGAGGACTTGCAGAGTGCCAAGGAAGCACTGGAAGAGCGGAAAACCCAGGAAAAAGCGGTTTTGTTGCTGATGGGTCACCGAAAAATTGATAACGACGAAGCCCACCGGGTGCTGCGAAAGCTGGCCATGGATCAGGGTAAAAAGCTGCCCGAGGTTGCCCGGGCACTGGTGTCTATGGCGGATGTGCTGAAGTAAACGACCTGCTCAGGCCTTCACCGCCAGAGCGGTGTCTTTTTGCGTGCTTGCTTCAGCAGCCTTGTTTGCGCGGCGCGGCGTGATGCTTTCCAGCTTGCGCTGCTTCTCATAGAGAAACTTGAGAACCTCCTGGCGGTAGTGCACGTACGTGGGATCGTCAGCCAGAGTGACCCGGTTACGGGGCCTTTGCAGGTCGATATACAGATCCTCCCCGACTGCGGCGGCGGGTCCGTTGGTCATCATGATGATGCGGTCAGACAACAGCACCGCCTCATCCACATCGTGGGTAATCATGATCACGGTGTTGTTCAGGTCCTGCTGAATATCCATCAGTGAGTCCTGCAGTTGTGCCCGGGTCAGTGCGTCCAGGGCGCCGAATGGCTCGTCCATCAGCAACACGCTGGGCTTCATCGACAGCGCCCGGGCAATACCAACTCTCTGTGCCATGCCACCCGAGATCTCGCCCGGCCGTTTGTTGGCGGCGTGGGCCATATTCACCAGTTCCAGATTGTGTTGAATCCAGTCGTGGCGCTCCTGTTTCGCCATGGTTTTGCGAAATACCTGTTGCACAGCCAGTTCGACATTCTCGTAAACCGTCAGCCAGGGCATCAGGGAGTGGTTCTGGAACACCACTGCCCGCTCCGGGCCTGGAGAATTGATCTCGTGGCCATCCAGTATGCAGCCGCCTTTGGTAGCCTGTAACAGGCCAGCGACGATGTTCAGGACCGTTGACTTGCCGCAACCGGAATGCCCGATCAGGGAGACAAACTCGCCCTTTTTGATTTTCAGGTTGATATTGTCCAGTGCGACAAAGGAGCCTTTGGGTGTATCAAAGACCATTTCCACGCCGGTCAGTTCCAAATGGGGTTTAGTCATGATTGTCTCCGTTATTCGTTCCAGGCGATTTGTTTCTGGATCATCTGCATGATGCGATCCAGCAGGAAGCCGATGAAACCGATGGCCAGCACGGCTGCCATGATCCGGCTCAAGGACTGGCTGCTGCCGTTCTGGAACTCATCCCAGACAAACTTGCCAAGCCCCGGGCTCTGAGCCAGCATTTCGGCGGCGATCAGCACCATCCAGGCGATGCCCAGCGAAACCCGAAGCCCGGTAAATATCATGGGTACGGATGACGGCAGCACGACCTTTCTCACATGAGTCCAGAACGACAATCGCAGAACCCGGGACACGTTCAGTAGATCGGGGCTCACCGCAGCCACGCCAACGCTGGTGTTGATCAGTGTGGGCCACAGGCTGCACAGGGTGACGGTGATCATGGAGGTGAGGAACGATTTCTCGAACATCGGGTCCTCACTGACGTAAGTGGCGGAGACCACCATGGTGACCAGCGGCAGCCAGGCCAGCGGCGACACCGGCTTGAAGATCTGGATCAGCGGATTGACCGCCGCCTGAAAGTAATGGTTTAGGCCAAATACGATGCCCAGTGGCACGGCAATAACGGTGGCGAGGAAGAAGCCCGCCAGCACGGTAATCAGGCTGGTGACAACCTGATCCAGAAACGTCGGGGCGCCGGGATAGCCCCGGATTTTGACCTCGGCGCCCGGATTGTCGGCCAGAATGCGGGCGTTCCGTTCCTCCTGCATGGTCACGAACTTGTCCGCGCGTTCCCGCTGGTTGACGTGTTCCTGCCAGAGTTGCCCACTTTGCTCCCAGACCTGTGCCGGGCCTGGAAAGGTGCCCAGCGAGGTGTTCACCTGGGGCGCGGCCAGATGCCAAAAGCCGAGGAAAATCAGGATGCCGACCATCGGCAGCAAAAGCTGTTTGCCGGTCTGGGCCAGTTCGGCGCCAGTGAACCGGTCTGCCAGTGCTTTCAGCCAACTGGCGACTCCGGTTCCGGAACTTGAATTGGTTAGCGTACTCATGTCGTTCTCCCGGGTACTGCCGGTTAAGGTGTGTCTGCGCCTTTCAGGCCAATATCAAAACTGTCGATATAGGCGTTGGGCTGGTGTGGCGTGAAAGGGACGCCGTCAATCAGCTCACCCTGATGCGGCCGGGTAAAATTTTCCTGGCTGAAGTCGGGGAAATCCTCGGCCTTCATCAAACCATCGTCGATCAGGGACTGGGCAGCTTTGGCGTAGATGTCTCCGCGGTAAACCTGTGCAGCCGTTTTCATATACCAGTCGTCCGGTTTGGCCTCGGGAATCTGACCCCAGCGACGCATCTGCGAGAGATACCAGATGGCATCAGATGGGTACGGGTAGGTGGCGTGATGGCGGAAAAAGACGTTGAAATCCGGCACTTCCCGGACATCGCCTTTTTCGTACTCGAAAGTGCCAGTCATGGAGTTGGCAATGACTTCGGCATCTGCGCCCACATAGCTCGGGCGAGCGAGGATTTCGACAGCCTCTTCCCGGTTGGCGTTGTTGTTTTCATCCAGCCAGTAGGCAGCGCGAATCAGGGCGCGCAGCAGATGCAAATGGGTATTGGGATTCTCTTCGGCCCAGGCCTGACTGACACCGAATACCTTCTCCGGGTTGTTCGGCCAGATCTCGTAGTCGGTGATTACCGGAACGCCTATGCCCTTGAATACGGCTTGTTGGTTCCAGGGTTCGCCCACGCAATAGCCCTGGATGGTGCCTGCTTCCAGGGTGGCGGGCATTTGTGGCGGCGGTGTGACAGACAGGTGCACGTCTGCCTTCAAGGTGCCGCTGGTGTCACCTCGCTGGGGCGCGTAATAGCCGGGGTTCAGCCCACCTGCCGCCAGCCAGTAGCGTAGCTCGTAATTGTGAGTCGAGACCGGGAATACCATGCCCATGCGAAAGCGTTCGCCCCTCGCAAGGGACTGTTCAACCGCAGGTTTCAGCGAGCTGGCGCTGATCGGGTGCACGGGCCTGCCGTTCTGCTTCGGGAGGTGTTGGCTCATGATGTCCCAGACATCATTGGAGACGGTGATACCGTTGCCGTTCAGGTCCATGCTGAATGCAGTAATGATATCGGCCTGAGTGCCGTAGCCGATGGAGGCGCCCAGGGGCTGGCCCGCCAGCATGTGGGCGCCGTCCAGTTCGCCGGTAATGACCCGGTTCAGCAGGACCTTCCAGTTGGCTTGGGCCTCCAGCTCCACAAACAAGCCTTCATCCATAAAGAAACCGCGCTCCCAGGCTACGGCCAGCGGAGCCATGTCGGTCAATTTGATGAAGCCAAGTTTCAGATCCGGCTTTTCCGGAGCGCCAATCTCGGCCTGGGCGATGCCGGAGCTGGCTATCAGGGAGACCGCCGTGGCCAGTCCCACCAGCTGATGGAATGTTCCGGTGATGATTTTCAGGGGTGTCTTCATGAACTCTTACCTCGTGACATTCCTTCAGGCAAAAAAAAGCCCGCCTTCCGTTGTTGGAAGGCAGGCGTCTTTGCCCGTATGACTTGTGTGTTCCCGAATGTTCAAGCCAGCTGTTGCACAGCCTGTGCCAGTGATAAAAAGATATTTTAAAACAACAAGTAACGGAGAACGCACAATTCCACGGGGTGTTTTTACAGGTTCTGTCGGTTTGCTTTAGTGCAGGCTGGCGGTCTTTTGCACCATTGTGAAACGAACGACTTACATCAGGTTAGCTGTTGCCAAAGCCAGGATGCTGGGTAGCAGGCGTTATACACCGCGTTTGAATGCCATCTTCCTGTCTTTGGGCCTGTGATGGCCCTGTTATTGCACTCAGCCCCGGGTAGGAACGAAACAGCCATCAAACACAGATTAAAGAGGGCAAAGCGTGGATCTCAAGGTTAAACCGATTGTCAGCACTCAAACCACTTGCCCTTATTGTGGTGTGGGTTGTGGTGTTGCGGCGACGTTATCTGGCGTAACCGGCGATGAGAGCCACCCGGCCAATCAGGGGCGGCTGTGTGTGAAAGGTTCTGCGTTGCATGAAACCCTGGTGCCCAACGGAAGGCTGTTAAAGCCCCGGATTGCCGGTGAGGATCGAAGCTGGCCGGAGGCCCTTGCCAAGGTGTCCAGCGCTATTCGTGATGCGGTTACTCAGTTCGGCCCGGGTTCTGTAGCCTTTTATCTGTCGGGCCAGCTATTGACGGAGGATTATTTCGTAGCCAACAAACTCGCCAAGGGTTTTATCGGCACGCCCCATGTGGATACCAACTCCCGTCTTTGTATGTCCTCAGCGGTGGCAGCCCACAAACGTGCTTTTGGCGAGGACTGTGTGCCCGGGTGCTATGAAGACCTGGAACTTGCGGACCTTCTGGTGCTGGCGGGTAGCAATGCCGCCTGGGCTCACCCTGTTCTTTACCAGCGGATGCAGGCTTCGCAACGGGCCGGTCGTCGGGTGGTGGTCATAGATCCCCGTCGAACCGCAACCGCAGAGCTTGCGGACCTGCACCTTAAACTGAAACCGGGTACGGACACGGTTCTGTTCAACGGTTTGATGGTGTGGCTGGCGCTACACAATGCAACAGATAAGACCTATATCGCGGAACACTGCACCGGCTTTGCGGAAACCCTGGCGTGCGCTCAAGAGGTTGCGCCGTCGACAACGTCGGTTGCCGCCCAATGTGATCTTGACGAAGCTGACGTCGAGCGGTTCTACCGCTGGTTTGCCGACACACCCCGGACCGTGACAGCCTTTTCCCAAGGGATTAACCAGGCGGTAAATGGTACCGACAAATGCAACGCCATTATCAATTGCCACCTGGCTACAGGGCGTGTTGGCCAGCCAGGGGCCAGCCCTTTCTCGCTGACCGGTCAGCCCAACGCCATGGGTGGGCGGGAAGTCGGGGGCCTGGCCAATACTCTGGCCGCTCACATGGAATACGACACGTCGGGGGCTCGCGAACGGCTGGCCGGATTTTGGGGCACGGATCGCCTTCCGGAGGCCCCCGGGCTTAAGGCCGTTGATCTGTTTGAAGCCGTGCATCGCGGTGAGATCAAGGTACTGTGGATTATGGGTACCAATCCCGCGGTAAGCCTGCCAGATTCGGCACGGGTTCGTGAGGCACTGGCGGGTTGCCCGACGGTGATCGTGTCTGATTGTATGGCGAGTACGGATACCACCAGGTTTGCCGATATTTTGCTGCCGGCGGCCGGCTGGGGAGAAAAAGACGGCACAGTAACCAATTCGGAACGTTGCATTTCCCGTCAGCGATCCTTCCTGCCTTTACCCGCCGAGGTTTGGCCGGACTGGCGGATACTGACTTCGGTGGCGTGCGAGCTTGGGTATGCCGAGGCGTTCCAGTATCAGAGCCCTGCGGATATTTTCCGGGAACACGCGGCGCTCTCTGGCCTCGCTTGCAGGGCCAGTGATGGCCATCAAGTGTTTGATATCAGCGCCCTGAGCCAATTAACAGAGGCGCAGTATAACCAACTGAAGCCGATCCAATGGCCCGTCGCTGTTGATGAGACCGGCGTTTTAACTGGCACACCCCGACTGTTCTCTGAGGGACGCTTTGCTACGGATGGCGGACGGGCACGGTTGGTGCCCATCTCTGCCGGGTTGCCCCGCCAGATCGCAACTAGCCGCTACCCGTTTGTGGTCAACACCGGTCGGATTCGTGATCAATGGCACACCATGACACGCACGGCACTGGCCTCGCGGCTTCTGACACACCGCCAGGAACCCTTCGTTGAGATCCACCCGAGCGATGCGCTTCGCCTTGATGTTTGCGAAGGAGCTTTGTGCAGGCTTGACGGCGCGGGGCCTGAACCGTTTGTTGGTCGGGTCCGAATTACATCGGACCAGCGACCCGGAGAAGTGTTTATACCGATTCACTGGAGTGGACGCTTTGCTTCACAAAGCGTGGCAACGAACCTGATTTCCGCCGTAACGGATCCGGATTCCGGGCAGCCCGAGAGCAAACACGGTGTTGCCAGCCTTCGCCGACTCGCCTGCGGGTGGCAAGCCCGGTTGATGCTGCGTCTCGGAAACGACAAACAGTCGGGACTGACAAAACGGTGTGACTACTGGTGCCGCCAGCCTTTGGCCCATAGTGACAGTTGGTGGCTGGCAGGCAGCCAGACGATGAACTGGGGAGTTGAGGCGACCGGCTTGTTGGCGGGAGAGCCGCAGCTGGTCATGGCCGATTCTGCGCAAGGCCGATTCCGGGCGGCTCGAGTGGTTGATGGCCGCTTGGTGGCCGTTCTTCTGGTCGATAGTGACGTTGATCTCTTGCCGGATCTGGCCTGGCTGGATGAGTGCTTTGCGGCGGACCGGCTGAGCCCGGATCAGCGAGAGTGTTTGCTTGCGGGGCGATCTGTCGACACAGAAGAGATCGGGGCGCTGGTTTGTAGCTGCTTTCAGGTAGGGGACCGTCAAATCGTCAACGCCATCCGTGGCGGGCAGAAGACAGTCGAGGCACTGGGGAAAATCCTGAAATGTGGCACCAACTGTGGCTCCTGTGTTCCTGAAATTCGTGAGCTGTTGCAGGATGAGCTTTTAGAAACCGGATAGGCAGTGTCTCGGGTTATGTGTCAGCGTACCCGGCGCAGCATCGATATGGGGACTCGGTAGCGCCGACCCCGGAATTTACCCGTCCCGTCGACGGTGCAGGTTTTCCGGTTGACCCGGACAATCTCTCCGTGAAACTCCCGAGTGCCGGAGCCGAACGCGACGGCATCCTCTACTTGCCAGGGCGACGGCTGGCGTGCCGGATCAGGGAGCTGGAAAGGTTCACTGGATAAAGGAATCTGTCGTTCACTGGCCTCCCTCGCCAGTGTCTCCCGTGTCGCATCTGCGCCACCACTTTCATACAATTCATCAAGAATGGTGTAGAAATGCCGGTTGTGAACCGAGCCACGATATCTCTTGCCTGCGCTGTGTTGTAACAGGTGTGCGAACTCGTGACAGCAGGTGTGTGCCAACAGGTTCAGCGTGCTCAGTTCGCCGCCGAAATAACCACGTTTATGGATTTCCCGGGCTGAAAGCCAGCCACTGGCCGTATCAGGCTGATGTTTTGCCTGAATCATTCGAAGGCCGTAGGTAATCTGGTGCTGTTTGAACTGCGAATCAAAGCGATGATAGGTCGCCTGACCAGAACCTACCCGGCACGCCAGAGTGCTGCCAGATACCCGTTGCTGAACCCAGCCCGCCGCGGGTTGCCAGAGAATCTGTTCTGTAACCGTGCACATCAGTTCGCCGAGCTTGCGGGCTTGAGATTTCGGGTCGCTCATATCAGCTGAAGGGCTAAACGCCTCATGATCTGGTAAATAGGGTTTGGTGAGAGTACCAGTTAATTTACTGGATTCCCGACATTGAGTCAGACAAAACGTCGCCAGATAAAAGTAAGTGGCGACAGTTTGTCTGCGTTCAGCCTGTTGGAGAGAATCAAAGCGAGTATGACGTTTCCGATGATTTTCATTGGAGGACCATTGACGAAATGACTTCTTCGAAAACATCATTTCTTACGCCAATTGTTATCCATGACTCGGTATTATCAGCGCTCGCAATAAAAGCCGTTGTATAACCACGAAAAGATGATGCAAAACCATAGGCGCCTTCCGGTAACGCTAGTTCGCATGGTGTTCCGGACCCTTTAAGTGCCTCCACAAATCCCTGTTTCACTTCTTTGATAGCCGACTCGAACTGCGGGTTGGTTTCAATGGTGGTTATTGAGCCAACCAGGTCGGAGTTCTTCCAGAGTTGAAGTTCTGATGGTTGAAACTCCACAGTATCGAATTGGCTGCTACTGATTTTGAAGCTGACATTTGCTGTGGTGCGAAACTCAATGGATTGACTATTAAACGATGCGCAACCTGAAATGAATGCGAGTATCAAGGTCAGCAGTGTGAAGGTTTTCGTCATTGAAGACACCCCCTATCGATTCAATGAGCAATGATGGCAGGTTGAGCGCACCACCGCTCTTGTCGGAGGGTGGTACCGAGTCTTCTCGGTCAATCGGAAATTTCTTCGCCATTAATGCGAACCGAGCTCGAGCGTTCAGTTGGCCCTTGAAAGGTAATGAGTGAGTGGTCTGAGTCTGTTGGTATGATGAAGATCGTTCTAAAATCTCCTTCAATCACCTCAAACGCCTTTGCGTCAGGAATGCGCTTTATCCAGGAAGGTTGTTGAGCTCCTCTCGAAACGCTGTCGAAAATGACTGTTGCTGTGCGCTCGGCTTTTTCCGTGCGTACTGACTTGGGGATTTCATCGGATTTAACGAAACCTATAATCCGATTGTTCTTCAGAAAAAGAAGTTCGCCGTCCCTCATTTTGATGGAGGAAAACATATCATTCGGCACTTCTATCGCCACATGACTGTTGGGTTGAATTTTCAGAACAGAGTTTGATGCGCAGCCTGAAAGCAGGAGCAAAAAAGCCGTGAATAGACCGATCCTTGTCATTGCGCGAATCTCATCTTAACGTCATTTCGATTGAAGTTCTGAACTGGGCAGAGCGGGTATTTCGACAAAGCCAGCTTACCCTTACTTCATTCTGTAAAAAAGGTTTCCCGGCTTCGCGTATAAGTCGCAGAGCCCACTTAGTGATTGTCTGGGTCGGTCGTAGCAAATCCTGAGGTGATGGAACTGCGTCAACCCATCGACTACAGTCGACCGTTTCAACGAGCATGTGAGCTACAGCTCGGACGGTTTCCTCCGTTACGCTGCTCTCAGTGAATCCTGTTGAAACCGATTGTCCGTAAAATACCCTCATGATTGCTCTGATCTTATCAATGTCCTCGCCCGAAAGTTGAGTATCCATATTTTCATCCTTGAAAAAGTAAAAAGGGCCCCCGCAGGAGCCCCACATTGTATTTCTTACGCCTCGATTGGCGAACGCCAGTCGTCTGCACCGGAAGTACCGGCAACAGTGTGCTCCCAGGTTACTTTGCGGTAGGACACGGAAACGGTGACCAGCTGAGTGAAGTCAGCGCTGGCGGCGTCCTGGCAGTGTGGCATGTTGCAGTTGATGTCGATGATAGTGGCATCTTCCAGGATAGTGGAGAAGAAGTGCTCCTGCTTGCCCTCTACAGAGGTGCGGTACCACTTCAACTCAACCTTCGGCAGCATTTCGCCGGAAGCCAGAGCGTTGTACATCAGCGGGGTGGATTTGTTCAGTGCGGATGTGAACTTGAACGGCTTGTGCACGCGTTGGCCGGAAGGCTGGCCAGATTGGGGGTCGGTAGGAACGGTAACAACGTGGCTGAACTCCTGAACCAGCACTTCGTCTTCATGGCCTTCAACGTAGATATTGCCTACGGAATCGGACGTGAATGCACCGGCGGTGATGTTGCCCTGGGTTTTACCTTCAATAGCGATATAACAAGGGGTTGGCATAGTCTGCTCCATGACGTTTAAGTGAATGTTCGTCCCCGGGGTGTTCCCTGGACGAGATCACTTAGAGCAAGGCGCATACCAACGTAATAAACTCTATTTAAAACAGTGATATAAAATATTGATAGGCGATACGCCGGAGTTATGAGCAAACCCTTGCCTGGCAACCGGGCGAGCCTTTGCTGGCTGGGCAATAAATTGCCCAGATCACGGTCGATACGCGAACGACAGCATCAGAGCGAGCAACAACAGAGCCGATAGCCCCTGCCAGAAGCCTACCGGATGGCGTTCGATCAAGGGTTTTCGGTGCTGTTGATTCCAGTGATGACTGGGCTGTCGCAGATCAAACAGGAATTCAGACAGTGCCGGATAGCGTTTGTGGGGTTCGGGATGCAGGGCCCGGGCCAGGGCCTCATCAACCCAACCGGGCAGGTCGTTCCGGTACAGGCGGGCGGGATAATAGCTGAGCTTACGTAACTGGCTCTGGCTGCGGATGCCTGGCACGCGGGTGCCATAAGGTAATTGGCCGGTCAGTAACTGATAGGTGATCACACCGAGAGAAAACTGGTCGGCCTGCCAGCCCGTGGGTTCCCCCAGAAAGGTTTCAGGAGCGCTATAAAGCGCCGCGCCCCTGGGCCAGCCGGGTTCATCATGCTCTTGGAGTTCCTGCAATCCGGCGATGCGGGTAGCGCCAAAATCGATGAGCACCGCGATGCCCTGGCTATCGATCAAAATATTTTCCGGCTTCAGGTCCTGATGCACCATTTCCAGCCGGTGAAAAGCCCGAAGCCCACGGGCTATCTGTTCCACCAGCTGGCGCACCGCCTCCAGATCCGGCCCCGGGTTGTCCTGCAGCCATTGCTTGAGGCTGATTCCCTGCACGTATTCGGTGGCCAGGTACAAACAGCTGCGCTGTCGTTCCGGAGCAAAGGGCCGCACCACGTGGGGGCTGTTGATGCGCTGGGCCACCCATTGCTCAGTAGCAAAGTGGTCCAGCGCTCTGGGATCCTGCTGCATTTCCATGGCCGGTACTTTCAACGCAACTTGTTGGTTGCTGGCCTGGTCCACTGCCAGATAGACATGGCTGCGGCTGCTGGAATGAATCTGCCGCAGAGTTCGATAGCCGTCCAGCAGCTGCCCCGGAACCAGCTCCGGTGCGAGCGGAAGTTGTTGGGCATCCCGGGTGATTTCTTCATTGCTCTTGTTGGCGGGTATCGAGTCTACCCGCACAATTTGTACGCTCAGGTTGTCTTCGCTGTCATTCGCGAGGGCCGCTGCAATCAGCTGTCTGGCTGCAGAATCCAGATCATCACCGGATTCGCGGATGATTCCGGCCATGCTGTTTTCCGGCAGGTGCTCGTACACGCCATCGGTTGCCAGTACAAAGGTATCGCCGGGCCACACCGGAACGGTCAGGTAATCAATGTCCAGTTGCGAGTTCAGACCCATGGCGCGATTCAGGCAGCTGTCATCCCGGGACAGCCAGACCCGGTGATCGGTCGTTAGCTGCTCCAAAGCCATACCCTGCAACCGATAGATACGGGCGTCCCCCACATGAAAGATATGGGCTGTTGCGGACTTCAGGATCAGCACACTGAGAGTGCACACGTAACCGCGATCCTGATCATATCGGTACCGGCTTTGCCGGGTCTGGGCATGCAGCCAGGCGTTGTTTGCCCGCAGTACCCGCTGGGCGGACTGTTTGACCGACCAGCTGTCTGGCGTCGAGTAATAGTCACTCAAAAAGCCAGCGACCGCAGACTCACTGGCAATCTGGCTAACGTTGCTGGAGCTGATGCCGTCGGCGATGGCCACAACAACACCCTTGGACCGGAGCTGTGGATTTTCTGGAATTATCAGGCCATGAAAGTCCTGATTAACCGGCTTCTGGCCTTTGTCCGAGTGCTGGCCAGTGGTAACAGAAAGCTGGATGGTCATCCGTTTCGTGCCTCAAACAACGGCACAAAACCCGGAGGGTGCGGCCTCCGGGCTTTGTGGCTACTGCAATCGTTTAGTTTGAACGGGCCAGTTCGCCATTGAAGCTGCCTGGAACATTGCGCTTGGGCGCTGTACGAATGTGCGTGGTGTACAGGGTGAGGCCGGTAAAGGACAGGCCGCCTACCAGGTTGCCCAGTACGGTCGGAATTTCGTTCCAGATGAAGTAGTCCATAATAGAGAACTCGCCACCCATCATCAGGGCAAAGGGGAACAGGAACATGTTGACGATGGAATGTTCAAAGCCCATGTAGAAGAACAACATGATCGGCATCCACATGGCCAACACTTTGCCGGGTACCGTGGTTGAGATCATGGCGCCAACCACGCCCATGGAAACCATCCAGTTGCACAACATGCCGCGCAGGAAAATCGTCATCCAGCCGGCAATCCCGTATTCAGCGTAACCCAGGGTCCGAGCCTTACCCACACTGGCAATCTTGTCGCCAACGGCTCCGGGGTCAGTGTTAAAGCCGTAAGTGAAGACAAAGGCCATGATCACAGCGACTGTCAATGCGCCACCAAAGTTACCCAGGAACACCCAGCCCCAGTTACGCAGAATACCTTTGGTATCAACACCCGGGCGTCTGTCCAGCAGTGCCAGTGGAGTCAGCATGAATACCCCGGTGAGCAGATCAAAGCCCATCAGGTAAAGCATACAGAAGCCCACCGGGAACAGTATGGCGCCCGCCAGCGGGCTACCGGTCTGAACAGCCACGGTAATGGCAAAGACTGCAGCCAGAGCCAGAATGGCACCGGCCATGAAAGCCCGGATCAGAACGTCTCGCGTGGCCATGTAGATTTTTGATTCACCGGCGTCCACCATTTTGGTGACGAACTCCGAAGGCATGATGTAAGACATAGGGTAATCCTCTGTGCTTTTCTGGCCGTCTTTCGACAGGCGAAAAAAACGGCGCCGCTCACAAGCTACCGTTGGATTGGCAGGTGTGAGCAGACGCCGTCGTCTGAAATAAATTTGAGTGTGGGCAGACAACCAAGGCCTGCTTAACAAGTCTCAGCAGGTGCCGTGCCAGTCTTGTCGGTTTTCTGAAAAGGCTTTTTTATTCAATGGGTAATGCGAGATAAAGCGCTCAGGGAAGGTTCGCGCAGAGCGGGTTTCCCTGCACCGGCTCAGTGCGATTTGGGCTGCAATGGTGCGGAAGTTCAGCGCAGGCTGAATCTGACGGGCAGTGCGTAGCGAAAGGTTTGGCCAGACATTCCATCGGGGACTGAAGGTAATGGAGCCGCTTTCTCCAGCATGGAAAGGGCGGCTTCGTCCAATAAGGGGTGGCCGGATTCTGTTCGCAGGCTGTGGCCGAGGAGTGAGCCGTCCCGGTGGAACTCGAAGGTTATAACCGGAGCGCCTTCCTGCCCCAGCCTGCGTGCCCGGCGGGGATATTCGTAGAACCGGGACAGGTGCCGGCTGAGCCGTGTCAGGTAATTCTCGACCGCTGACGGATCGCCGGCATTCTGCAGTGGAACCGATGACTGCGATTGAGACTCTCCGTTTTCGGGCGACAGCTCTGAAGCGTTGCTTGCCGCAGCCTCCGCCGGAAGATGATCAGTGGTTGACGACGTTTCGGCTTCCGTGACCATTTCTGGCTCTGGCTCTGGCTCTGGCTCTGGCTCTGGCTCTGGCTCTGGCTCTGGCTCCGGTGTTGGTTCAGGTTTCGGCTTCGGTGCGGGTCTGGTTTCCTGCACAGGTTCGGGCCTGGCGTCTTCTGCGGGAGCCGGAGCGGGTTTGCCTGCAAGTGAGATTTTGATGGCCGGTGCTGTATTGACAGCCGCATTGCCAAGCTGATTTATCTCGAGGGGCTTCTCTGGCGCTGCGGCCATGATGATGCCAGCGCTCAGTATGACAGCGATAACCAGCAACCCCAGGCGGGCAGCCCTTCCTGTGTCCCTCACGTTTCAGGCTCCGTCAGCAGCAGGATTTCCTCATAACCAGCCTGTTCCAGCATGCGGAAAAGCGTTTCAAGGTCAGCCATAGAAATGGTACTGGCAGCAGCAATTTTCAGTGGGGTTTTTGCGTCGGGCTCCGGCAGCCTCTGAAGCAGGGCCTGCGTATTCAGTGTTTCCCCATCTATGCGCGAGTTCCCCTGACTATCAACCAGCAGATCGGCATGGGGTGACTGTTGTTGGGCGCTCGCTGGCGTAGCCGGCAGGTCGGGCAAGGGGATGTCCGCTAGCTGGCCTGCCACAATAAAAAACATCAGTAGCAGAAAAACCAGGTTAATGAGCGGCAAAAGTGCGTCCTCAACCCGTTCCATTAAAGACTTGCCGGAGGTAGAAGGCGGTGGAACCAGTTCGGTCATGGCGTTTCTTCAGTCGCGCGTTTCCAGTGGGTCTGGATGCCATTGTGAGACAGTTCACCAAGGGCAGCTGTGAACTGGCTTAGCTGAGTTTCCGGGGTGGTCGTGAGATTCACCTCGGAAATACCGGCTCGGCGAAGCTCGACCAGCAATTGGCTGATTGGAAGTGTGAGCTCCTGCCACTTCACGTCGCCTTGTTGCGAGACGATCAGCAGCGGCAGTGGTTCACCCGAAACGGTGTTGCGCCCGTCGGTGTTGTTGGCTAACTCAAGATGGTCGACCGGCAGAAGCCGACTGGTCAGCATAAAGAACACGAGCAGGATGAACACCACATCAATCAACGGTGTTATGCGGATCGGTATTGGCCGGCTGGGCCTGGGTTCAACCAGTTGCATGAGCGAAACGCTGCCTGCCGCGAATCTCCGATTCCTGTTCGGCTTCTGGCTCCGCGCGGGATTGGCGCACCGTCGCCTGGGTTGAAGCTTCACTCGCGGGCCCACTGACGTGCTCCTGTTGGCCAGTGAAGGCTCCAGGCGTCACGCTGAGCACAGAAACCAGGGTGCTGTTGATAATTTTATGAATACGCCGCAACCGGAATTCGATCCAGGCAGCCAGAGCAGCGAATGGAATAGCGACCACAAGGCCAGCTGCTGTTGTGGTTAAGGCTTCGTAAATGCCGCCGCTTAATTGTGACGCATTGGCGCGGCCTTCAGTTGCGGCCATGGCGCTGAAGGCTTCCATCATTCCCAGAACGGTTCCCAGCAAGCCAAGCAAAGGCGCAAGGGCAGCGATAACTTCAATGATTTTCAGGGGTGCTTCAAAAGGCTCTAGCGCTTGCTGAGCATCCCTCGCTGACGTCTCGCGAACCTGCCTATCGTCCTGATTGTTCTGCTGTGCCTCAATAGCATTGATCACCAGGTTCAGCAGAGGGTTCAGTTTCGCCCATCGGTTGGCCTGAAGACGAATCGCTTGTGGGTGTACGCCGGAAGGGTTCTGTTGCCAAAGCGTAATAAGGCTTTTAAGTTTTCTGGATAATCTGGGCGCGTAGAGCGTACCCACGAGTAACAGGTAGGTAAACGTGACAAGGCCCAGAACCGCGATGGCAAGCAGCACCATCATGACTGGGCCGCCCATGGCCAGCAGCTGATTGACGGGGCCATCTGTCAGGGCGGAGCCGAAGGTTGTCAGGGAATTGTTCATGCCGGTTAACGCTCTTGCTGAAACATCATGAGAATAATAGCGATTATCATTGCGTTTGCAAGTCTGTAATCCTTCAGACGGCACGCCTCTGTTAGAATTCATGTCGCGATTGAACGCACTCTTTGCAAATAATCTGATTCAAAACCGGAGGCCGCACCATTAACACTCAATCCCTGCAGAACGGAGTAACTCTGCTGTGCTGATGGGTCGTTGGCTGGACAGTCTGGTTAACCGGGCCGTACTTCTTGTTGTGGGCCTGGTTGTTTTGACGGCGCTTCTGGTGGCGCTTGCGGGCTCGCTTCTCAGCCGGTCCGAGCTTGAACAGCAGGCGGCAAACCAGGTGGAGACCATTGCGCAACTCGTCGCCGGTGAACTGGACGACAAGTTGTCACAGCGCCTGGAAGCACTGAGCCACGTTGCGCAGGGGTTCACCATGAGCGAGGCGGCTTTCGAGGTGCGTGCAAAAACCCTGATGCGCCGCCAGGCGGCATTGCAGCACCTGTTTGATGGTATTTATCTGATTGACGCGCAAGGTAAAGTGATTGCTGAGCACCCCGAGTCCCGGAATCTGATCGGCACGGACGTCAGCAATCGTTCTTATTTTCGCCGGTCTTCCGAGCAGTTCACTCCCCTTATCAGCGAGCCCTACCGCTCGCACTACCAAGGCAAACCCGCCGTAATGATCGCCGCGCCTTTGTTCGATCACAAGCAGCGTTTTATTGGCATGCTAGGAGGCGCAATTTCGCTTGCTGGTGAGCACCTTATAGAAGAGTTTTCCGGTATCCCGATTGGTAAATCCGGTTATCTGACCATTGTCACCCGCAGTGGTATCGTTCTTGCCAATGGTCGTACCGGCGAGGTGATGAAGCCGCTAAAAACCGCGCCCCCGACGCTTAAGGATGCTCTGGACGGTTTCGAGGGTACTGCCAAAACACGCAGCAGTGGGGGCGAAAGCATCATTCTTTCGGTTCAGCAGATGTCTCAGGTGCCCTGGTTCGTGGCTGCTGTGTGGCCGGCAAGCGAAGCTTACGCGCCAGCTACTCGAATCAAGGATGCGTTTCTCTGGGTTTTGCTGGTTGTGATCCTGCTGATTGTTCCGGTTGCCATGTGGCGCTTTCGCCGTCTGATGGCGCCTTTGGGTGAGCTTGGATTACAGGTGCATGAACGCCACTTGGGCGTCCGAAATAAACCTGTGCGGATCTCTGGAGGCTCGGAAATCAGCCAGGTCGCTGAAATATTCAATATGGTGATGGATGAGCGTGACGACGTTTTGAGCTCCCTGGCCGAGCGCGAGGCGTTTTTCCGGTCGCTAACGCGGGGTGCGCCCATTGGTATTGTGCAGGCCGATGTTCTTGGCCGTATCGAGTTTGTTAACCCGGTGTTTGAAAACATCATTGGCCTCAAGCTGGCAGAGTTAAGCGGCACTCATCTGTTCGATTGTGTCTCGGGCGGTGATCGCGATTCAGCGGTGAATGGCTGGCAGCAAGCCCTGAAAAAACAGGAGGTATTCCGTGATCGTTTCCGGCTGCAAGGGCCGAACGCCGGGCCCCCGGTTTGGTGTCAGGTAATGACGGCGACACTCGAAACTCCGGAAAAGGTCATGGGCACTATCACGGTTGTGCGGGATATTTCTCACGAACTGGAAGTAGAGGAAGCACTGCGGGACGAACAGCAAAGAGCGGAAAACATACTGGGCGTGATGCAGGATGGCGTGCTGATGGCGGATACCGGCGGTGTTATCCGATACGCCAATCACGCAGCTGGCCGCTTTCTGGGCGCTGACGCTGAGTGCCTTGGCAAAAATGTTTTTGAGCTGGTCGGCATCGATCATGAGGATCAGTCACTCACCCATGAGTGGTTTCTTGGCCATGACGATCTCGACAGCCTTTATGTGACCCTCCGCAATGGCAGCGGTGATGTTTTCGATGTGGATCTCAGCATGATTCATATCCGCCAGGGGCGGCAGAACGAGCGATTGGTTTTCGTGCTCCGGGACGATACTGAGCGCAGGCGTGAAGAAGAGCGATTGTCCTGGGAAGCAACCCACGACAGCCTGACGCAACTGCTGAACCGCCGTGCTTTTACAACATCGCTGAACAAGTGCCTGAGCGAGATGCCGCGCCAGGACGCGACCTCTGTGTTGATGCTCATTGATCTTGACCACTTCAAACCGGTGAACGACGAGGGTGGGCATTTGCTCGGTGATGAGTTACTCCGGCGCCTTGCCGATTTGTTCAAAGAGGCGGTGCGTCAGTCTGACACCGTCGCCCGACTGGGAGGTGACGAGTTCGGTATTATCCTCCCTGCTTGCGGCCTGGCCCGAGCAAAGACTCTTGCTGAACGCATCCGCGCAGGTGTTGAAGCGCTCAGAATCGAACACGAAGGCCGCATGTTTGGAGTCACGGCCAGTATTGGTATGACCGAACTGTTTCCTGCAGATCGCGAGCCCCAAGACGTGGTCGCCCGCGCAGATCAAGGTGCCTATCTTGCCAAGTCGAAAGGTCGGAACTGCGTTGTCGTTATGCCTGTGGCGGAGCCAGAGCCCAAGCAATAGCCAGGGACGTTCAGATCCACCAGTCAGCCGCCAGGCTGGCCTGCCAAATCAAGCGCAAAGCCAGGACGGTCAGAACCAGGTTGAGCGCTTTGCTGAACCAGTGATTGTTGAGGGAGTTCAGAATGCGCAGACCTAGCCAGGTGCCTGCAAAGCCGCAGGCAACCATGGCCAGGATAAATGGCAGCCAGTGTGCAAACACGAACCCCGTCACGCCAAAAACCACGGCTTTGGGAGCATGCTGCAGGATCATTGCAGTGGCAAAGGTCGCGACGGTGCGGAACCTGTCCACGTGGATCTGTTTTATGAAGGCCGCCACCAGTGGCCCTGTAGCGCCTACAAAAAGACTGACAAAGCTGGTCATTGCAGCGGCGATAAAGACACCAATCTGGCCGAGCGCGCTTTTGGGCAGTGCCGGACCCCAGCACAGATAGAGCACGAACACCCCTATGGTCAGTTGCCACAGATAGGCTGGAAGGCTCACCAACAACCAGGCGCCCGCCGCCGCGCCCACGATAACGCCGGGAGCAAAAGCTGCAATAGTCCGCCAGTCGATATGCTTCCATGTCAGCACGGCCCGGCCACCGTTGGAGCCTAGCTGAATCATGCCATGCACGGGAATAATTGCGGCTGCAGGCATCCATGTGGCCATCAGAATCAGCAAAAGAACACCCCCGCCGGCGCCCAGGCTGGCGGTAATCATCGATGTAATCACAGAACTCACCAGCAGAAAAAGCGCTACTGACAAGCTCAGGCTCTCCGGGAGCAGGGCTATTTCCACGCGCAGAATTCCGCAGGTTTGAGCTGGGGTGTTCGGCACAAGGCTTCGGTCGCCAGTTGTACGTCGGCCACATAGTACAGTGAGGCCAGCCCCAGTCTGTCTCGGCCCAGGTTGTGAAACACCATGCCAAACGCGATGTCGCCGGCGGTAAAGCGCTCGTGATTGGCGGCAAAATATTCTGCTGGTTTCGCCAGAGTCTCGTCATCAAGAAGCGCCTGAACCCGACCTGCGCCACCGTGGTAGGCCTGAACCAGCAAAAGCACAAACAGCTCATTGCGCTTTCTTTCGGGCAGTTGACCAAAGCGTTCGTCAAAGGCTGGCTGCAGGTTGCGGGCATTCTGGTGCATCAGGCGCAGCGCACAATCAATCTGCGCCAGCCGGTGCCAGTAGTTCTGGGGTTTGATTTGGCAGTCTTTCAGTGCGGAAGGCGAAAGCTGGAGTATACCCTTGGCGTTCGCTCGGGAGTGAGCTCTTGCCTGCCCACCGCTTTCAATCAGAATTTGCCCAGCCAGGTATCTGGGTAATACCTCTGGCAATGCAAAGCGATTTTGTTCGCTCCGGCGCTGAAGGATATACATAAAGGCGTCGTGAAGAGATCCAGGTTTTTCGGAGGTTGCGAACGAGAGGTCGTCCCAGGCGCCCCATACTCGATCTCTGGCCCGTGCGCCCAGGTATCGGCCAACGGCAAGGTCGAGATTTACATGGGGCTGGTCGCACGCCAGCGCGAACGGGTAGCCTTTGGTGTCGGTATCGCCGGCAATCCAATCTTCGGTAAGCCCTCTCTCGTGCAACGACCGGCGAGTATCGTTCAGGCGCTTCTGGGTTGTTGCACGGTCGGCGCCGTTGCTGATCCAGCCCAGAAACTGCCCGCGCATGTCGAACAGAATGTGGCGCTCAGGGCTTGAGCAATAGCCCGTCTCTTTGAGCACCCAGCGCCGGATGGTGAGGATGTTCCGGTAAACGCCCTGGCTGACCCAGTAAGGTGAATCCCGCACAATCGTGGTCCAGCCCGGGGTGTCAGCGCTTTCACCGCCGGCCATATCTTCCTCGGCCAGCGCAGATGCTTGCACCAACGTGCTCAGGATGAAAATCAGAACAAGCTGACGTAAGCTTGCGAATCTTGAGTTCATAAACGATGTGTCCGTGGTATTCCGGGCACCACAATAACAAATGGACGCCGCTATGAAGCAATCTGAATATCTTCGTTATGACGCCACCGCGTTGGCGGATCTGATTCGCCGCGGCGAAGTGACCTCCCGGGAAGTATGCGAGGCTGCGGTGGAACGGGCAACCTCTGTGAACGGTTCTCTCAATGCAATCTGCTTTCCCCAGTTTTCCGAAGCCTTGACTCAGAAATTTCCTGAACAGGGCGTATTCGCCGGTGTGCCCTTGCTGCTCAAGGACCTGTCTCAGGAGCAGGCCGGCCAGCCCTGCACTTACGGCAGCCGTGGTTTTAAAAACAACATTGCGTCGCAGGATTCCGAGTTTGTGCGCCGTGCCCGTGAGGATGGGCTGGTTTTTCTGGGGCGGACCGCTACGCCGGAATTCGGCCTCAAGGCGATTACGGAATCTGAGCTCTGGGGGCCATCGCGCAACCCCTGGAACACCAGCCTCACGCCTGGAGGTTCAAGCGGTGGCTCCGGTGCCGCAACGGCAGCCGGTATTGTACCCATGGCCGGCGCCAACGACGGTGGCGGTTCAATCCGCATCCCCGCTGCCTACAACGGTCTGTTTGGCCTCAAGCCATCTCGCGGACGCATCTCCAGCGGGCCTGCGATGGGCGAATCCTGGACCGGTGCCTCATCAGACCATGTGGTTACCCGCACCGTGCGTGACAGCGCTGCCATGCTGGACGTGCTCAGTGGCGCTGCTTCCGGTGATCCGTTTGTCATTCCGCCCCCCGACTCAGCCTACGCTGGGCTGATGCAAAAATCGTCTGGCAGTCTGAAAATCGGTGTGTTCACGTCGTCTCCTTACGACACCGCAGTGGCTCCTGCATGCGTTGCCGCGGTTGAGGAAACGGCGCGCATTCTGGAAAACCTCGGGCACAAGGTTGAATATGCCCGGCCGGAATTTGATGGCATGGCGCTGGCACGCTGCTATCTGGGCCTTTATTTTGGTGAAGTGTCCGCCATGATGGCGAAAGCCAAGAAACAGTTTGGCGCCAGTGATAACGATTTTGAGTTGGATACCCGCCTGATTGGCATGTTGGGCAACACCATGCCGCTTTCAGACTATGTGCTCAGGCGCCAGCAATGGAACGAATTTGCCCGGGCGCTCGGCGTTTTTTTCGGCAGGTACGATCTTTATCTCTGCCCCACTACCGGCCAGTTGCCGGCCCGTATCGGTGAGCTGGAAACGCCGGCGCACCTCAAGCTGGCGGCAAAACTGATGCTGATGCTCAAAGCCGGCAGAATGGTGCATCGCAGTGGCCAGGTGGACCAGATGGCGATGGAGAGCCTCGCCCGAACGCCGTTCACCCAGCTTGCCAACCTGACGGGAACGCCAGCCATGTCGGTGCCCATGCACTGGACGGCCGAGGGGCTGCCGGTCGGTGTGCAACTGGGCGCCCCGCACGGTGGCGAGGGCGCATTGCTGCAGCTGGCGGCGCAGCTTGAAGAGGCAGCGCCCTGGTTTGGATATTACGAGCGGCTCGACAATGCCTTCGCTGCCGAAGGCTGATTGGAGCTCTGGTAGCGTGTTCTTGAATGAAGTTGTGATCCGTTGACCCCAACCCCACGTTTATCTTTGCAGGCGTAACAGGCTATGCTGTGTATCAGGGAGACCATCTTCCTGATTTACCCTGATGGCATCGAGGAGGCGAGCGCATTATGAACCAACCGATGGCAATCGATGAACTGGTATCCGTAGCACAGGCAGAAGCCATGGGAGAGCTCGACGCTCCGATGATGGCAATTGTTCTGGCCAGCGAACAAAGCTATGACTTGCCCATCAACTCACTTGAAACCGATGCCGACAAGGCACGCTGGGGATTGATTCTCCGTGCTGCCCGCGAGCATGTTGAAGCGGATGCCGTGGCGGTTCTGTACCCCGCCTGGACAACCATCCGTCATAAAAAAAAGGAAGTTGCAGAAGATGACGGCGATGAAACCTCTGGTGAGTCTTCGGCAGACAGCCATGGTGTTTCAGCAAAAGACGACGCTGAGGAAGAGCCAAACGAGCCGATAGATACCTTGTTTGTGCAGCTGCATACCCGGGATCACGTTTACTGGCGTGGCTTTGAGCAAATCCGGGATCCAAAACACCAGCGCATCATCGGCTTTCGCCGCATCAAGGCGCTGTCCACGGACTACCGGCGTGATGAAGAGCCTTCAATTGCATCCTGGCTCAGCACGCTGTTTGATCCTTTGCCGGAGCATGGTGAAGAGACAGACGTCGATCTTGAGCTGGCGGATCTTCTGGAGGAACCTGAAGTCAGTGCCGCATTGTATCCGCGACAATTGCGGGCGTTGCACTAGCAGATAATTCTGAAACCCTGAATTGAAGAGCCGGGCTTGTTGCCCGGCTCTTTGCTGTACGACGCCTCTTTAAATAGCCCCCGCCCTTTCTGCAACCCACATCAAGCTGACGATGCCTACCCCCATGAGAATCAATGGCACGATAAACCGCTGATAGGCTCTGACGTGTGCCATGGCATAGAGCAACGGGAAGCCGATGATCAACAGGCCGAGTTGTCCGACTTCCACGCCGAGATTGAAACCCGCAAGCGCAAGGGCCAGGTTGGAAACACCTCCGGTCAGATCGCCCAATACGCTGGCGAAGCCGAAGCCGTGGATCAGCCCGAAGGCGAACGCCAGCTTCCAGGTTTTACGCCCCAGAAAAGGCCAGACCACGTTCAGTGCAGCAACAGCGATGGAAAGCGCGATGACGGTTTCAACCCAGGCGATGGGGAGCCGGACAATATTCAACGCCGAGAGCGCCAGAGTGATGGAGTGAGCCACTGTAAAGGCGGTCACAATGCCCGCCAGCTGCAGCAACCGCGATTTGAGCGAACGGGTTGAGTCCTGATTGCTTTGTCGGCGGTTGATCAGCGTAGCCGGCAATACCAGCACCAGCAGAAACAGCATGTGATCAAGCCCGATCAGCAAATGGACAATGCCCTCATAAAGAAACGTTCCGAAGGTGCTCCACGCGCCCATCGCACCCCCGGTAAGATCAACAACCGGCTTGTCGGGTGAGAGCACCGTGAGAGAGCGAGTCTCTCCCGCTGTGATCTCTACCAGCCCTCGGTGCAGGCTGTCCTGATCGAACAGCAAGGTGTACTCAATCTGTTCCGGAAGCTCGCCGTTGGGGCAGTCGATCCGATATTGGGTGGCAAGATAGGGGCCATCGCTGTGGGAGCTCAAACCCCAGGCCTGCCCCCTGAGTTTGCAGGCACCTTGCTCACTGGTCAGAGTGATCGCGTTTTCAACCGTTTGCGTGGCGAGCGTTCGCTGGGCGCGTAGCTCCTGGCCGGTAATCCTCTGGTCGCCATTGGCATCCAGGGGAACCAGCAGCGCGAGATCCCGCAAGGCTATGTCGAATCGTATCCCGGAAGCGTCCATATCCACGTAGAGAAAGCTGTCGCTGGCCTTGTGGGCAAAGGCTGTGCTCGCGAAAGCTGCCATGATCAGCACTGCCAAAAGCTTTTTTGCAGACATTACGACGCCTCCGGATAGCGGGCATCCGTTTGATTCTGCTGCTTGAGCCATTCCTGTAGCCGGCCCAGCGCTGCCTTGTCTTGCGCAGCAAGAGCGGCTCTGAGTGCCAGGCGGGTATCCAGGGGTTCACGTTGTGACGCCCAGTTGGCCATGGCGTGCTGCAGGGCAGCACCTGGGCGCTGTTCGATATCCAACTCGAAGCGGGACAAGTCGCGCTGGTGCAGCATGGAGCCGCGCCACAGGGCTTCGTCGAAGCGCTCGCGTAGCCGGGACGCCAGCGCCGGTGCGTCGGGATGGTTCACGCGATGTAAGGCAATTGCGCGGATGACCGCCAGACTATCCACGGCTTCATAACCTTCGGTTAAGACCAGAGCCTGCCTGGGGTTTTCATTCTGCAGATACCAGTCGGCCAGCTGCGCCCGGGTGTACAAGTCGTCCGGGTCCTGGCTTAGCACTCGTTGCCAGTGCCCGGCTGCCGAATTTTGGCCAAGCTGTGCCGCGATATCCCCCAACGTACCCTGGGCCCAGAGAAATCCCTGAATGGATACGTTGCTCAAGGAGCGGGTTGCGGTAGCCAGTTCGTCATAAGCGACTTTGGCGGAGCCGGTACGAGCGGCCACCTGGGCGTGACAACTCGAGGCAATCAGGCCGGGGTACTCAGTTGTCAGTTGCTCACACAGAGGCCCCGCCCGATCATACTGCCCCTGAACCATCTCGATGTTGGCCAGGGTTAACAAGGCCTGAGCTCTCTGTGCGGGTGCATCAGAGCGGTCGAGAACGGTCTTCAAATCCTGCCTTGCTGCGTCGAACCGGTGCAGGCTTTGTGCCAGGGTTGCTCGCAGTACCAGTAATGGATCGTTCAGGTCCTGGCTGGCCTGCTGATTGAATAAGCGCTCGGCATAGCCCAGAAAACGGGGGTCGCCGCTGCGCCTTGCCTCGGAGATCAATCGTTGAATCTCCCGGGCCGTGGCTTCCGGCGAAGAAGGGACGCCATCGTTGGCTGGCGCAGAGGCCGGCAGCGTTACCAGCACCGTATCGTCATCAAAATCGCTTTGAATTGGGCTCGGAGCTGCCATAACGGCTGAAGAGCACAGCACGCCGAGCAGGCCAAACCCAATCCAAAAAGCCCCCCCGCGCCGAAGCGCAGGGAGGGAAAAGACCGGATGCAAAGATGTTTGGGTCCGGTGTGAAGGCGTTCTATCTGAGTACATCATCGAAAGCCTGTGGATTATCCTGATCATTGAAGCTGAATGTGACGGCATTGATTTTTCTGGGTTCCCGATTGGGATCCGGGTTATCAAATTCGCCTTTCACGAAGGCTCCGAAATCCACCGACATCGCGGGCGGTGGGCTCTGGCTACTGTTGCTGCTGGAACCGTCGAAACACCCCGTTAATGCCAGGGCCATGAAGCCCAATCCGGCAAACTGTATGGTCAGTTTCATCATTCGTTCCTCATGAATTGGGTGAGCCGGCCAGCGGAGTTGCCAGGTACGGGAACACCGTCTGCAATTCGGTCGGATCGAGCTGAACGCCATCAGTAAACGGTGTGTCCTTATTGGGAGCGTCACTGGTCAAGGCACCCATGACCACTCTCAGCGCGGAATCGACCACGTCATCGACAGGGCGACGACCGTTCGGGAAGCCGGCGTTGTCGCCACCCAGAACACCCAGATCGTTTTGCATGGCCGCAGGCGTCGCCGCAATGGCCGGGTTGAGCCGCAGCATTTCTGAGCCTTGCACGCCCACCGGCATGTTCACATTGGGTACGCCGGTCAGGAAGGCGGTTACCAGATCCGTGCGCGGGAAGTTATCCGGTGCTACCGCGCCTGCGCCGCCGAACAGTATTTCCAGCAGTTCCGGCAAGGTCGGGTGGGTCACGTAGGAGGCAAACTGGCCGTCGTTCATGGGCTCGCTGGCGTTGAACAGGTCTTTATCCTTCAGGCCTATGACGACTTCATTCACCAGCGGCATACCAAGGCGCGATACCTGGGTCCAGGCCCCGCCCTCCACCGTGGCACCTTTACCGTCTGCGGTTGGCTCGGGGTTGATGACTCGCGCCTGGCGCACACTGGCTGTGGTCCAGGCTCCGATGACGGGCTGGTCCGACGCGGTTGCGGCGGTTCCTGTCAGGCATTCGGTGGGCACTTCCAGGGCAAACGAGGTCACGTTCTTGTCCGCCAGATCACCTGCGCCCTCGCCATCCCGCGCACCGAGCGGGTTGGTGTTGACCAGATCGAAAATCTCGCCAAGATTCACCGCAAAGGCTTCCTTGCGCTGACCCACAAACACCTGGCCGTTGGTGGCGCAGCCCGGAATGCCGATCTGAAAGATGTGCTGATTGGCGTAGGTCTGGTAATCGGCAAACGAATTGCCGCCAATGTTATCCAGAGGTTTGTCGAAAGTGCTGGTGCCGTCAGTGACATTGGTTGCCGTCTGAACGGTGCCGGTGCGGCGGTCGCCACGAATCACCGAAACCGTGTATTCCTGGCTGAGCTGAACGTTGGCGCCGTTGGTGGCATCGCCAATGTTTTTCAGAGGAACAGAGACCATTCGCTGGTCGCCAGCGGGGCCAACGGGTAGCTGAATGTCGTTCAGAGTGTTGGAGAACTGGAAGCGGAACGTCAGGTTTTCCTGAGCGTTACCGCTGTTGTCGATGTGGATTTCATAGACTGCGTCTTCATCCAGATCGAAATAGTTGGGACCGCCATACGCATCCTGCAGAGGCAGGTAATTCGCGATCAGCGTGACGAAATCGTCGCGGCCGGTTTCGTAACTGCGAAACATGTAAAAGTCGGTTCCGTCGACTTTGGGTACTTCGGTGATAAAGGGAGCTTCGCGATGGCTGGACGCGTTTGCCGAGCCGGCACTGATACAGAGCCCGGCAACCGCAATGGCGAGGCCGGAGCGTTTCAGAAAAGTTTTCATTCCGTCTTCCTCTTCTATTGTTGGTATTGCAGAGGAGTTACGGAGCGGATGCGGAAAAAGTTGCAGTTTCTATCAAATTTTCCAATTTTCCAATTTCCCAAATTTTTTATCAGGACGCTTTTGTGGGTTACTCTTGTGCAGTGCACTTGGAAGATAACCATCAGGATTAACAACCATGTTTAATCGCGCCCAGTGGCTGTCCGATGCCATCGCCCGTATTGATGCGGACTTCAATCGTTCATCGGACACCCACCTGATCAAGCTGGACCTGCCCGGGCTGCAGCACATTGATATCTATCTCAAGGACGAATCAACCCATCCCACGGGCAGCCTCAAGCATCGGTTGGCGCGCTCGCTTTTTCTGTTCGGGCTCTGTAACGGCTGGATCACGCAGAGCACACCCATCATCGAAGCCTCCAGTGGTTCCACGGCGGTGTCCGAGGCGTATTTCGCCAAGCTCCTGGGGTTACGGTTTATAGCCGTGATGCCCAGAACGACGTCGGCCCAAAAAATTGCCAAGATCGAATTTTATGGCGGTGAGTGCCATCTGGTTGAGAACGGCAGCGAGATCTACACTGAATCGCAGCGGCTGGCCCGTGAGCTTGGCGGTCACTATATGGATCAGTTCACTTACGCCGAGAGGGCGACGGACTGGCGTGGTAACAACAATATTGCCGAAAGCATTTTTCAGCAGTTACAACGAGAGCCACACCCCACGCCCCGCTGGATTGTGGTCAGCGCTGGCACGGGCGGCACCTCCTCAACCATCGGGCGCTACATCCGCTACGGCGGCCACCTCGCCCAAGGCTGTGAACTGTGCGTGGCCGACCCTGAAAACTCGGTGTTCTATGAGGCCTTTGCCAGCGGCCGGTCGGATATTACCGGCGAATGCGGCTCACGTATTGAGGGAATTGGTCGTCCACGGGTTGAGCCATCCTTCAACCCCTCGGTGATCGACCGCATGGTGCGCGTGCCAGATGCCGCCACTTTTGCTGCGCTGCGCTATCTCGAACGTCACTTGGGGAGGCGTTGTGGCGGGTCTACGGGTACCAATCTGATTGCAACTCTGAGCCTCGCCAGCGAGATGCAAAAAGTCGGCGAAAAAGGCTCGATCGTCACGCTTCTGTGTGATGGCGGCGAGCGTTACATTGATACCTATTTTAACCCCGGCTGGGTTGCTAATCAGGGCCTGGATTTAACGGAATGGGAGGCGGCACTGGATAACTTTGACCACAGCGGCCTGTTTGAGCCTGGCCTGGCAACGACGTCTACAGACTGATTTGCGGAAAACTGCCCTGACAGCGCACATTGCCGGCTTTAGTGCATCCTTCTTTGAATGCTGCCCGTATTGTTAGAGAAGACTCTGAATACAAAACAAGGGACAGCAAAGATGGTGGCCAGCAACTCTGAACAGGATGAACTGATGGGGCTGTTAATTGCAGTCTCCCGTGAGGACCGGCAGGCCTTTCAGCGACTTTATGAAAAAATTTCCGGCCGCATGTTCGGGCTTTGCCTGAAACTGGCGAGCCAGCAGGAGCTTGCGGAAGAAGCGTTGCAGGATGCATTCATACAGATATGGCACCGCGCAGCAGAATACCATAGCGACCGTGGGACCCCCCTGAGCTGGATGATGACCATTGCCCGGTATCGCACGCTTGACCTGATGAGGTCCAGAAAGGCAAAGCAAACATCTGGTGACAGCTATCTGGAGCAGGTGGAGGATCAGCGCGAAGGCCCGCTGGATGTCTCGCTCCGCAGCGCAGGCGCGGCGGAGCTGACCGGCTGCTTTGATGAACTATCCGATGTGCAGCGTGACAGTATTCTTTTGTCCTATTACCGGGGCTTTACCCACGATGAAGTCTCGGAGGCTTTGAGCTCCCCCATTGGAACCGTTAAGAGCTGGATTCGCCGCGGGCTGATGGTTTTGAAGAGGTGCCTGGAGCGATGAAAAAGACACCTGAACGCATTGAGCGACTTGCCGCTGAGTATGTTCTCGGCTCCCTTCATGGCCTTGCCCGAAAGCGCTTTGAAAGCTGGATGATGGAATCCGCAACGGTGCGGGAAGAGGTTTGGTTCTGGGAGCGAAAGCTTGGCCTGCTACCTGGTGAGGTGCCCGAAGTCACCCCGCCGTCTGCTGTATGGAGCTCTATCGAGCGTCGTTTATGGGCGGTTGAGAGCTTGGTTGAGAGCCCGGCTGGCAACGCCCAGTCCCGTGCCAACCGGCGCTGGTTCTGGCCAACCTGGAGTGTTTTGGCCACGGCAGCGGCCCTGGTTATGGCGGTTGTCTTGATGCAACCAGCGCCTCAGAGTTCCCGGGCGCAGTTTTCAGGCGCGATTGTTCAAGCGGATACCAAGGATCCGCTGTGGCTGGTGAGTGAGACCGGGCAAGGTAACCTGCTGAAGCTGCGTTCTGTCGCCGCCAGTGCCGCCGAAGCCGGTAAGGATTACGAGCTCTGGATAGTGCCGGAGAATGGCCAGCCCCTGTCGTTGGGTGTTATTCCGGTCGGGGGCCTGCATCAGGTAACCCTGACAGATACAGCCAGGCAAGCGCTGTCGCAAAGTCGCACCCTTGCCATCAGCCTCGAACCCATCGGAGGTTCGCCAACTGGCAAGCCGACTGGGCCGATTCTGCACGTGGCCCAGCTGTACGAGCTGTAGTGGTAATTTGCGGGTTCGGGTTTGGCTGGTGAATACGCTATAATCGCCGGCTTTATTCTTGCACCCACAAGGCGCTGATTGTGATTGTATTTGACCAGGTACAGAAGTCGTATCAGGTGGATGGCCGGGCGATCCCCGCGCTGCATCCAACCGATATGACCATTGAAACCGGCGAGGTGTTCGGTATTGTCGGGCATTCCGGGGCGGGAAAATCGACGCTGGTGCGCCTGATCAACCTGCTGGAACCTCCCACCGGCGGTAATATTCAGATCGATGGCGAGAATATCACCCGTTACAACGCCACTGAGCTGCGCGCCTTTCGCCGTAAAGTCGGCATGATCTTCCAGCACTTCAACTTGCTGTCTTCAAAAACCGTATCGGATAACATCGCCTTCCCCATGAAGCTGGCGGGCATCTATTCCAAAGCAGAAATACGGGATCGGGTGCAGGAACTGTTGGCTCGCGTCAGCCTTACGGACCACGCCACCAAATACCCTTCCCAGCTTTCCGGCGGTCAGAAGCAACGTGTGGGTATTGCCCGGGCACTGGCCTGCAGGCCCACAATTCTTCTGTGTGACGAAGCTACCAGTGCCCTGGATCCGCAAACCACCCAGTCGGTACTTCGGCTGCTGGCCGAGATCAATAAGGAGTTGGGCCTCACTATCGTACTCATCACCCATGAGATGGACGTGGTGCGCCGTGTGTGCGACCGGGTTGCCGTGATGGACGGCGGCCGCGTGGTGGAGATGGGCGCGGTGAGTGATGTGTTCCTGCACCCGAGGCATCCCACCACTCGGGACTTCGTATTTGAAAGTGAAAGCATCGACAGCCAGGAGCGCCAGGAAGATCTGCAAAAGGCCAATGGCCGTATTCTGCGCCTGACGTTCAAGGGTGAATCTACCTATCAACCTTTGCTGGGCAGTGTCGCTCGTGCCTCGGGCGTTGATTTCAGTATTCTCTCGGGCCGCATTGATCACATCAAGGACACGCCCTACGGTCAGCTGACGCTGTCTTTGGTTGGCGGTGATCTGGCGGTTGCCATGAACGCACTGGAAGCGGCGGATGTTCACGTGGAGGTGTTGCGCTGATGGAAGCTTTACTGAGTAACGTGGACTGGCCAGAGATCGGCATAGCGAGCTGGGACACCCTGGTGATGGTAGGTATGTCTCTGCTGTTCAGTGTGTTGGCCGGCCTGCCCATTGGCGTGTTGCTGTTCCTGACCGGCAAGCGTCAGTTGCTGGAACAACCGGTAGCCTATGCTGTGCTGTCATTTGTTGTGAACGTGCTGCGTTCGGTGCCGTTCATCATTCTGCTGATCGTGATGATCCCGTTCACCGTAATGCTGATCGGCACCTCTTTGGGTGTGGCAGGCGCCATTCCGCCGCTGGTTGCCGGCGGTGCGCCGTTCTTTGCCCGGCTGGTGGAAACGTCCCTGCGGGAAGTTGACCGGGGCATCATCGAAGCCACCCAGGCCATGGGCGCCAGCGTGCGCCAGATCATTTTTGGCGCCTTGCTGCCCGAGGCGCTTCCGGGCATCATCGCCGGCATAACGGTTACGGCGATTACGCTGGTGTCCTATGCGGCCATGTCCGGCGTTATTGGCGGCGGCGGTTTGGGTGATTTGGCGATTCGATTTGGTTACCAGCGGTTCCAGACCGATGTGATGGTGATTACCGTGGCCTTGCTGGTCATTTTCGTGCAAGTGCTGCAGATGGTAGGTGATCGTCTGGTTCTGTATTTTAGCCGTAAGTAGATTTTGAGTAAGCCTGCGATGGCATAGCCCTTCCGAAAAACGCCCGTAAATACGTCCTTGTAGGGCTCGGTCGCGCCATCCCTGGCGCACCACGTTTTCGGAAGGGCTATGCCATCGCAAGCTCAGAGTTGCGAGTAACCCTCATTTTAAAGCAAGTAAAAATAGTCTCGTTTATTTACAGGAGAGTGTGTTTATGAACTTCAAAAAAGCCATTGTAGCCCTGGCTGCCGCATCTGTTTTTTCTGCGGCGGTATCCGCTGAGAAGCTATCCGTAGCCGCAACGCCGGTACCCCATGCCGAACTTCTGGAATTCGTGAAGCCGAAGCTGGCGGAGCAGGGCGTAGAACTGGATGTGAAGGTGTTCACCGACTATATCCAGCCGAATGTTCAGGTAGACCAGAAGCGCATGGACGCCAACTTCTTCCAGCACCAGCCATATCTGGACGAGTTCAATGACGGCCGTGGCACCAGCCTCGTGACCGTTGCCGGTATTCACGTTGAGCCGTTTGGCGCCTATTCAAACAAGATCAAGTCTCTGGACGAGCTGAAAGAAGGCGCAGTCGTCGCGATTCCGAACGACCCCACCAACGGTGGCCGGGCGTTGTTGTTGCTGCAGAAAGCCGGACTGATCACATTGAAAGAAGGCAGCAAGATCACCGCAACGCCGCGCGATATTGCGGATAACCCGAAAGATCTCGATTTCAAGGAACTGGAAGCTGCTACGTTGCCACGAATTCTTGGCCAGGTGGACGTTGCACTCATCAATACCAACTACGCGCTGGAAGCGGGCCTGAATCCGTCGGAAGACGCGCTGGTGATTGAGGGTTCCGAGTCTCCGTATGTAAACATTCTGGTAGCTCGCCCTGATAACAAAGACAGCGAGGCCATGCAGAAGCTGGCGGCGGCGCTGAAATCCGATGAGGTTCGTGACTTCATCAAGGAAAAGTATAAAGGCGCAGTGGTCCCGGCGTTCTGATCAGAACGCCGGCCACAAAAAAGCCGGGCAGTTTGCGCTGCCCGGCTTTTTTGCATCAGGAGTTGGCGCTGATAATCAGTCGCCGCTCCAGTTGGTTGTGGGGTCCGGTGTCATCCGCAGGTAAGATTTAACCTTCTTGTATCCCTTCGGGAAGCGCTTCTTGATCTCTTCCTCATCCTGAAGTGACGGCACAATAACCACGTCTCCGCCGCGTTCCCAGTTGCCCGGGGTGGCGACTTTGTGTTCGTCAGTCATCTGCAGCGAATCAATTACCCGCAGAACTTCATTGAAGTTACGACCGGTGCTGGCCGGGTAAGTGATCATCAGACGAACTTTTTTGTTCGGATCAATCACGAACAGCGAACGCACTGTAAGTGTGCTGTCGGCATTGGGGTGAATCATGTCGTACAGCTCGGCAACTTTACCGTCGTGGTCAGCAATAATCGGGAAGTTCACCGCGCAGCCCTGGGTTTCGTTGATGTCTTTGATCCACTCATGGTGGGAATCAACGGGATCAACGCTCAGTGCGATGGCTTTCACGTTACGCTGCGCAAACTCGTCTTTGAGCTTGGCTGTGAGGCCAAGTTCGGTAGTGCAAACCGGCGTAAAGTCTGCTGGGTGAGAGAACAGCACACCCCAGCCATTGCCTAACCATTCGTGGAACGAAATCTTGCCTTCGCTGGAATCCTGTTCGAAATCCGGTGCGGTATCGCCTAGACGTAAGCTCATGCTCGCTCTCCTTTGATGCTACCTGTGTCAGCGTGGTTCGAGATTCCGGCTGCTTGGCCGCCGGATCCTTTTGTTCAGTGTATACGACAATCATTGGTGCCGGTTGACGGTATTGCAAGGGTCAGTTGATTCACCTCATCTTGCGCTGCAATATCCGTCAGTCAGCCACGCTGATTGTCGTATCGGGTCTTCTTTGGAGGCCGAAGCCTCTCTCTTTTTCAGAGGCCTACGGCTCTTTCTTTTTCAAAATACTCTTTGGTCAGTTTGAACACTACCGGGCTGAGTAACAGCAGGGCGACCAGGTTGGGCAATGCCATCATGGCGTTCAGTGTGTCTGCTATCAGCCAGATCAGGCCCAGATTCACGGTTGCACCAACGGGGATGGCAAGCACCCAGGCAATCCGGTAGGGAACTATCGCTTTCACGCCAAACAGAAACTCGACGCTACGTTCCCCATAGAACGACCAGCCCAGCAAGGTGGTAAAGGCAAAAACCGCAAGAGAAATGGCCACGATATAATCGCCGATTCCAGGCAGTGCGTGAGAGAAGGCCATGGAGGTGAGTGAGGCGCCGGATTCACCGGATGTCCATGCGCCGGAGGTGATGATCACCAAGCCGGTGATTGAACATATGATAATGGTGTCGAAAAACGTTCCCAGCATGGCGACCATGCCCTGACGAACCGGGTCTTTGGTTTGCGCCGCGGCATGAGCGATAGGCGCCGAGCCCAGGCCTGCCTCATTGGAAAAGATACCCCGTGCCACACCAAACCGGATAGCTGCCCAGACTGCTGCACCGGCAAATCCGCCTTCGGCGGCCGTCGGGCTGAAGGCATGTTTGAAAATCATGGAAAAGGCGGCAGGGATCTCTGCGTAATTAATGGACAGGACAACCAGGCCTGCAACCAGATAAGAAAGCGCCATAAAGGGAACCAGAGCACTGGCTACCCGCCCGATGCGCTTGATACCGCCAATCAGTACCATGCCAACCAGCGCCATCAGGATAACGCCGCTGATCCAGTGCGGGAGTCCGAACGTTGTCTCCATTACGTCTGCAACCGAGTTGGCCTGCACCGTATTGCCAATGCCAAAGCCGGCGATGGCTGCAAAAATTGCGAACATCACACCCATCCAGGCCCATTTCTTGCCAAGGCCGTTGCGAATGTAATACATGGGGCCGCCAACATGGGCGCCACGCTCATCCACCTCGCGGAAACGCACGGCAAGAACGGCTTCGGAGTACTTTGTGGCCATGCCCACGAGGGCGGTCAGCCACATCCAGAACAACGCGCCTGGCCCGCCGAGGAAAACAGCGGTCGCAACACCGGCAATATTGCCTGTTCCGACGGTTGCAGATAGAGCGGTCATGAGCGCCTGGAACGGTGGGATTTCACCGTCTGACTCCGCCCCTACGCTACTGCGGCCACCCCACAAAAGGCGAAAGCCAGCGCCAATCCTGAGTATGGGCATCAGCTTCAGGCCGAGGCTGAGAAACAGCCCGGCGCCAAGAATCAGTATCAACATGGGTGGTCCCCAGACCAGCCCGTTGATCGCTCCAAAGATATTCTCAATTGCTTCCATGGGGATCTCCTTATTATATGCCATGGCTTGAGGTTGTGATTTTACCCGGGGGGGTATAACTGGTTGAGTTTAGTCAGATATTCGCCTAAGTAAACTATAGGGCAATGAAAATTGAGGATTAGGCGCCTATTGCCTATGTTTACAGTACAGTAGAGTAGAGTGTGTGGCTCCAGTCGGTGCTGTCGGATTAACCAGAAATGCGAGGAGTTAGCCATGTGTGCGCTCAGAGTTTCCAATATTATGTCCAACCACATTGAACCCATCCGATGCGGAACGCCGCTGACTGAAGTGGTCAAGGCGCTGCTTGAGAATCATATCTCCGGGTTGCCGGTGGTTGATGCGAATCGGCATTTACTGGGTTTTGTTTCCGAGCAGGATTGCATCCATGCGTTGCTTGTAAGCAATTATCACTGTGAGGGAGATCCGGTGGTGGACGATGTAATGTTCCGGGAGCCTTTGCCCGTGTCACCGGGTATGGCGATTGTCGACCTTGCGCAGAAGCTCGGCTCTGGCAAGCCGAAAGTGTACCCTGTTGTTGAACACGGAAAACTCATTGGCATCGTCACGCGCACGGCGGTGCTTGCGGAACTCGCCCGTATTGGTTGCGGAATCGAGCTTTCGAGGCATACAAGCGCTGACGATTGATCAGGCCATACTCTCAAGCCTGATTCTCAAGCCGCATTCCACAGAGGATACTATGGAACTCTTGTCCACTAACGTCTGTTTCGCCGGGGAGCACCGACGCTACCGCCACACATCTGCCACGTTGGAGTGCACGATGGAGTTCGCCGTGTATCTGCCGCCGGCCGCGGTGGGTTCGAATCCGCAAATGGTGCCAGCGCTCTGGTGGCTGTCCGGGCTGACCTGCACGGATCAGAATTTCATGGATAAGGCGGGAGCCCAGAGGAAGGCAGCGGAATTGGGCATGGCGATTATCTGTCCGGATACCAGCCCTCGTGGTGTCAACCTGCCGGGCGAAGACGACAGCTACGACTTTGGAAGTGGGGCCGGGTTCTATATCAATGCCACTCAGCAGCCTTGGGCGCCGCACTACCGCATGTATGACTATGTGTTAAAAGAGCTTCCGCAGCTGGTTGAAAGCGAGCTGCCGTTGACCGACAGACGCAGTATCAGTGGTCACTCCATGGGAGGCCATGGTGCACTGATATGCGCACTTCGCAATCCGGGTCTCTATGCATCCGTATCGGCATTTGCGCCCATTGCCCATCCCACCGTTTGTCCCTGGGGACAAAAGGCGTTCAAAGGCTACCTTGGTGATGATCCGGCGAGCTGGGAAGAGTGGGATGCTACCTTGCTGATTCCGAAAGCCAGTGAGCGATTGCCCTTGCTGATCGATCAAGGCACGGCAGACGGTTTTCTGGAAAGCCAGCTCAATCCAGAAGCGCTGGTAAAGGCGTGCGAACAGTACAACCACCCCATCAACCTGCGGATGCGGAATGGTTACGATCACAGCTATTTCTTTATCGCTTCATTTATTGATGATCATCTGAGCCACCACGCCAGGGCTTTGGGTCTGAGCTGAGCGATTCAGCGGATCAAGCGGGCGAGTCCGGGAAGCCCCAGATCTGGCTGAAATTCATGGATGGCATGATGTCCGGCTCTTCCAGAGCCCGGATATTGAAACCGGGCTCGCTGGTGTCACGTTCCTGGCGGGTTTCGTAGTTGTTCCCCGAAGGATCGAAAACAACCTGGACAAACGGGCCGCGGGCGCGTACTGGCCTGCCCGTTATTACACCAACCTCGTTATTTTCGAGCCGCACAAGGGTTCCTGGCGGATACTCTCCCAGAACCTGCAACAGGGCTTTGGACAGGGCCGGCCGGAAGGTCCCATCTGCGAGATTGGCGATCAGTTTGCGCGCAGCGGTTACGTTCATTCGCTGGCGATACGCACGTTTTGTGATCATCGCGACATAGCGTTCGGCGAGTGCAAGAATCTCAGCCTCGGGCCGGATGTCTGCACCGCTCAGCCCCTCCGGATAACCGCTGCCATCTGCCTGTTCATGGTGCTGCGCGATGATGATAAACAATAGCTCGTTCTCAATACCCACAGCTTTCAGGGCGCGGACGCTACGTTGTGGGTGCTTGCGAATAACGCTTCTCTGGTCCTTGCTGAGCACCTTATTGAAGGCGTTGAGTTTGTCGGCAACAGGTACCAGAGCGAGATTTGCGCTCAAGGCAGCTTCCGTCAATAGCGGGATACGTTGTTCATCGAGCCCGAATTGCCTGGCGATAAGCTGGCAAAGAATGGCGTAAAAAATGATCTGTTCGTGGATGGTCGGCCCGACCGAGTACAGGTGTATCAGCGCGAGGCTGGAGTCCGGCGAGCGGACACAGGCTTGTTCTAAAGCATATGCCAGGTCTTGCAGGTGTTTGCGGGCTTCCGGCTTGCCACTGGCAATCATCGCCAGAGTGTTTTCAAGCGCATGAAGATAATCCGGGTAGCGGGCAAACGGGTTGCATTGGGCTTCATCGCCAGATGCCTCGGTGTCTTCCTGCGGCACCTCAATAACCCGCGGTTTGAAACGACCGCGCTCAAAAAGTTGTTCAAGCTGTGAATCTGTCTGAATGACATAGCCCTGACATAGCAGAACGTTGCCGTCGGCGTCATATACGTCCCAAGGCAGAGCGCGGCCTATGGTCAATGCGCCGGGGGCGATTCGAACGAGATCACTCAAAATTCTGCTGATTCCTGTATGGTGTGTCGGGTTTGGGAACAGTTGTGGCTATAGTAAAGGTATTCGATTTGTAAGAGCTACCTGCCCACGTGTAAAAATCATCGAAAATATTTCTTTATTATGACATTTCAAGGGTATTTTGTTAAAAAACGTAGGAAAGTGGCGCTTATTGTTCTCCGCTGACTTATCCTTGAAGCGTAAACTCTGCTTTGCAGGAAAATGAAAATATGCTAAAGCGCCTCAAAGCCGATTTTCGGTTGTCAATCATTACGCTTTTGGGTGCCAGTGCGTTAGTGGGGATCACCCCATTTGCCGTTATGCGTTTTCTGCAGGGTGAGCTTGTTGCAGGAGGCATAGACACAGCGATTCTGCTGAGTATATCGGTTGGAATGATCTACGCCTGGGTAACCGGAGATACGCGCCGCAGTGGGGCGGTGCTGGCCTTCGTTGCGTCTTTTGGCGCTGTTATGGTGGCAGCGGTTGTAGGCGACGTAGGTTTGTTCTGGTTGTATCCTTGCCTGGTCACTACGTTTTTTTTGGCGAGTCCGCGTGTTGCCGGATTTGTCAACCTTGCCTCAATTATGTCCATGGTAGGCTTGGGCGATGTTTTTCAATCCGGTGTTCAGATGTGGACGTTTACGGCAACCGCAGTGGTGGTCAGTGCGGCGGCTTTTGTATTTGCGCAACGTAACGATAGTCAGCGTCATAGCCTGGAACATTTGGCGACCATCGACCCTCTGACCGGCGTAAAAAATCGCCGATCCATGGACGAAGAGCTTAATCTGGCGTCAGCCCATGCTGAGCGCACTGGCTTGTCTTATGCGCTGGTGATGCTCGATATTGATCACTTCAAGAAGATCAACGATGAGTATGGTCATGGCGTAGGCGATGGCGTGCTTATTGATCTGGCAACACTGATTCAGCACAGCACGCGAAAATCTGACCAGCTTTTCCGATACGGCGGTGAAGAATTTGTACTCTTGCTGCCCGGTGTTGACGGGGTAGGTCTGACAGCGGTGATGAATAACCTCCACCATACCTTACGGAAAAAGGTGCGGCATCCGGGGGGCGCAATCAGCGCGTCGTTTGGCGTCGCGCTGCGCAAACCCGGTGAGCGCGTGGAAAGTTGGCTGGAGCGTGCAGATACGGCTCTCTATGAGGCCAAGGAAACTGGCCGCGACAGAATCGTGTTTTCCGGTGCAATGCCGGCGGCCAACTCGAACCTGTCTGTTGGCAGCCCCGAGCTAGCCGGCTAGCTGGCCGGTGGTTGCCGGGCGATATCGGAACAGCCTCCACCCCAACAACACACTGGCCGACGCCAGCCCACCGGTCAGCCCTATCCAGAATCCTGCAGCTCCCATAGCCGGAGCAATCACATCAGTAAACGTCAGAATATAGCCCAGCGGTAATCCCACACCCCAGAATGAGAACAGCATGATCAGCAAGGGGATGCCCGTATCCTTGTAGCCTCTCAGGGCGCTGATGCAGGTCACCTGGATAACATCTGCCACCTGGAAGAGTGCCGCGAACATCAACAAGCGAACGGTCACTGTCTGAACCTCCGCGTCGCTGGTATAGAGCGCCGCAATGCCTTGTGAGAAAACAAACAGGAGAATGGCGAAAACCAGGGCTGTGCAGGCCGCAAGAATCAGTGAACTGCGCGAAATCAGTCGTGCGGTATCCGGTGCGCCCGCACCGATAAGAAAGCTGACTCTCAATGTCAGCGCCATGCCAATACTCAGCGGCAGCATGAACAGCAGAGACACCACGTTCAGTGCAATCTGGTGCCCTGCGACAACTATAGGGCCCAATGGTGCGAGAAACAGCGCGATCACGGAGAATACGCTGGCTTCTACAAAAATCGTGAATCCGATAGGTATGCCAATGCCCAGGACGTAGCGAATCAGGGTGGCATCGGGTTTTGTCCAGTCTGCAATGAGGTGAAATTTTTTGTAGAGCTGGCTCCGGTTCAGGTAGGTCAGCAGCGCTATTGCGGCGATGCCGTTGGAAATAGACGTTGCCCAGCCACAGCCAATGCCGCCCATGGCGGGCAGTCCGAGCTTGCCGTAAATGAATATATAATTCAGGGGCAGATTAATCAGAGTACTCAGCACCGAGAACGCCATAATCACGCGGGTGTGCCCCAGCCCATCCGTCAGCCCGCGAAGAGCTGTCATCAGCAGCAGGGCAGGAATACCCCATGCAAACGCGTTCAGGTAGCCCTGGGTTATGCTTGCGGTAGTGGCCTCGAGCTTCAGCCCTTCCAGAATCGGATGCACGTTTGTCAGCAACAGGATCATGACAACAGAACCAACACCGGCGATGTATAAGCCTTGCCAGGTGGCCGGCATTATCTTTTCCGGCGCGCGTGCGCCGTTGTAACCGGAAATAATCGGCTGCAGTGCTCCGAGCATACCCATAAAAAACAGGAACAACGGCATCCAGAGGCTGCTACCAATACCTACGCCCGCCAGATCTTCAGCGCTGGCGTGGCCGGCCATGACCGTATCGATAACGCCGTTGGCCATTTGGGCGATTTGTGCGATCAGAATCGGCCCGCCCAGTATCGCCAGCGTCTTCCATTCGGTCAGTGTCCGCGAGACCAGAGACTTACGTACTTCCGGCAGTGGCTGATGTGTGTCATCCATAAAGTGCTGTTCCGAAGGGCCTGAGCGGATAGTCACCAAGGGCGGGATTCGCGGGGCGCATATCCTACTTGATCTTCACGATGTACATCATAGGGGTTTGCCACGAAAAGGCGCTGAAAATAGCCTTGAAACCCGTTAAAGTAGGCGCCCGCAAACTCATACGGACAGCATGCATTATGGGACTCCTGGTCTTCGTCACGGTACTCTGGGCTTTTTCTTTCAGCCTGATTGGTGAGTTTCTCGCCGGCCAGGTAGACAGCGATTTTGCAGTGCTCAGCCGTGTGTTACTGGCAACCTTGATATTCCTGCCGTTTACTCGTTGGCGAGGCGTGCCAGGAGGGTTGAAACTGGGTGTGCTGATAACCGGCATGCTGCAGTTTGGCATCACCTATTTGTGCCTGTACCGCTCGTTCAGCTATCTGACGGTTCCGGAAGTATTGCTGTTCACCATCTTTACACCCTTGTACGTAACCCTGCTTGACGACGCCCTGTCTCGCCGATTTTCCCCCATTGCTCTGGTTGCGGCTGCAATAGCGACGTTCGGTGCCGGTGTCATCCGCTATGACGGGCTCAGCGAGGATTTCATTACCGGCTTCCTGTTGCTGCAAGTTGCGAATTTCACGTTCGCAGCGGGCCAAGTGGGCTACAAGCATGTTATGCAACGCTTCCCGGTTGATATTCCCGCGTACCGCACATTTGGTTACTTCTTTATTGGCGCGCTGATTATCGCGTTGCCATCGTTTATGGTGTTCGGCAATGCTGAGCGCTTGCCCAGTACAGCATTGCAATGGGGCATTCTGACATGGCTTGGGCTTGCAGCTTCCGGGCTTGGCCTGTTCCTCTGGAATCGAGGAGCCTGCCGTGTAGATGCTGGAACACTCGCGATCATGAACAACGTTCTGGTACCCGCCGGATTGCTGGTGAACCTGCTTATCTGGAACCGGGATGCGAATTTGCTGAGGCTTGCGGTCGGTGGGGGCATTATCGCTCTGTCACTTTGGATCAATGCACGCCTCCATCCCCGGGCCCGGTTGGTCGGAACTGGCATCCCGGAACCGGTGCTGGCAGAATCGCCCCCCAACCGCCGGGGGTAGTGACGGATTAGTCACGCCGGCTCTCTTTGACGACTCCTTAGCCAAAAGCACAGGAAAATGAAATGACTCAGCTCAACCCGGCCTCGGGTAACGACACAGAAGCCTCTCGCGGCCTCTGGTCTTCCCGTTTCGCGTTCATTCTTGCAGCAACCGGATCTGCCGTTGGCCTCGGCAACATATGGAAATTTCCTTATGTCACGGGCGAGAACGGAGGCGGCGCGTTCGTTCTGGTTTACCTGCTGTGTATTGCCATTATCGGTGTACCCATCATGATGGCGGAAATATTTGTGGGTCGCAGCGGCCGCCATAACCCGATTGGCAGTATGCGTCTGGTGGCCGAACGCAACCTCAGTTCGCCGGCGTGGCGTATTTCTGCTGTTATCGGCATGATCGCGGCGTTTGCGATTCTTTCGTTCTATTCGGTTATTGGTGGTTGGGCTGCTTCTTACATCGGCCATGCGGCCATGGGTGATTTCAGCGGTGGCACAGCGGATTCCATCGGCGAGCTTTTCAGTGGTTTGCTGGCCAGCCCAAAGCAGCTGCTGGCATGGCACACTCTGTTTATGGCGTTGGTGATACTGGTGGTGTCCCGGGGATTGAAGCGCGGCCTGGAGCGCGCAGTCACGATTCTGATGCCAGCGCTTTTTGTGCTGCTGCTGATCGCTGTGGGCTACGCTACCACCACAGGCCATTTCAGTGAGGCTGTGAGCTTTCTGTTTACGCCAAACTTCGGTGCACTGACCATCAACGGTGTGCTGATTGCTTTGGGCCATGCGTTTTTCACGCTTAGCCTGGGTATGGCCATCATGATGGCCTATGGCTCCTACCTTGGGCGTGATGTGCCCGTGGGTCGTACGGCAGTGAGCATTGCCTTGATGGATACGGTTGTTGCGTTACTGGCCGGCCTGGCAATTTTCCCGGTGGTTTTTGCCAACGGCCTTGAAGCCAGTGCTGGCCCCGGACTGATTTTCCAGACCTTGCCTCTGGCGTTTGGCAACATGCCCATGGGCGGCCTGTTCGGCACATTGTTCTTTGTATTATTGCTGTTTGCCGCCTGGACATCGGGTATCTCCCTGCTGGAACCCGTGGTTGAGTGGGTGGAAGAAAACACCAACATGGAACGCGTGGGCAGTGCCATTGTAGTCGGCGTGCTGTGCTGGCTTCTGGGCATTGCGTCTATCCTGTCGCTGAACGTATGGTCGGGTTTTGCGCCACTCGACATGTTTGCGCGTTTTGAAGGCAAGACGATTTTCGACCTGCTGGACTTCTTTACAGCCAACATCCTGTTGCCCCTGTCCGGCTTGCTGACGGCGATCTTTGTGGGCTGGTTTGTTGCAAAAGAATCCCTGAAAGCTGACGTGAAGCTGAGCCGTGGTGCGTTCACCTTGTGGCTGATTCTGCTGCGCTATGTGACGCCCGTGGCGGTTGTGATTGTGTTTGTTTACAATCTGCTAGCGTAATCGCACAGGCACAAAAAACCCGGAAGGTGACGAAGCTTTCCGGGTTTTTTGTGCGTTACAATTAATCCTCTTCGTCTTCCGCGATAGCGCGTAAAGCTTCGAGATGAGGTTTGACGGCTTCAACATCCGCAGGTGGGGCCTGGCTGGCTTGTTGTGTCATTCCCAGAGCAGCTTGCATCGAGGCCCGCATCTGGGCTTTTTGCTGCGCGCTCATGTGAGGACTGTTCTCGATCTCAGCCATTGCGCTTTCCATTTCCTTTCTCATTTCAGGGCTCTGATCCGTCATTTCAATCGCGACCCAGGCGCTGTAGATACGATCGCCAGTAGCCGCCCATTCGTTGAGGTTCTTGAAACCATGATTCTGAACCAGGTCTTCCAGGCGGTCGTAAACGTCCTCGCCTTTTAACTCGTCGATGGAAGACGAGAAAATTCTCGAAAAATCAGGTGCTTCATTGCCCTGTTTGTCTTCCAGATCCTCAAATTCCGGCTCCATGGCCTGGGCTTTTTCCAGGGTAGTTATAAAGGATCGGATTTTGTTATCGGTCAGCGTCTCAGCGTGGGCGCTGAACGATATCAGGGACAGCATGAATGCCAGAACGACGACAAGCTGGCGGCAGTGAAAGGTGGGGTGTACAGGGTTCATAGTGCGCTCCTTGGTGGCATGCTTCCGGTTCCATGCGTCCGGAAGTTTCTTTAGCGTAGGCTCATAATATGCAAACTGCCAAGCTTCAGATTTTGCTGTAAGCGGCTCCATGTGACAGATTTGTGAAGTTTTCGCGTTAGACTGCAAAAATGAAACACCGCACGACGGGCTGGTCGCACAGCCCGGACAAACGAGCCCGAGCACCATGACACGAACGGTACTGATAATTGAGGACAACCCCGGGATTGGCGAGCTGGTCAGCATGCAGATCAAGGATCTTGGCATGCAGCCGGTTCTGGTAGATCGAGGGGATGACGGCCTTGAGCGATTTAACAAGGGCGACATTGATCTGGTGGTTCTCGACTTGATGCTGCCTGGGCTGGACGGGCTGTCGGTGTGCCGGGAAATTCGCGCGATCCCGGGTTATGTCCCGGTGCTGATGCTCACTGCCAAAAGCACCGAGCTGGATCGGGTGCTTGGCCTTGAAATGGGCGCAGACGACTACTTGACCAAACCTTTCAGCGTCGCGGAACTTGCGGCCCGCATCAAAGCCCTGTTCCGGCGGGTGGATGCGCTTTCTTCGCGCAGTTCTGAACAGGCAAAAGCGGAGGAACTGGAAGTGGACGGTCTCCGCATCGACCCTGTGCGCCGTCGGGTGTTTGTTCATGGCAACGAAGCGGAGCTCACTGCCCGTGAGTTTGATCTTCTCTGGCACTTTGCCTGCCACCGCGGGCGCGTATTCAGCCGTGCGCAGTTGCTGGACGCAGTGTGGGGCTATAATCACGAGGGTTACGAACACACCGTAAACACCCATATCAACCGGTTACGCAACAAGGTTGAATCCAACCCGGCCGAACCCCGTTACGTGCAGACGGTGTGGGGCGTCGGATACCGGTTTCTGGACTGATCCATGACCCTACCCCTGTTTCAAACCCTTTATGCGCGCCTGGCCCTCGGCCTGTTTCTGTTGCTGGTGATTGTTGGCGGACTGTTTACCGCGCTAAGCCTCTACTCCGTACGTGAGTACAGTGCGGCGGTGAGTCAGGAGCTCAACCGCGATCTGGCCAGTCATCTGGTTTCAGATCGCAACCTGGTTACCGACGGCAAGATCAATCACAGCGAGCTGGAGCGGCTGTTTGATCTCTACATGAGCATCAACCCCAGCATCGAGATTTACCTGCTGGATCAGACGGGGCGCATTCTTTCCTATTCCGCCGACCCGGCCAAAATCAAGCGCAAGCACGTATCCCTGGAGCCGGTTCACGAGTTGCTGGAAAATCCGGATGCCTATCCATTGCAGGGTGACGATCCCCGCAGCCACGATCGCGGCAAAGTGTTCTCGGTCACGCCGGTACCCAGCGACGAGAACACGGCGGGCTATCTCTACGTTGTGCTCAGAGGTGAGGAATACGATTTTGCCGAAAGCATGGTACACAGCGATCGCCTGTTGCAGATGGGCGGCGGCGCCCTGGCCATCAGCCTTTTTGTGGGGCTGCTGGCGGGTCTGGTGTTTTTTCGGCTGCTGACACGAAGGCTGTCCCGGTTGACGGCTCGGGTGGAGGCGTTCGAAGCGGAAGCAAAGGGTGTCGTAAACACTGGCGGCGCACACGAAACCGGTGTTCCAGGGGACGATGTGGACTATCTGTCAGCCCGGTTCGATCAGATGGCTGCCCGCATTGCCGCTCAGTTGGAGCTGCTGAAAGACAAGGATCGCCAGCGCCGCCAATTGGTGGCTCAGGTGTCACACGATTTGCGCACACCGCTGGCGTCCATTCAAGGTTACCTGGAAACACTGAGGATGAAGCAGCAGGCGCTGAACCCCGACGAGCGCCGACGTTTTTTGAATGTGGCACTGGCTGAAACCCTTCGCCTCAGCAAACTGGTTGATGAACTGTTTGAGCTGGCGGCACTGGACGCCCGCGAACGGCAGCCCTTGGCGGAGCCTTTTATGCCCGCAGAATTGCTGCACGATGTGGTGCAAAAGCACAGGCCGAAGGCAGAACAGGTGGGGGTTGGCCTGAGCATTACCACTGCGCAGCCGGCGATGGTGCTTGCAGATATCGCCATGACCGAGCGGGTATTGGACAACCTGATCGGTAACGCTGTTGATCACTCACCGAAAGGCGCCGAGGTAAAGCTGAGCGTTGCGCCGGGCAACGACGGTGTTGAAATCTGTGTTCTGGACGCCGGAGAAGGCATCAGCCCGCAGGATATTGATCACGTATTCGATCCGTTTTATCAGGCGCCGGGCGCCACTCGCAGTGGGCATGCCGGGCTGGGCCTTGCCATTGCGCGCCGAATGGCGGAATTGCAGCAGGGGCGGGTATCCGTAGAAAGCCAGCCGGGGGCCGGCGCAGCGTTTCGTTTCTGGTTGCCGCAGGCGGCTGCAACGGCAAATGAATCCACGGAGTTATAGATTCGTAATAATTAAGGAACGTTTTGGTGAAGTCACAGCGATAGGATGGCTTACGATATTACTCGCAGGAGAGTTGTTATGAATCGAAAAATACTCGCTATGGTCACCGCATTGCTTATTGCGGCCACCGGCGCTTTCTATGCTGCCGTTGCCACGGCGGAAAAGACGACGGCCCAAACCAACGAATACGCGCCGTCAGATCCGGGCTTGAAAGTTGCGACCTTTGCCGGTGGCTGCTTCTGGTGCGTGGAAGCCGGTTACGAGAAGATCCCCGGTGTAGCTGAAGCCGTTTCTGGCTACGCGGGCGGAGATGAGCCCGATCCGAACTATCAGCAGGTCTCTTCGGGCCGTACCGGGCACACCGAGGCGGTGCAGGTTTATTATGATCCTGATGTGATTACCTACGAAGGCTTGCTGCAAGGCCTTTGGAGAATGATGAACCCGACGGATGCCAAGGGTCAGTTTGTTGATCGCGGACAGCAGTATCGCCCCGCAATTTTCTATCATAACGCCGAGCAGAAACGTTTGGCAGAAACTGCGAAACAAGAGCTGCAGGCATCAGGTGTTTACAAGAACCCGGTGGTGATCGAAATTACTCCGCTGAAAACCTTCTATGCGGCTGAGAAGTATCACCAGGATTACTACAAAAAGAATCCGGTGCGCTACAACCTTTACACCTTTAACTCAGGCCGCTATCAGTTCATCGAAGACGTCTATGGAAAAGACTACGAGCTGGATTTCAGCCAGTTCAAGCCAGAGGCCAAGGCTGTCGACAGCGCTGAAAAGACTGCGGAAAAGAGCGCCGGGATGAAAGGTTTTGATCCGCAAGCGTTCGTCAAGCCGGATTCAGACACCCTTAAGCAGAGGCTGACCAGTACGCAGTATGAAATAACCCAGAATGACGGTACAGAACGGGCGTTCAGCAATCCGTATTGGGATAACAAACAGCCAGGAATCTATGTGGATGTGGTGTCAGGTGAGCCTTTGTTTTCCTCCCGCGACAAGTACAAGTCCGGAACCGGCTGGCCGAGTTTTACCCGCCCACTGAGTCCGGACATGGTTGTAGAAAAGGAAGACAACGGTTTTTTCATGAAACGCACCGAGATTCGCAGCCGCTTTGCTGATTCGCATCTCGGGCATGTGTTCAACGATGGCCCGGCGCCAACCGGCCTGCGTTACTGCATGAACTCAGCCGCCATGAAGTTCATCCCGCTGGAAGAAATGGCTGACGCCGGCTACGGTGACTGGATTGCAGAAGTGAAGGCGGCCCAGTAAAGCCTGAGAGGGCCCCGAGCCCTCAAAGCCAAAAATCGCCAATAGGCGTCTGCGGGCTGAAGTGATGTTGTATCTGAGCCTGCAGCAGCTCGGCAGTGGCAATGGCATCAATCAGAGCGTTATGGGCCGCGTAATGAGGCAGCCCATAACGCGTTCTGCTGTCTGCCAGGCGTATAGATAGCGGTTTTTCACCCACCAGGCGCTTGAAAAAAGAAGGCTGTCGATCCGGGTGTAAGTGGGCCTCAATCGCCATGGTGTCGACGACCGGAAAGCGAATGCCCTCATCAAGGCGATATTGCAGCGCCACATTCAGGAATCGCCGTTCGATATGCCGGAAGTGCACCACCGGAATACGGCCATTCAAGCTGGCAAAAACCTCCTCAAGTATTTCTGACAGATCCGGAGCTTTGTTGATATCGGCGTGGGTGATGCCATGAAAGGTAACCGACGCCTGATGCAGCGGCAGCCTTGGACGAACGACCCAGTGCTTTGCCTTGCCAAGCTGAATGGCGTCCAGCGTAAAAGGCACCAATCCGATACTGACAATTGAGTGTGCCTCCGACTCCAGGCCGGTGGTCTCAAAGTCCAGAGCCACCATGGGAGCTTCAGATACAGGTGTATCTGCGGGAACGCAGCCGGCTTCATAAAAGGCCTTCAGTACGGGCGCCTTGGCACTGCTTGCCAAAGCCTGATACTGCTCTGGCCAGGGCAGATGCTTGACCGCTTCTGGCATGGTTGGGCTCTCAGACATGCCGGGTGGCCTGTGAGGTATAGCGGAACCTCAGAAACTTCTGGGCGTTACTCACAACCTGGAACGCGTCTTTGAGGTGACTGCGCTCAAACGGCGACAAGTCCTCCGGCCGCACGTTGTTGTCCGGCTCTTCCCCTGCCTCGAGAGACAGGGCTTGATGGCGGATTCGCACAATAGATATGAATTCGAGTGCGTCTCTCAGGTTGCCCAGATCGTCCTCAAGGATAAGCTTGGTTTTGCCGATGCTTTTCAGCCGCTCGAAGGAGTTCTGCGCCCGCGAACCGCAAGCCAATGCATGAATCCGGATCAGGTCGGATAGGGGGGCGGTACCCCGGCGCTTCAGGTTAAAGGTTTTTTGATGCTTACCGTCTTCCTCAAGCACAAAGGTGCGGAAGAAGCCAAGAGGGGGTGTTCGATTGAGTGCGTTACGCGCCATAAGAGTGAGGAAAAGCTGGCTGTTGCTGGCCTTTTCGCTGATCAGGGTTTTGAGCTCTTCCGCGAACTCGGTACGACCGTATATGCCGTCCAGATCAAAGAAGATATTACTGTTCAGCAGGGCTTCTGCCTTGGGGTTTTCAATCCAGTCGGTAAAGTAACTTCGCCATACCTTCAATGGCTGACGCCATTTTGGATTGGTGGCCATGATGTCCCCGGTACAGTAGGTGTAGCCGCACTCCGCCAGGCCGTCGGACACAAACTTCGCCAGAGCCAGAAAGTACGCATCGTGTTCCTCTGGCACAAAACTGTCGTCCAGAATCATGGCGTTGTCCTGATCTGTCACGACCAGTTGCTCGTCCCGTGCCATGGAACCCAGAGCCATGAAGCAATATGGCACGGGCGGCGGCCCCAGTTTTTCTTCTCCCAGTTCCAGCAGGCGCTGAGTAAAGCTGCGCCCAATGCCTGCCATGGCACTGCCAATCATGTGTGAGTTGGCATCTTCATTGACCATGCGCACAAAGCTGTCGCGGACATCGAGACTGATCTTCTTCAGGCCTTTTACATGCTGTTGATGGTAGATATTGCTTACCAGGTACAGGCTGCTCTGGCTTTCATACTTCACAATGTCTGCAAGCGCGATCACGCCCCGGACTTCATAGCCGTCCATCACCGGTAGGTGGTGCACGTTGTTATGCAACATGGTGAGCATGGCTTCGAAAATATAGCTGCTGGTACGTATGGTGATCAGCCCTTCGGTCATGATTTCGCTGACGGGCGTTTCGGAGGGCAGTGCTTCGGTCACAGCTCGGGTGCGCAGGTCACGGTCGGTGATAATGCCGGTGAGGCGCGCGCTGTCGCCTTCGCCGTCCATCAACAGCAGGGCAGATACGCCGTTATCCGTCATAATGCGCGCGGCTTCCTGCAATCGCACCGTAGTGGGCGCAGAGACCGTTTTCCGGGAAATCAGCCGGGTAACGCGGGAGGTCATCAGGGCGTTGGATTTTTCCCGGCGAGAGAGCGCCGAGCGCAAACGGCTGCGGTCTTCTATCTCCACATAATCTGCAAAGTTCTCATCGTTTTCAAACAGGTAGTGAAATGTGTCGGCAGGAACGCGGTACAGCAGGCTATCTTCCAGTGCCCGGGCCGGGAATCGAACCTGCCGTTGCATCAGCAGGCCAAACTGGCCAAAAATCTCGCCCTCACCTATGCGGTTATAGAGTTCGCCAGAGCGACGAAAAATCTCCACCGCCCCGCTGCGGAGATAGTACATGCAGGTGCTGGGCTGTCCGGTTTCCAGTATCTGGGCCCCAGCCCGCACATAACTGATTTCAATACTGGCAGTTAGCTGATTGACCAACTCCTCCGGCATGTCATCAAACGGAGCATGCTGGATAAGGTGGTTTCGGATGTCGATCAGTTCAGCCTGCATGCTGTCTCCCGGATGGAATGAATAGTGCCTTCGCAAAACTATAGCAGAAACCGGCGCTTGGGCGGCGGAGCCTGCACCGAAAGGCTATATTGGTGTCATCCCGTTCCAGCGCCTGGCCCGGTCTTTTGCTTTGCGGCCTGTTCGCCGGTTAGCATTCGTGTCTGACTTTCCGGGAAACAACCAAACATCATGCACACTCTGGTTCTTGGCGGTATTCGTTCAGGCAAAACTGCGCTTGCGGAGCGTCTGGCATCTGACACAAACAGCTCAGTCATGTACCTTGCCACCGCAACAGCGGGGGATGATGAGATGCGGGCGCGCATTCAGCGTCATCAACAGCAGCGCCCCGCCGACTGGGGGCTCGAGGAAGAGCCCGCTGCTCTGGGCCAGGTGATCGCCTGTTTTGCACAAAAGCAGACCCCGCCGTGTATTCTGGTCGACTGCATGAGCCTGTGGCTGAGTAACCTTCTGCACGCAGGTGAAGAGACATTTGCCCGGGAACGGGCGGCGTTTCTGGAACAGGTGAACGGCTATCCCGGCGAGCTGGTGATTGTCAGCAACGAAGTCGGGCTGGGCATTATCGGGATGGACCCATTAACACGCCGCTTTGCGGATGAGCTGGGCTGGCTGAATCAGTCGCTGGCAAAACTGTGCGACAAGGTGGTCATGAGTGTTGCCGGGTTACCTGTGGTTTTAAAACCGTGAAAGCCTGAGCATTTAACAAGCTCCGTGCGCTACAAGGCTTTGAAACACACCATAGCCTGAGGTATCAACCTGAATCCTGCTACGGCAGGCATAGGGCGTGGTCAGTCCTGAGAACGCGTGTTCCAAGGGAATGTTCATAGTGTCAGCGACGATCATCCGTATGGTGCCGCCATGGCAAACGATCAACACACTCTGGCCCGCAAGCTCTTGTTGCCAGTGGTGCCAACTTTCAATAACGCGCCGATTGAAATCCACGACCTGTTCACCACCCGGAGGTGTATTGTTCACCGGGTCGGCCCAAAACCGGTTTAGTCTTTCGCCATCACTTGCCATCACATTTTCAACGGTGCGTCCTTCCCACTCTCCGAAGTTGATCTCTCGCAGACGCTCATCCTTGTGCAGAGGAATCCCGTGGCGATCAGCCAATTCCCGGGCAAAGTGAACGCAACGCAGCATGGGTGAGGTAACGATTGCATCCCAGGTATCGGCTTTGCTGATAGCACTGCGCATCTGTTGCCAGCCGGTTTCGCTCAGCGGGTCGTCTTTGCTGCCCCGATACATGGGCCCGCCCTCGGGTTCGCCATGGCGGATGAGGTCGAATACCGTTGTGCTATCCATCGTTGTGTTATTCATTGCTGTTCTTTGTTGCTGACGCCGGCGTCAGCAAAGCTGGCCATGCCGTTATGAAGCTCACAGGCAAGCCTTAGCAAGGGAACAGCGGCTGCTGCGCCGCTACCCTCACCGAGGCGCATTCCCAAATCAAGCAGTGGTTCTGCGTTCAGGGCCTCAAGAACGGCCTGGTGGCCTGGCTCTGCGGAACGGTGGGCGAACAGGAGCCAAGGGCGGATGTCGGGTTGCTGGCTAACGGCGATCAGTGCTGCGACAGATACAATATAGCCATCAATCAATACCGGAATGGATCGTGCCGCACACCCGGCAATGGCGCCTGCCAGAGCTGCAATCTCAAAACCACCGAAGGCTTTGAGAACCGCCATCGCATCCTGGCCCTCATCGTCGTTATCGTGGCGCTGAAGTGCAGTGATAATAACTTCGGCTTTATGGCGAACACCGGCGACGTCCATGCCCGTACCGGGGCCGGCCAGCTTCATGGGGTTCTTGTTCATCAGTGCACACGCAATGGCGGTTGCCGACGTGGTGTTGCCTATGCC
>Ga0207891_1000078_pt1 | contig 101580 bp, 95 predicted proteins | sample LinPmetageLP50_FD_184061 | JGI IMG/M metagenome (GOLD analysis project Ga0207891, IMG submission 184061) | Marine viral communities from the Pacific Ocean - LP-50 (SPAdes) | ecosystem: Environmental > Aquatic > Marine > Oceanic | place: Pacific Ocean | collected 2011-08-27 | reverse complement strand
GGCAAAGTGGCGCAAGGTCAGTTGGCGGCGCGGAACCAAGGGGCTGCTCTCGGCACGCTTCGCCGCCGTTCGCGTGCGAGTTGCCGATGGCCCGCCTCAACGCATCTGGAACAGTGGCGCGCAACATCTGCGCGGCGAGGAAGTGTGGCTGGTCGGCGAACATCGCTCAACCGGCGAGCGGAAATAATACCTCTCCAACCTGTCCTCCGACACGCCGAGCAAGCAGCTTGCCGGAGCCATCAAGGCCCGTTGAGTCTGCGAACAGGGACATCAGCAACTCAAGGAAGAGCTCGGCCTTGATCACTTCGAAGGCCGATCATGGAAGGGGCTTCACCGACATGTGCTGATGTCGATGATTGCCTTGGCCTTCCTGCAATCCCGCCGCCTCAAGCAGGCCAAGGGGGGAAAAAGAATCGCCGGGCCGCCACCACAGCCGAGCCTGCCGGCGATCAGGCAGGCCATCATTGAACGCCTCGCCAAACCTCCTGACCTGACGTGCCCACAGTGCGGACACTAGGATCGGGCAGGTAGTTTTTCTGATGGCACCGTACATCAGAAATCGGAAAATCATTAGCAATATGATCTTGTAAAAGAAAACTAGGATATAGCGATCGACAGCTTTTCTTATCAATTGCCCAATAAGGTTGATAATATATCTTATGTTAAGTTATTGAAAAAATTAACTTTTAATAACCATACCTGCGACCTATGTCAATTCCTCTGTAATCAACGTTTTTACCGTTGCCATAGGCAAAAACAATCGAAGTGGATTAGAGACCAGTGACTTGAAGCCATAGCTTTCATAAAGCTCTTTACGTCTTTGAGTGCGACCGGCATCTCCGCAATCCAAGACGTCCAACATTATTACAGCTATGCCAATTTGATCGGCCGCGCCCGCAATCCGCTTCATTGCGTCTATCAGCAATGCAGCTCCGTATCCGCCGTCTTTGAATTTTACATCTCGGCCAATCATAGAAATATATGCCGCTGGTATATTGCCGTGAGATGGCCGTGTCTTTCTATATTTTGCAGGTAGCTCAGAATAGTCAATTGAATGAGCATTTAAGGCATAAAATCCCACAACCTGACCGTCGGGTGTTACCATCACATAGATGCTAACATTATCCGCCTTTTTGAGCCTATTTGCTGTTTTTTTGAAATAATTGTTCACCTGCTCAACACCGCAGGAAAAAGCCGCTCGATCATGTTTCCCGGGATCGAACGGCTCTATAATGTTTGCTTCAACGCCTTCAGTAGCGGTCAAGTGGCGCGAACTTTACTAGAATATTGCTTAGCAGCATCACGTAGAGCGTCGGTTGGCGCTGACGGATTATCCAGTGCATCAAAGAAAGCTATATGATCAACTGGCTGCAATTGAGTTCGCTCGTGCGCTTCGATTGTGGCCATAGCCGATTGAAAAGCTGCGCTCATCGTAAAAACAGAATCATCCACTCCAGCAAGCGCTGCAGCTTGCTGGATCGTTTGCTTTATATGCGGCTTTGTACGAAAGTTCATTCGTTCCGTACTGCGCCCAACAATTCCAGCAGTATTATCTTTGTGGCTCAACATAGTAGACTCCTGATTCTCTATAACTTGGCACTTTGTACGCCAAATAGGCGTACAAGTCAATAGTCGCTGATGGAAGTTACGTTCATTCCTGGATTTTGGCAGAAATCGCTCTAGTTGTTGGCTTGCTGAAAGTCTGCGCCAAAATTTCTAACCGGTAAACAACTCAGCCTATCGGAGGTCGATATTCCATATTTTGACGAGGTTTTAGCTCATATAAATCCGTCGACTTCGTGGACAATCAGTCACTACAATAACCTGCTCAAAATGCAGTCCAGATTTTCACAGCCTGGGGAGTCGAATGGAAATGTACGATTTGCAGATTTTGGGCAAACTATGATGAACAGTGACCATTCCTTTGTCCAAATCTACAAGTCGTAGCGATTGAGTTTCGCTAATGGCATGTAGCCATGCGGGTCTACGAGTAGAATTAGCATCACGTTCTGCTCTTTTGCCCGTTCAACCGCCTTTTGCGCCATTTCCAGAGCGGGAAGTTCAAACCCGGTCAATTTGCGCGGCCTCAAAACTTCGACCTTTACGGACCCGGTAAGACCCATTTTTAAATCTGCAACTATTGGCGACCCTACCCCTCTCGAGCAATCTACATACAAAGCAAAATATGGCTCTCCTTGGACGATCTGCTCTTCATTAATTATGATTTTTGGCATGCTATATCTTTCTGATTTTCTTGGACGTTCACTAACTTTAGTCTCAGGCGATCCTTTGCTCAATCGAGCTTCCCCCTGCATTCTTCAACACGGTGAAACCGTTGGGCACTGCTTGCTGGACCAAAGGAACATGCGAAATCAATCCAACCGCTCGTTTATCGCCAACGATGTTTTGAAGGACCTGAAGTACCTGATCCAGCGTGCCGGCATCATTCTCGGTATCGAGGCTGCCAAAGCCCTCATCGATGAAAATAGTATCCAGTCTGATAGAGCCATTGGTCATTTCAACGACATCAGAAAGCCCCAAAGCGAGTGACAAGGCAGCGATAAATGTTTCGCCGCCAGATAAAGTAATTATCTCCCGGGAGCGGCCAGTTTCGATATCGTGGACCCGCACATCGAGTCCACGTTTGGACCGGCCACCCATGCTTACAGTGTCGCGCTCGAAACGATAGCGTCCTTTAGTCATGGGATCGAGCCTCAGATTTGCAGCTTCTAGCACCTGGTCAAACATAGCGCCGATCGCGAAGGTTTCGAGATTGATACGAAGCTCATTTTGTCCATCAAATGTTTCTGCCAACCCGCGCAAGGCTCCTGAAGATTCCTCCAGCGCTAGCAGGTTTTTCAATTCTTCCACCAAACTTGATTGCAACTCTACGAGTGCGAGATGGCGTTGTTCCGCCGCCGCTTTTTCCTTAGCAGCAATATCAGCATCTGCAGCAGCCTGATCATATACAACTTGCAATGGCTCCAGATCAGGTCTTTGGGCATCTGCTACAGCATTTTTTGCTGCTTCGGATCGTCCACGAGTAACTGCCAGTTCATTGTCAAAAAGTGATATTGCTTTCTCTAGCTCCGCTATCAATTTTATATCGGGTATAGCAGCGCGATATCCTGGTTCAGAAAGCTTCAATTCGCGCAAACGCCCGTCAAATTTCACCGTTTTCTGTTGGATTTCAGTAGTACATTCTTCAAGTTTCGTTATCGCATTCTTGAGTTCTGTTTCAGCTTTTGTTGAAGCAGCGCGGCATTTTTGTTGCCGCTCTATTCCGTCTGAAATAGCCTTCCTACGCTTAGTGATGTTGTTGTAAAGATCATCGATTGCTACCCGCAACGCGGTTTGCTCTCGTAGCGCTACCGGAACTGACGAAATACGGTCAGCATAGGCCTGGCGAGTGACAGCTTCTTTTGTCGTAGCGGCACCCAGCTTCGAATTGGCTTCTTGAAGTTTGGTTCCAGCCCCGCTTTTGCTGACCAGAAACTTTTTCAACTCGTTTGCTAATATCTCAACATCTTTAAGGACACCTAGCTCGTCTATTGCATTAACGGTATTCCTGTGTTCGGTATCAATTTCATCAACAGCCCGTTCGGGGGCTTTGAGTTTTATGATCGACGCCTTTTGAACCTCAAGCGTTGCTTTGGCAGAGCTGGCGCGAGATTGAGCCTCGAGACCCACGGTTGCTGCTACATTTGAATTGAGCTGAGCATCGCGCCAAGCTTTTTCCAACGCAACCGCGTCACCGGTGCCATGTGCCGGATTGGGATGTACTTCCCCTCCGCAAACCGGGCATGGCTGACCACCTTCAAGATGTTGAGCAAGAACGCTGGCTTGCGCCGAAATAAAACTGCCTTCGCATACGCTTTCGGTATCTAAAGCAGCACGATGTTTGGTTTGAGCATCGGTCACCTTAAGCAATGCAGCCTCAAGGTCTTTCTGAGTCCGGTCTCGAGCCTCGATCGCTCGTGCATATTCGCGTGCGTTATCCAGTTCAATTTTCAGCTTGTCACGTCGTCCAACCAATTTTTGACATTCAAGGGTATTGCGCTGCGCAACTGCGTGTTCCTTTGTTTTCTCATCAAAGAGCCTCTCAGCGTTCGTTTGATCTAAAGTGGCCTTTTCCTGAGCCTGCGAGGCGACATTTAGTTCTGTCTCCGCCTTTATGTGTTCTTCTTTACGCGCCGCGGCATCGGATAATATCTTCTCATAGCTATTCATCGTATCGAGCTTGCGGCCAAGGTCTTCTATTTCGGGTTCACCCAGACGTAATTCGGCCAATATCTCATCCGCTTTTGTGGAAGTCTGACATGCACGGTCAAATTCTTTTTTGAAATCAGATTGCGCTGTGTCCGCCAATTGATGACGTTGGCGAGCATCTGTCAATCCAGTGTCTAAATCAACCATCCGCTGGGCAAGTTCGGCGCCCGTTTTGCGCAAGCGCTTTGCGTTGGTCTCTGGAATCTTGGCTTCCAATAGCACTAAAGCGGCGGCGGCAGCTTCAACTTCGCCAAATAGGTTTTCCTGGGCTGTGGCCGTCGCCAAAGTATCATTTGCTTTTTTCAGCACGGCCGACATTTTCACGGCCATCTGCGTCTTAATTTCATACTGATTGAATGCAGCTGTAATGCCAGCGCTCAATTCATCCGAACTGGCGAACCCCTCTGCCGTGAGCCTTTGTCCGTGTAATCGGTATCCGTCATCTATCTCTCGCCGGATGTCGACGGCATCCGCTTTCAGCGTCTCGGTTAGTCTTCTATAGAGCGACACGTCGAAAAGTTCGCGGAGGATTTCGAGCCGATCTTTGCTATTCGAAACCAGAAATCGTTCAAACCTGCCCTGCGGTAGAAGTACAATTTGGCGGAACTGCCGTGACCCATAGCCCAGCAGGCTCTCAATGTGCTTGAGCACTTCGCTGACCTTGCGTTCAACGATAGGTATGCCGCAGTTTTCGGCACTAACATCATCAATCACTATGGCTGAAGCATCAAACAGCCATGCTGAATGGGTCTGGTTGGTAACCCCTCCCCCGCTTTTCTTGGGACGGTCTTGGTCAGGAATACGCTTAATAAAATACCGTTTCCCGCCAAGTTCGAACAGTAAGGTAACTTCGGTCAGGTGCTCTGCGACAGCAAAGTCCGAGCGCATTGATTTCATACCCTGCTCTTCCTTTGCTCCCTCTCCAAAAAGGGCAAAGGCAATCGCACTGAATATCGATGATTTACCCGAACCTGTTGGTCCATATATACCAAATAGGCCTGCATCAGTTGCGCCGCGAAAATCGATAACTTCGACACCGCCATATGGACCAAAGGCGCTTAGGGTAAGTCTAATGGGTCTCATTGCTCATCCCCCGCCTTAGCGATCGTTTGAAGCGCGGACGCCACAAGCTGGGTTTCGGAGTCCGTGATTGTCTCTCCCCGCGCAAAATTCATAAACATTGCCGCAAGTTCGGGTGGATTATCAATAGCAGCTATTTGTTCCGCCACACGCCGTTCAACTGGGTTTTCTTTGCGATCATAAGTGAGCTGGGCAGCATTCGGGTATAATTCTCGAATCCGTTTCATCGGATCGATTTGCGGTACTTCATCGGTCAAAATGATCTGAACAAAATCCTTCGAGGGTTCGGTATGAGCCAAAAGTTCTTGAAGCCTGCCGCGTATCGCCCTCACCTCTCGTAGTGGCTTAATGGGCATGGTGGTCACTTCGACAGAACCATCTGCCGCCAGCTCAATTAGACTGACCGATTTTTGCTGACCTTCTTCATCAAAACCGAATGCCAGAGGCGAACCTGAATAGCGGATGTGATCATGTACGACCGATTGGGGCCGATGCAGGTGTCCGAGCGCGACATAATCAGCTCCATCAAACGCGCTAGCTGGTACAGTTTCGATGCCACCGACTGTTCTTATAAGTGGACGTTCACTCTCGCTCGTTGTGGCGCCATCAACAAACGCATGAGCAACCACCACCCAGCGCATGTCATCCATGATATGCTTTCGCGCACTCGTTATCTGCGCCCGAATAACGTCCGCAGGACATGATATAGTATCGTCTTCAAAGCACTGCCGCGCCGCATACTCAAATGCAAAGGGCAATGCAGATATCGCAACAGGGCCATCGGCAGAATCTATGATAAGCGGTCGCTCATCCTCATCTAATGCTCCTCGAACGATTGCTTCACTGTCGGTAGCTAACACTCCCAATGCTTCAATTTGTGCCGCTGAATCATGGTTTCCCGCGATCATCACGATTGCAGCAGAGGATACTGCTCTGACAGTTCTCAAGAATTCAGAAAATCGCTTCAACGCGCTTTGGGGTGGCGTAGTCCTATCGAAAATATCACCGGCAATAATAATCAGATCAGGCTGAAAATCTTTAATGATCGAGAGGATTTGAATGAGCGCATGGTCATGGTCGTCTTCCATGGGCATTCCGTGGAATTGTCGGCCAAGATGCCAGTCACTGGTGTGTAATATGCGCATTTCTTGATCCTTGATTCTCGGTATGTATAATTTTTATATAGACAAGCTGGGCCGAGTCAAGTAGCGTTTATCTCAATGAATGATTCAACGATAAAGCCCGCAATGTACGCACGCCTGGTCTATCTTGACCAATGCCTCACATGGCGTGGGCAAGTTAATCGAAAGGAACTGATCGATCATTTTGGCATTTCATCGCCGCAAGCGGCAATTGATTTAAGAGAGTATCTGGAACGAGTGGCAGAACCCAAGCCGATATACAACACGGTCCGCAAATGTTATGTCGCCGATCGTGGCCATCGCGGATTGCCATTTGTGGAAAATATCGGCAACCCGGACGAGCTAGTCAGAAGCTCGGCAACCGACAGCTTTTCAAAATTGCCATCGCCGGTCCGGCAATGCCCTCCGTTCGTGATGCGTCAGCTTTATCAAGCCATCGAACAACAGCTAAAGCTCGAGATTGATTATGTTTCAATGTCGACAGGCCTTCGGCAAAACCAGTGGATTGCACCTGCCAATTTTGCTTCTGATGGTGAGCGGTTGCATGTGCGGGCGTGGAGCTTTCAACATCAGGATTGGCGGGATTATCTACCGGTTCGCGTCTCACCCGAAAGCAGCTTTCTGTCAGATCAAATCAAGCAGATATTGCCACGGGACGACGAATGGGAGGATTTGATTGAGATTCGCCTGCAACCACTAAGCAATTTATCTAATGAGCAGAAGGCTGCCGTCCGTCTCGAATATGGGTTTACTGAAGATGTTCTTAGCTTTGAAATTAGAAAGTCACTTGAGTTTTACATCGAACGGCGGTGGGGACTCAATCGACCTGGGGCTAGGCTTGAGCGATGTTAAACAAATGACGGATAAGAGGGGAATCCGTCGAATTTTAGGAGATTACTGTGGCTGGAAATGTAACCATTGACCCGCGCGCTTGGGCCGAAGCGGTCACAAAGCCTGCAATTGAACATGTTAGAAGCCTGAAATCCGGCCTAATGCTTGATGTCCGACGTTTAATCGGGTCCTTCCGGTACCAACACGCTATTTTGCTGCGCCAGAAGCTCAAATCCCTCATGAAAGCCAATGAAAGCAGATTTTCCTGTGCCACCTGCGGCGTTCCGGTTTATCTAGCATGTAGCACGAGCAAGCGGTTTTTCTTTCGCCACCGACATGAAGATGGTTCATGTCCTGCAATCACACGGTCTGGTTTTACTGAAGCAGACATCAGGGCGATGCAATATCGCGGCGCTCAGGAAAGCAAGGCGCATAAGCGCGTAAAGGAGCTTCTTATAAGAAGCCTCGCAGCCGACGCTCGGTTTTTAGACCAGCAATGCGAGAAAACATGGCGAGCAAGTGAAGGGTTAGCTGGTTTAAGACGCCCCGACGTCTCTACGAGAATTGACAGTTTGCGGCTAGCGTTCGAAGTTCAACTAAGCACAACCTTTTTGGATGTCGTACTAAGCAGGCGAGAATTCTACCGTTCCGAGCGAGCTGCCCTTCTTTGGATCGTCCCAAATTTTCATCCAAGCTATCGCCGCATGACCGATGACGACATTCTCTTTGGAAATAACTCGAATATCTTTGTAGTCGATGACGCATCCGTGGCTGCCTCAGAGCACCGGGGGCGCCTCATGTTTACTTGTTGGTACAGAAAGCCTCGAGTCCAAGGAGATGAAATTGTCGATGATTGGATCGAAGAGCTTGTGGAATGGGACGATTTGGAGATTAATTTAGATCAGCAAACGGTGTGCGCATTTAACTACATCGCCGCCGAAACGGCTTTAAACCAGCAAATTAGAGAAAACCAACTGGCTCGCGCAGCGGCGACCGAGCAGGCTGCTATCAGAGAACAGGATGCACGAGATCAGAGGCTGCGTGAGCAAGCGTTCAATTTAGTAAGCAGTTATGACGATCGAGATGACTATATCATCAGGGAACAGGATTGGCTCAATTTAAACAGGTCTTTGATCGAGCGGGAGTGCGGCCTCAATTCCAAGCATCCGGATTATTCAAAACTTGCGCGAATGGTGAGTCTCATCGAGACCGCTAGAAATGGGCGATCTATCGGCTTCGGCTATGGGAGCCTGGCCGAAATAGCCCATCATCTGTTTCACCAACACCCAGATTATCTTTTTGCGTTTGGTCACCTGCTTGATGCTTTTGGGACCAAAGCCATTCTTGATCGTGATGATCGGACCGGAAAATGGAAAATGAAGGTAGCAAAAGAGCGGGAGACAATGCGGAGTGATCCTAAGTTCAAAATGCCGGAGGATGAAGATATCCTGTTTGCTTTCCTCTCGGGAAACAGATCTCGGTCAACTCTGTCAAACAATGATAGTTCAAACACCGACCGAAAACTCGCGGCGTAAAAGGTCTATGGAATGACGCCTCTCCCGGAACCATTGTTCAGCATATTGGCACTTTCTTTGCCACGCGGGCATGATTTTGGAGACGAGCCTCCAATCGAAGGATGGAAAAACGAGGCTGACAATGCCGTCGCTGCAATTACCTGCTCGGACAAATCAAAAAAGTTCGGCGTCCTTCTAATGCGGCGGCGCAAAGATGGAGTTTGGGTTGTCGAATCTCATTCTCACAACATATCGGAACTCTCCGAAGCTCGATCCCAAGCAGAATCTTCGCTATCCTCGGATGCATTGCTCGACGTACCGCCTGGAGTTTCGCCTCGGCCATCGCTATTCGATTTACGAGGCCGTTCACCGAGCGAAATGTTCAAGCTTTTAACGCAAACTAGCCATCAAGGTGCAGCTTGGCTTCTCAACCAGCTATACCTCGCCCTTCCCAAACCGGATCGAAACTGGGCAACTGACTGCCAGACTGAAAATTTACATACACGGTTATGGGAGGCGTTGCTATTGGCTTGTTTTCGTGAGCAAGGATTGATGGTTTCACAGCTTCATGAAGCGCCTGATTTTAGAATCGAAAACCAGTCGGGCCCAGAAGGTTGGGTCGAGGCTGTCACCGCAAACCCGCCCGTGCGCTTTGAACATGTCGGCGCGAAGCCGGTGGGTCAGCCACGTGACACCCGTGAGCTATTTCTTGGTACCGCAGCGTTGCGTTTCGCCAAGACCTTAGGAAGCAAACTTCAGCGGCGCTACGACACGCTTCCTCATGTTTCGGGTAAACCATTTGCTCTTGCAATTGCCGACTTTCATGCGCCGAGTTCAATGGTTTGGAGCCGAGAAGCTCTGCTTGGCTATCTGTACGGTAATGTGCCCGGGACAGAAATGGTAAATGGAATAAGGGTAGCGACCGGCACTGATGCGGAGGCGCTAATGGGCGACACTGGTTTCTCAGCCGGCCTTTTTCGGGACGATAGCCATTCCGAATTGTCAGCAGTTATCTTCTCAAATGCTTGTACCGTCGGAAAATTGAACCGAGTCTCGGTCTCTTCAGGAAGAAAAGTGAAAGGCCTCCGCTATGTTCGCCTCGGCAAATTTTTCGACCGAAGGGAAAATGCACTCGAAGGAATTTCGTTTTGCCTCGATGTAGCGAGCGAGGAATACCGCCAACTTTGGCCCCCAGAATGCGAACCTTGGTCGGCAGAAATGGAAGTGTTTCACAATCCTTTTGCAAAACATGAGTTTCCACATATGCTGTTGCCTGAAGCAACGCATTGGTACGAGAACGGCGGTGACATGGAATGCTCTTCGCATTACGCAACCAACATTCTATGGTCTCAAACGCTCATTCTTAATGCAAATTGTCCGTTGCCTACTTATGAAGCAATCCCCGATTATCTAGCTAATTTGGCAAAGACCCGGAAAACGGGAATATGACGGGCTACTCTTCTAATCAGATTGCTTAGATGCGCGCCACTCGGCCACTTTATCGAAGCGACCCTCTATATATTCTGCGAGAGACTCAATCTCTTCAATGGCGTTAAAAAGTGCATCACGAGAAACTTTAACTGGCGGGCCGCTAAACCAGGGGTGTGTGATGTCAGATCCGCTTATTGCTGATTTTTCAGCAAAGATCGGCCGCGGATGCTTTTCCATTGTATGCTTGTCGTGCTGGGGGCGCATTGAAGTCAAGTCACTTCCATGCTGCGCCCTATTCCTTACTAAGATTACTTGTTCAATCACTGCAAAATCAACCGTACAATCTGACCAATCAGTATCCAATATATCGCCGAATGCAGCCCGGTATGCGCCTACAAATCCGAGCTCTTTGAATAGCCTTTTTTCCTGATTAGAAAAAGCAAAGCGAATTACATCCGTCTGCATTATGCCAAAATATAATTTCAGTGATTCTGATAACATCGAAACACACGATAGCCCTACGATTTCAATGGCTGAATCAGCTTCCAACCATTCATCTAAATAAGCTGGCTCTGGGTCTTCGCTATATGGTGGATTATCAAATGGCGGCTTTTCCTCCTCAATTAACCTCTTGGTTTCTTCGAATGGTTTGAGGCTCTCATCATAAAAGAAGCGTATGAACTTGGTTCGTTTATTGAGAAAATAGTTGGCGTCCATAAATTTTTTTCCCCCGGGAACACATTGCCAGCATAACGCAATCGCGCCGTTTGAACTCTAGCTAAAAGCTATAGGGCTAGATTGGGTCAAGCAATTCTGCGTGGTTATTGCCAACTTTGCCAACATCAGCGGATACCGCGATCGTCTTCAAATCCTCCATAAACGGTACTGCTAGAGATTTGGCTTTATTCCAAGGCCCATTGAGCCAAAGGTCTATTTGATCTGGCATGAGCACGGCCGCCGGGCGCTTATGGAGCCACTCAATGCTCGGCGCTTTCGCCGTTGTAACGATGGAGTAGCTGTGCAGATCGAGATGGGAATTATAGGTCCAAAGACCGGCGAATATCATCGAAGAGCCCTCTGGATGTTCAATTCGATATGGCAGTTTGCCATTTTCAGTATGTTCCCACTCGTAATATCCAGAAGCCATGACAACGCACCGGTTGGATTTCACTAATCCTTTGTAGCTTGCGCGTTCTTCCAACGTTTCGGCTTTAGCGTTGAACGAAGGATATTTGCTACTGAGCTCCTTTGCCCACGCCGAAACGAGTCACCACCTCATAAGCCTCAATTCGCGCTGCCCATCTTGCTCGGTACAGACGTAATAATCGTGTTTAGGCGCTATATTGTAGCTTGGCTGCAAGTTGCGCGGTGGCCCGGTGATATCAAGAATTTCTCGATATTCGGTCCATGTCAATTCTTCGCTGGCATATTTGCGTCCACACATATTCTAAGAATGGATGTTGGGTTGCTGTTGGTCAACCCATCCTGACAGATCTTGTGTGAGAGCGACTTTGTGGATCAGTATAATTAGTCTGCGCACGCTACTTATGTTCGGTGAATGATAGAAGCTGCAACAGATAATCGTTTGCGGTTTCGACCTCTCCCGCCTTTACTAGCGTTGGTGCCACATCTTTCTCATCAGCAAACAGAGCTAAGCAAACATTGGCTGTGTGAGTAGCACTGCGATACAAGATGCCATCGATCGGCTTGCCGTTTCGCGTCTTCAAAAAACTCCGAAAGTATTCCGTCACAATCTGCGTCGGTACATATTCAATATGTATGCGATTGTCCTTTACGACTTTACTGCTTAGCTCTCGACGAAACATATGCATGAAAATAGCCCAATCATAGAACGACCGGCGCTTCGCATCAAATAGGCTGATCGTCGGCGATTTGGTGAGATCGAGGACATGGACGTCGCGGCCGAGTTTAAACAGCGCCATGGTATGCCGCGCGTCATCTGCTTGTAGCGTCTCTGCTCGCGCTGTTGCTTCGTCTGCCGCACCATAGAACATAGGGATACCTGCAGGGCTCATTCGGCTTTGCGACGCGTATTCCTTGGGCGGTGGACCGAGTTCGCCCGGATCCTTAAAATGCTTGCCGTATTTTCGAGCTCTGCAGCGATAGAATGTTGTTCCCGCTGCGATTTTGCGCAACATCCGCGCCGGTTTGCACTTGCTCGCAACCACCGCCAGTAACGCGCCTGGGGAGATGCTTTCTTCGTCTTCGACGGCGCTCTGGTCGAAATAGAAACGCCGCTCGTGCTTCACGACATGAACGAATTTATCCCAGCTCCAGCGGAAGATTTGATGATCGCGCGCGCCGTATGGGTCTATCTCGCTCCATGTGCGGTCAGGCAGAGCGCCAGCGATATCGTCTAGGAGCCGGTCTTCCGCTTTTTCAGTAATATCGATGGTTTCCCGGACTAGATCGTAACTGTCCCATGTCGTAGCACCAACATAGCCGCCGTCCCAGCCAACACCATTGTTGGCATCGTCATAGCGCGAGCAAAATCCTTCGACGATGATCGTCAGAACTGCGTCTAACGGGGCTCCCTTGGGGATCCTGCCTTGACCGCGATAATACGAACACGGTTTTTCACTCAAGTTTTGCCTGATAAATTTACGGAGTTGCTCATCCTCGAAGCAAACAGCGCTGACATATTTTCCGGGTTGAGAGTCTATCCCATCAGGATCCATCCCTTCGTCCAGATAGCGTTTCACACTGCCCATATTCGATCACTTTTCGCTTTAATGCTATGTGTGGAGGTTCTTATTACATGACATTCTGTCCATGCAGTATTTCTAAATGCATTTTGAAACACTCTGCCTGCGATGAAATGACCCTGCCCGTTTTTTTTGGGAGAACTGAAAACTAGGGGTATTCATGAATTTGATACGCTCGTTCTTTGGCATTCGAGCGAGCATCATGGCGGTTTGCACTTCCACCGTCATTTCTATCCCGGCTTTTCGTGAAATGCCTCCTAGTGCCGTTTGCGCCTGTGAAGTGCGCAGATATCTTGCCTCTTCTTCACTATAGGCGTGTTCCATCTCGTTTTGAACAGCTGCCCAGAATTCATCATAGACACTTCGGTTTTCATCCCGGCTTTGAGCATATAGCCATGCCAATATAAAACGTAGTCCCGCGGTTGGTTGGACAGGCGCAATTCGACTTAGTTCCGCTGTCTCATCGAGCGCAACCAAAGCTTTGAATATGAGTTCATGTTGTGCGAATCGCATATTTCTAAATGGAACATATAAGGTACATAAAGCAAGAAGATCGAGTAATAGGTCGGCTTTTGTACACTAGTTGCTTTTTAATATATTCCTGCTAACAGTCATATATGAAGGTTAATATTACATTGGGCGTCAGATATGACAGCTAAGACAAGTTCTTTAAAGGCGCAGCGCGCACTGGAGGCGTTGGGAGCAAACATCAAGACCTCCCGATTGAAGCGGCGGATATCCGTGAAGGATTTCGCAGATCGGATCGGTGCGTCTGAAAGCACAGTAAGCCGGCTTGAGAAAGGTGATGGCGGTGTCAGTATCAGCACCCTTGCGATGGCTTGCCTCGTGCTCGGTGAGATTGATCGCATTACAAATTTCTTAGATGCGGGAACTGATAACCTTGGGCTGGTTCTTGAAAAGGAAGCCCTTCCCAAGCGGATTGACCGAAAACGAAAGCCCGGTTCACGCCCATCTAGCAACGCCCCCTCAAGTTCGCGAGACGATGCGGGCGAGGAAGAAGGGGTTGCATTCTGATGCCTGAAGCGATTGTCGCCCTTGGTAAAAGCAAACGGATCGTAGGACGTCTGCGTTTTGAATCCGATGGCCGTCGTCAGCATTCGCAATTTGGATATGCCGACGAATGGCTGGATGCTCCAGACCGATTTGCGCTTTCGCCAGGATTGCCCTTGCGCGAGGGCAGCCACTTCACCGCCGCTACACGGGAGGATAAGCGTTCAGCACTTTTTGGATGTTTTGCCGACGTAGCACCAGATTCTTGGGGTCGCGGGTTGATGACAAAAGCATTGGGAGAAGGTCTCAGTGAGTTTGATTATCTTGTCCTCGCAGATGATCACACGCGGCAAGGAGCCTTGCGGTTTCTAGATGAAGACATGGAACCGCTATCTGATATGAGACCACCGGTTCCGCGACTGGTCGAGCTAGGGCGAATACGCGGGCTTGCACAAAAGTTTGAACGCAACCCCGGCGCTGCAGAGGAGGAAGCGCGCGATCTTGCCGGATTGGCCGGCTCACTCGGCGGTGCGCGCCCAAAGGCCAATGTCGAAGATGATGGACATCTTTGGATTGCAAAATTCACATCCGCTAAGGACACCAAACCAGTTGAGCGAGTTGAAGTCGCTACTCTGAAGCTGGCAAAGCAATGTGGATTGCGTGTCGCAGAAGCAAAATTGGAATTGAAAGCCAGCAATAGTCCGATTGCCCTAATTCGAAGATTTGACCGGAGGGGCGACGACCGCATACCTTATATTTCTGCGCGGACCGCGCTCGAATGGGAAGGAGATGAGCCGGGCTATTATACCGACATCGCGGATATAATCCGACAAATCTCAAGCGAACCAAAGGAAGACTTAAATGAGCTTTGGAGGCGTATCGTCTTTACGGTTTTAGTATCCAACAAAGATGATCATTTGAAAAATCACGGCTTTATCTATGCCGGTCGCGATCGGTGGCGACTATCACCAGCCTTTGATATCAATCCATCGCCATCACGCCAACGTGTCTTAGAAACTGGAATCATGCAGGGTAAAACACTCGATGCATCTCTGGATATTGCGCTTGAAGCATGTGAATTCTTTGATCTGGAGCTCACTGAAGCCAGAAAGCATGCATTCAAAATGGCGAATATAATTCAACAAAATTGGAAGCAAGCCTTACGCGACGAAGGAGCTTCAACCGAGGAAGTACGCGAATATAAGGACGCTTTTGAGCATGAAGAAGCCAAGAAAGCGGCGATGCTGATCAAGTAGGTATGAGCCGACAGTCTCACACGTGATAAGTGACGGAGTAGATGATACTCAAAGAGCACATTTAGAAGGTATCTTGCCACACTATTTGAGATTTAGCGACGATAGAGGTATTTGAACGACCTAATTCGAAATTGCATTGACAGTCGGATGCTCAGGGCCAGGCTAGTAACGTGTGCGCAACTTCGATCATGTGTCCGGGCAAACACGCATGTGTCGTATGAAAGCGCAGAGGACGACCAGCCACTAATGGAGCGTCGACTATCGACTGAAGTCGAGTTGCGGTAGCCCGGAAGGCCATCGCATGCCTAAGTCCTCGGCGCGCCCGGTCTGGTCGACCATTCATCACATATCCAAGCATCATAGCCAGAGGTAGACCATTGGAATATTGCCCCTTAACGAAGCGCATGAGCCCTTCGTCCACATATTCGCCCACGAACCCCCTCACACCTGACTTATACGGAACATTCAGCCGCTTGCATTCACAAGCCAGATAGACATCCTCATCATCACCGACGGTAAGAACAAAGTCGATATTGCTCGATACAGATACATTGTCGTGCTCGTCCTGAACAAGCAGCGTATATTGATAGATTATTCTTCCCGGAATGGCTTTGGTTCGGATCAACGATTGAACAAGATGCTCAGTTATGTGGTCCTCGTGGGTCATTGCATTTTTCTTCAATTGCAACGGACCGATGCAGACTGGCCATGCGACTTCGATAGCATCACTAAAACGTTCTTCGATGCTTCGGAAATGTGGAAGCCAAGCCTCAAGACTACCCTCCAGCATGCACACCACCAATCCGACCGTGGCGAGCAACGGCAGCGCTGAATTCCGCTGAAATTTGCTCGGCATCGGCAAGCGCTGTCGACCTAAGCCAATGGCGAAGCTGCATTGGCTTGACCAAGTACATTTCGCGTCCGATTACAAAACGAAGATCGGGCACCAATTGAACATTCCCGGGCAAGGGAACGGGTATACTTGACACTATCGACTGGAGAAATTTATCGAAGTCTGGCGAAGCGTCTTCCCCATAAGCTAGGTTATTTGCACCTATCGTAAGCCTCAGAACACCTATATCGTTCGAATGCGCAACAAGCGAAGCACTTACCGGTTCTCGAAAGCAGGATTTTAGCGACTTGCAAAGCGTAGATGAGTATTCGGATCGATGCTCGAAACGGCTCGTTGCCCAGATCTTTTGCAGCCCAGCTCTGCGCCGAGGTTGCATTGCGGGAATTATATAGCGGAAGGTGTCCTCAATGAGTGCAATATCGCTCGAGTCCAGACCATAATAATCGAACACAAGCGTATCTATTTCTTCAAGCGCATCACCTTGCTGCGATAGTAATCGATCAGCGTCGGCAATTTCTCGATCAATCAGCTTGATGATCTTTTCTGCAGCAGCCGTTGCACGCGCTGGATCAGGCATGTTCTCGGGAATGTCGAAAGGCAGTTTGAGTAGCTCTCCCTGATGAACTTTGGCGCGGTCAGCACCTAGATTGGCAGTATCATGGAAGTAGAACCAAGCCGCGAGGCTACTGTTGAAAATTGCTGTCAAAATTTTTGCCTTGCGCCGTCCTGTTTCAGGAACGGTTATGGCTTGGATCGAATGCTCGAATACCAGGCTTTGCTCGCAATATGCGGCCCGAACTCGGCCGATGGAGCGCTCAACACCCTGTGGAATGAGGATGTGCGGTTCAATAAAGCCCTCTGCAAAACCACCACGATGTACGATAGCCGTGTGCCACCCGGGCCCCGTGATCGTACCAAGCCCAATTGTCTGAAAGGTGCCTGCGTCCAAGTATGGATAACGCTGGACAATTTCAGATGTGGTTGTTTGGTAATCGCGATCTTCCAGTCGGTCTTCCTGAGCCGGCTTAAACCCTTGTCCAATGACCCAATCCGTCTCCCGATTGATTTTAGTATTACGGACCTTCTTGTATTCACGTATGAAGCCATTCAACGGAGGGATCGTACGAAGGTATTGGAGGAGTTGTTCTTCCGGTGCCCTGGTCCACAACCTGCGCTTGAAAAGGGTGGGATCCTTATCAACAAGATCCGAACGAAAAACTATGCGGTCAGCGCGAGATAGTGTCATCAAACGCTTGAGTCGTAAATTGAGATCGGCTTTTGGCACCCAGTACTCAAAGCGATACGGAAACTGGTCATCATCTGCCGGTTCATAGAGCACAAATGCCGTGGGTCTCTGAGCTCCGTCGAATAACTGGAAGCAAAGATCCGACAAATTTATTATCCGCCTGACGCGCGATTTCCGCAACAAAAGCCTGCGGGCGTCTTGGCTTTCGCGTGATGTATTATGCAGAACCCCCATCGCCGGCAACAGAAACGCGATAAGTCCACCGCGCTTTACAACTCTGAGCGCCTTCCAAACGAACCCCCAAGCAATGTCTTTGGCTGGATCAGGATAGTTGTTTGCCTTCGCCCATGTCTGTGCAGTTGTGACTTGGCCGCTACGCCCTTTCCAAGGCGGATTTCCTATGACCGCGTCATATCTCGGGGTGTCGTCGACCGAAAAAAAGTCCGAAGCCGGTCGAAGAGTGTCGCCGTAAAGTGGTGGGAGAAGCTTGCCAGCTTTGATCAGTGCAGGCAGATCGGGAGGATTAGACTGCTCAAGCAGGGCGATATAGAGAGAAAAGGCAGCTACGCGCACAGCTGAGGGATTGATGTCCCCACCGTGGAGACGGCGTGCAATCGTCTTGAGCTCGCCCCATGTGGCATGGCTCTTGTTTTTAATCTGGCAGTGGTAAGACACAAGGCGCTGAAACAAGCGAACCAGAAATATTCCGGATCCACATGCCGGATCGCAAAAGATACCACTTGCGCGCTGCTTATCGGAGAGATCGTCCCAGAGCTGGTTTACAACAACATCGGCCAAAAACATCGGTGTATAAAATGCCCCATCTGCACTCTTCTTTTCCGCCTCTTCTTTAAGAAAGCGATCGTAGACAGCACTTATGAGCCCGATCGACATATATCGAAAATCGTAACCCCAGAGCCGCAACTGCCCAGAAGCCATCTCCTCGCGGCCATGACGGAATCGAGCAAGGGTTCTAAGATGACGGGTCATCAACTTCGGGGGCGTCAAATCGTCCATTTCAAACGCACATGGCGCATTGAATAGATTTCCGTTGAAAGCGTCTTTCAACCAAACAAAAAGAGCTTCGAAGTGAACAGGCGAGTCCGCTTCCAACATTTCTGCGAGACTCGAACAAGCACTGTCGGAAGAATTGCGGAACACACCCTCCTTAATAATCTGCCTGTCTTCGAGGTAAGCAATGAACATCGTCTGCATTAGAAGAGCTTGCGCGGCCTCGCCGCCCAAGTCGTCGCGCATATCACGAAACGCTTCTAACAGATTGGACAAGAGCACGCTGTCAACCCGATCATCGGGATCAAAGAACTTGTCATTCTCGAACCAAAATCGACCGGATTCGGTAGAATCAAGCAGTTCTCGCAGTTTCAGAGCATCGCTCAAGAGCGAAAGTGTCGTGATTAAGCGTGGGTCACCTTCTCGATCAGAATCTCGTTGAAATGGTCTCTGCACAAGAGAATAAGCCGTAAGTTCATCTTTTCGAATGACGAGAAGAAGGCTCATCAACCCTTGATTCCAAAGGATACGATGCAGTTCATCTATCCGATCCAAGGAAACATCTGATTGATTGAGAAACCCAATTGTTGGCACCCCTTCTATGCAGAAGACGGCAGCCAAACCAAGATCCTTCAAAGCAAACTGGATTGCTTCAGTATGAGCCCCTGCCTCCACCTCGGTCGACGAAGTGTAAAATTCAGGCGCCCCTCGACGTGTGAGCGAGAGGGCTTCCAGCCACTCTGGTGTAAAACCAGCAGTCACGTTCCGCCCCCTTCCAACTTACCGAAACCACAAGTATAGAACAAACTGCGAACATGTATCAAGTCATCATATGGTTTCAAGCTTGATTTGTATCCCAACAAAGTCTCCATTACGCAGGTCTGCTCAAGCGGTATGTTGGATCTACCGCTCATTCCTCCAGCTCCAAAACTGCTTGCTTATCGCCGGCAAATTTGCCCGGCTTGGCCGCACCGCGAGGCTTCTTTCTGCTGAGATTCATACGGGAGAACACCGACTCATAATCGATATTGTTCGCAGCAAATTCTGCCAACAGGGCTGCTATGATCGCAAGATGCCCCGGAACCTCTCCCTTCTTTTTGTTATTCGAAATTGAATTGGGTTGCATTCCTACGAGTTCCGCAAAGCGACGCACGGTGAGTCCCGCCTTGCCTAGCTCAGCAATAAAATCGTCATAGGTCATGTTGTCGAACAACTCATCATTTAATGTGCGTACCACATAAAATCATGTGCCTACAAGCGCTCTCTTGTGGTCTTTATACGTTTCTCAAGCGCTCGCGCAGTCCTTAGTCAGACCCATTAGGCGCCATCAGTGCCTCAGTTGAGGGCCGCTGGTGGAAGAGCCAGAGCGGAAGTTGGCTGCTCTTGAAATCCCAGGCGGCGAGCGGCGCGATCCATTCGGGGACCGCCGCTCCATTGAGTTGGATGACTTGGTCTCCGTCCACGGTTCGGGTCGCGAAATACCGCGTGAATATCCGGCTCGCCCAGCCTATACCATCAAAACCCTGATCGGAGGGCTCCTCAGGGGTGGCTACAATTTCGACGCCCGCGAAGCCGTCATCCCCCATAACGGCAAAGGGCCCCTCCGCTGGCCATTCGCCGTAAAGGAAGAGTATTTCGGCAAGACGGCGATCCCTCGGATCTGTCAGCTCCACATCGCCGCTATAGATCTTCGCAGATCCAATGATGAATTCTGCCAACCCCTCGGCGCTGAGGGTACGGGGCTTGTCGATCGCAGCGCCGAGAACAAGGCGCAAAGGTGGCTTTGTAAAGATCGACACATCGCCCAGACGGCCAAATTCATTGACCATCAGAGCATCTGTCATAGTGAGCCGGAGGCCACCGTCGGACCGAAGAAAGGGTTTAGGCGCAATCACCGTCCAGAGGTTCCAGCGTGACCAGTAGATAGCGAGGCGCAATGGCACGCCCACCGCGTCGGCGTAAGCTTGCAACGAAGTAATGTATGCTGGAGACATCGTCGTCCGCTGTTTCTTCGGATCTTCGCGGCGGACGTTCTTGACCTCGATAAGCCACTGTTCGCCATCGTTAAGCACGACCCGGAAGTCCGGCGCTCGAAAATTCGTTGCAGAATGGACCCGTCCAATGTCCTCTGTTTTGAACAATCGGAATCGTCCAAGACTGAGAACCATAGTTTCGAACATGCGTTCCGTTCGCGCACCATGAATGAGCGCAGGATCGGCCAACGCGGTCTTCAGGTGGGGAGCGGCGTCAGCGAGGAATCTTTCGACCAAAGCCGGGTCGTTGAGGCCTAAATTCTGCTGCCGAGCAAAAGTTGCCACCAGAGCCAGAAGACCGAAGGCTTTCATGGAGGGTTTGCCGTTCTTTGGTTGCTGCGTCACACGACATCTCCGATGGTCACCGTGGAACCAGCGATGGATTCAATTCTTGGCGATTTTGTCATTGAGCCATTCCTGGACCACCTTTCGAATGCGGATATGACCCAAATCGCCGAGAGCTGACGCCGGCAACTGTTCGCCGTCGGTGAGGTCGAGAAGCCGCCGTGCAGGGTGATCCGTTTCGAGCAGCGCCAGCAGCCCGGTGGCCGAGTCACTGTCCCGCTCAGCAAGCCAATAAGCACCTAGCAACAGCAGCGCGCGACGCTTTGTTGAGTGCGCAATTCGCTCCATCGCCTCTACTACGGCGTCGACCTGTCCATGCACTGCAAGCAGAACGCAGGCGGACGCGGCCAACGGGGGCGCTAGGCGTAAAATAAGCTTGGCGGTTATCGCATCAAGAATATCGCTTTCAACGACGTCGGCAAAGCTCAATGCGTCGATCGCGTCCACACGGACCCAACGGGCTTGATCAAGGAAAGATAGAGCCCAGATTTTCTTTCGGATTTCTGGACCACAACACTTGGCGGCGGTGTTCAGCGCGACAATGCCGAGCGAGCGATCGTCCGTACGCTCGGCTTGCAGCAACAAGGCTTCACCAATGTCATCCGTTAGGCCGCCATAAGCAGCGAGCCCCCCTATCGCCTCGCGAGCGATGGGGTAGGATGGCGACTCGTTGTGATAGGCTGCGGCGTCCGACCAATCATCGTTTATCAGTCGGATCAGCACGCTTTGATGATCCGGATGTGGCCGGTCTGCAAGGATGCGAACCAGAGCGCGGCGGACTCGACTACCAGGATCGGACGAGAGATCCAGTAGGCGTTGCGGCAGCGGATCTGGCAGGGCGGCCGCAAGATACTCGATGGCCACCTCGCGAGCATCCGCCCGCTTATGGCCGAGTGCGAGCCAGGCTAATGTATCGTCCTTGATGCCAATTGCGGCCTCCGCGGCCGCCTTGGAGAGTTGAAAGTCCTCTGTTTCAAGAAGCCATCGGTGAATAGCAGCCGAAGGCTTGACACCGCTAACAATCATCACCGGTACGATCTTGTTTAGCACAAAGGGCGGCGCTGTTTCCGCAGCTTTGCTCAGCAAAGTTAGGGTGGTTTGGCCAACAGCGGGCGGAGGCTTGTCTTTGATGGAAAGGGCCGCGAATATTTCGGTGCCAACGCTCGTAATCGACTTCAGGATGGGCCGCAGTCGCCGTGCGCGCGTCTTCCCGGAAATCCGGCGACTTGCCCGATGCATGTCTACCAAAAGCTGGACGAACAATGCGGGCGCGGTGGACAATCGTTCAAAACAGAGGGCCAGCGTGGTGGGGGCTTTTGTCAAAGCGCAATAGACAAGCGCGGCGCGCACGCTCTCGTCATCAGGATTCGAGAGGATTCGCTGTTCAAGATCCGAAGCCAGCGAAGTTTGCCAATGTTCGCGCGCCGCTTCCCAGGCATGCTCTTCGTCGCCGCTGGTCTGCGTGAGGGCGATAACCGCTCGAATTTCTTCTAACGAGACCGACCCGCCTGACTTCGTGATATGGTCTGCCCAAGTGCGGCCCATCTCGGATATGCGGGAATGACCTGCTAAGGACTGCCAGTGGCCACGCGATCTAACTTGCCCAACATAAGCCTCTATGAAAATACCTGCGGCATAACCGTCATCTTCGTGATGTGATTGATAGCCTTCTTCGTAGGCTTCATCGCATTCACCGTCCCTGATCGCGCGCCATTGTTCTTTGCCCTCCCGCTCATAGAGGCGATTAAGATTGGCAAGTTCGTCAAGCGCTGCAGCGAGCACACCTTCATAGGCATTCAGGTTTCGCACCGCTCCGGCAGCTATGGCGCTGACGTTTCTGTCGAAGCCGGAGCTGACCAGTTTGTGCGCTGCCGCGACAAAAGCCGGCGTGAGGTCACTTGCTATTCGATCAAGCTTTTCTGCAAAGTTATCGCCGTAGCCATCCCGTTCCTGAGGCAATTGCTCCCGAACAAACCGATCAGCAATTGTGAACGTCCGTGGGTCGGTCGAGACCCGCACATACCAGGCATCATCGAAAGTCGGTGGCTTCCATTTGTCGAGGAAGAATTGCCCACCACGCCGAATACCTTTGATGAACCAGCGCGCAAGTTCCGATGGGTTCGACGTCTGTGTGCCGACGTCGGATGCCAGTTGCAGCAAAGAATGGAAATCGGCTTGGGGATCAATCAGGCTCTCTTCCAGCCAAGCATCAATTGCAGCACGACTGATGCTGTCAGTCTCAAATTCTGCGTCACGGATCTCAATGCCGGAGACAAGATCGGTGATAGCCTTAAAGCACAGGGCTGCCGTCTCCATCGCCCAACCCTGCTGCGAACCACTAAGTTGGGTTAAGCCAGAAATCATCGACATCAAGATGGTTTCGCTACGATCCCAATTCTCCTTGATGAAGATCTCGAAGCCGGCACGAACGCTTGGATGTGAGAAGCTAACGGTCTGGCCGGGCTGGCGTAGATGCCGCGTGGCAACAAGCCGGTTCACTAACTTCTCAAACCCGTCGGTGAAAGTCGGTTCGATGATCCGCAGTTGTCGGTTCAAACTGATCAGCTGCCTACGATCAAACTGCGCTCGCGCCGCAAGCAACGCCCAGATGATCGCTGATGCGCCAGTCTGATCGCTGGCGTTTAGATAGGAGACAACCACGTCTTCCACGGCGTCGCGGTGTGCCATTGCTAAAATACGGCGGAAGAAGGCCCGATCAACCTCACCCAGTTCCGGGCCGTCGGCCATATATGTGAAGAACAGGTCGACTTCGAAAGGCGTTTCGAGGGCGTCCAATGCATCTTTGCGGGAATCCATTGCCTTGGCTTGCAGCTCCGTCGCTAACAACTCGAGGCGTTTGTCATAGATATCCGCGAGTTCACCATCGCGATATTGGTCTGCATCCAGCACGACTGACCAACGCTTGAGGCCCTCACCGGCTTTAGCCTGACCGAGCATGTCTGTTCGTGAGGTGATGACATATTGATGCCCAGCATGCGCCTCACGCAACAATCGGGGGAGCTGCTCTGTCCATTCGTCGGCACCGCCCCGGAGACTATACTGTCCCCATGGATCTTCGACATAAAAAAGCTTCGGTCCAGTGTCCGTCAGCGTTCTTGTGCTTGACGGCCCATTATTGACATTGACCTGTATGATTTCAGGTGCTGAGGGTCGCTGCCGCGCCTGATCAACCAGCGCCAGCGCTGTCCATGTCTTGCCCGTACCGGACGGTCCCGTGATCACAACGGCGTTCCGGCGCTCAAGCAGAGCTCCTAGTTCTTTATAGTTTGCGGGTGGTACGAAGGATTCAAGCAACGGAGCGCTGGCCAGATAGCCGCCACAAGTTCGGACGACACTCAGTAGATCCTCACGCGTCCATACGCCGGGACTCGTCCCGCGCATTCGCCGAAGCGCCTCCTCCCTCAGTCGCGCGCGACATTCAGCTTGCCTGCTCTCGGGCACCCGCAGGAGGGAGCCAAGTGTGTCGTTTATCTCCAGCTCCAGAAGGCGCTCAGTGAGAACGCCCCAGATGGCAATTCGGCCCTCTGGCGCATGGGGTAAGGTCGCAGACAGACTGGCTGGAAAGATTTGCTGTTCGGGCCATTCTTCCAATCCGCCAACCAAGAGATTCCGAGCCACGCCGGTGGTGTCCGCGTTTGTGATCAGCAGATAGCGCGTGCCGGGATCATCAAGATGGTATCTTGCCGGTTGACGGGTCTTACCATGCTTAAGCAGCGCATCGAAGTTGCTGATAGACCAAGGGCCGCTGTTGCGTAGTTTCACTTGGACAACGAGCTTGTAGCCGTCTGCCATGTTCGCTTTTGGCTGGACTCGGCCCGGCGTAGCTGGTTCGAGATCCGACTCCAGATCTTCGTCGTTGGCAGGTTCGAGTGTAATCTGAGTCGCCGACTTCGTAATCAACATCAATCTCAGGGCTGTCAGCACCGAAATACCGATCTGGTATTCGAAGCCGTCGAGCGCCGCCTTGGCTCCGTCAGTTGTCGACTTTGGCACTGGTACACTCTGGGTCCGATAACCAGCGTTCGCAACTGCTTGGGTATTGAATTGTTAGCGAATAATTCGTTTTGGTTTGCTCCCATCTTCATACACATTGGCCTCACCCACCAGCAAAGATAGCGATGCCTATACTAATTTTTCGACGGACAGCACTACATCCGTGTTAGGCTTTGTCAAATTAACTTAGCTATCGAACTGATCAAGTAGCGTAGTCGTTCGCTGAAGAGTTTTTCTGTTTTAGAAAAAGCCATCTCGCATGCCGCGTCTTTCATTATAGCCGCCGCGTGGTTCGGAAACCGATCGCCGAACTGAACCGCCCCGGTATTGCCGGAGGCTCCAACTCTTGAGTAGAAGGAGCCATTATGAACAAAACAACGAACAAATTTGCACCGGAGGTTCGCGAACGTGCGATCCGTATGGTGTTGGATCACCAGAGGGATTATCCATCGCGCTGGGCGGCAGTAGTTTCGATATCAGAGAAGATCGGCTGTTCGCCACCGACGCTGCATGAGTGGGTGAAGCGTGCAGAAGTCGATCGCGGCTCGCGTGCCGGAGTTCCCAGTGATGTTGCTGACAAGTTGAAGGCACTGGAGCGTGAGAACCGGGAACTGCGTCAGGCCAACGAGATTTTACGTAAGGCATCGGCATATTTTGCGCAGGCGGAGCTCGACCGCCCGTTTCGCAAATGATCGCGTTCATCGATAAGTATCGCGGTAATCATGGGGTCGAGCCGATCTGCAAGTTGCTGCCGATCGCCCCATCGACCTATCATGATCATGTCGCCAAGCAGCGTGACCCATCACGACTGTCAGCCCGCGCGCAGCGCGATATACTGCTGAAGCCGGAGGTTGCGCGCGTCTTTACCGAGAACTTCAGGGTATATGGCGTGCGCAAAGTCTGGCGGCAAATGAAGCGCGAAGGCTTCGACGTTGCCCGTTGCACCATCGAACGACTGATGCGCGATATGGGCCTCCAAGGGGTGATACGCGGCAAACCAGTGCGCACTACGATCAGCGACAAAACAGCGGTTTGCCCGCTTGATCATGTGAACCGTCAGTTCCATGCGCCTGCACCCAATAGGCTGTGGGTGTCTGACTTCACCTATGTCGCAACCTGGGCTGGCTTCGTTTATGTCGCGTTCGTGATTGATGTTTACGCTCGTTATATTGTTGGCTGGCGGGTGAGCAGAACTGCCCACGCCAGCTTTGTTCTCGATGCTCTGGAACAGGCGCTTCATGATCGCAGTCCTACACATCGCGGCGGTCTGATCCATCATAGCGACCGCGGCAGTCAATATGTGTCTATAAAATATACCGAACGCTTGGCTGAAGCAGGCATTGAACCATCGGTTGGAAGCGTGGGTGACAGTTATGACAACGCTTTAGCCGAGACGATCAATGGCCTTTACAAGGCCGAAGTGATCCATCGGCGTGGACCCTGGCGGTCGTTCGAAACGGTAGAATATGCCACGCTCGAATGGGTGAACTGGTTCAATAACAAAAGGCTGCTTGAGCCCATAGGAAACATCCCGCCTGCTGAAGCCGAGAAAAACTATTACGCCATGCTGGACGAAACCCACATGGCAGCTTAACTTAAACCAAATAGCCTCCGGCAATACCGGGGCGGTTCAAACCGACACCGCTAAACGCTCCCCCTGTTGCCGCACTGAAATATCTGTCAGCGCTATATTGTTGCGGAATGCCCATTTATTCACTTCATCCTGATCTGCAAATGAACCCGCATCATCCCATTGAAAACTCATTTTCCACCTCCGTTCGTTTGTGATTGATTTATATGTTTGTTCATCGATCGAGCTCCCGGTCACGTTCGGGAAGCGACGCCATAAGAGATTCTACGAAATCCTTTTCCGCTGATGTTTGCTGTGTATCGCTTGGCGCCGCGTCTTTTGCGGATGGTTCCTGCTTATCGCGCGGGCGGGTGTCATTTGCTTCTTGATGACGGGCGGTGCCCGATTGATCGCGATCTAATTCCGAGGCGCGGGCATCATCGCGATCCAGATTGGTATCTTGTTCTTTATCTGGATGGTTAGGCCTGTCCGTGTCCTTGCCCAATAGGGCTTCGACTTCTCGGCGCATTGTTTCTGGATCGTTCAACAATCCCAATGCTTCAAGCGCAGACGTCTTCTCAGATTGGCTCTTATCAAGCTGTTTCTCGAGTGCTTCTTTACTGTCGGTAATGACCGTCAATCCGAGCTTTTCCCGCGTAAGAGCAACATAAGCGAGCTGTTTGGTGGCCAGTTTGCGAATTTGCGCGGACAAAATGGCAATCACATTGGTCGATGTAACGCCTTGTGCAGGATGTGTGTTGGTCGCGTAGTTTAAATCGAAGCGTTCATACATTTTATCGCCGGGCTCCAGCACTGCGGATTTTTGAGCTTCTCCCTCTTTCCATTCAGCGGTCAATTGCTCGCCATCAATATTGGTTATTTCCGCGCCCGCGCTGCGGTAAACATCGGATTGCTTTTCATTATCCGTCCAACGGATTTTATCGCCCTCGTGGATTTGAATATCTTTTTTGGCATAGATGCTTACCGCGAAATTCCGGGCGGAAGTTCTCATCGCTTGCGGCTGAAAAACGGATTTTCGACCGTCCCCATCTTTGAGATGAACATATTTATCTTTCGAAGATCCGGTGACTTCATAGGTTCCGCGCGACAATCCGGCAGCCCGTTCACCTTTGATGACATCAACGATCATGCCTTGCTTATAAAAACTGGCATAGCGGAGATCTTCTTTTGTGGTGGAAACCTGTTCCAGGACACTGTGAGACTTTCCATCACCGCCAAGCATTCCATTTTTCTTCAATCCAGACTGGATTGCTTGATTGACGGCATCGCGGCTTTCTCGTCCTGGGGTCACAATCAAGGTTTCAGCGCGCTCTTCAGCGGACAAAGCGAGCCATTTATTGGCAGCATCGGAAACGGTATCTTTAGATTCCAGATAATCTGGACCTAGTAACTGCAAAGCGCCCGACATATTGCCGCCCCGCGCCGTTGCGGCAACCTCCCGCAGCAACGGCGTTTTCTGTCTCAGATTTTCACTCAGCTGAGCCGTTGTTACACCAGATTCTTGCATAAGCGCGTATGGCTTGCCGCTTTCAATAGCAGGCAGCTGCAGACGGTCACCGATAAACGCCATTTTATCCGGCCCAAGTTTTTCCGCAATAAACAGCAACGAAGCCATTTGACTGTTACCCACCACCGAGCTTTCGTCGACGATGAATATCTTGTCTTTCAGATCCTCCTTGGCACTTTCAATTTGCCCGTCAGTGCCGCGGGCTGCGATCTTCTCATATTGATTGACGAAACTGGCAACAGTGCGTGTTTCTATGCCGGCTCCTTGCTTTAGATCGCTCGCCATCTTGTTATAGGATGCAAGTCCAACGACGGATTTGTTGGATCCTTCGACCGATCCGGCGACGCTTTCGGTAACGCGGGAAAAGGCTTCCACCAATGTTGATTTTCCCGAACCAGCCAAGCCTTGCACGGCCAGATATTTGTCACCTGAAGCCAAAATCATCGATGCTGCTACAAACTGGCCTTCATTTAGTGGGCGGTCTCCAGATACAGCCGTTAACTTCTCAGCTGCATCGGCATAGGACATGAGGGAAGCTCCCTGCCCTTTCCCGCGCTGCACCGTATCGACGACATAATGCTCGAGCTTGAGCGCCTTTGGCGTTGTAACCATTGCTTGAACGTCGGTGGATTTGTCTTCGGGACGCAAAAGCTGTTTGTCTTTAATGAGCTGTTCGATACGCGCTTCAACACGGTCCACAGTTACTCCGGGCAGCGCATATTCAAGAGCCTGTTTCAATATCAAATGCTGCGGAAAGGCCGCTTCGCATTCCGACAATGCGTGTATCGCCGACGCCACAGCCCATTCCGTGCGCGTGTTTTCAATCGGCATAGCAAGCCGCTCATGCTTGTCCTGCGTCAGCAACCTATCATTAGGGTCAACATGATCCCCAAATTTTTGGCGGAGTTCACCGATATGATTGGTAAGCTGTTCAATTTTTCCGAGCAAACCATGTTTTGGGGCTTTGATTTGCCTCGCGTCGGCTTGCGCCCTAATTATGGATGAATCAAAGCCTAGCGCGGCCGCGCGATCGTTCCAGCTGGTATAAAGTTGATCGCGATCCGCTACTTCCTGTTTGGGGTCACGGGTCGCAATTGAAATTTTGTCGAGGGTTTCTGGGAGATGCACACCAAGGGCTTCGGCCTTTTCCAGAATTTCTCCCCGGCGAGTGCTAAACTCTTTTGTAACAGGGCTGGGAATTCCCTTAATGTCCCATTGGCCGTGCTTTCCTGTGGTTTCAGGCTCGTAGCCGAGTTTTTCAACGCTTGAACGAAGAGTGGCATGATAAATCATACCCATCGTTGTGTTTAGCTTCCACAAAGCATCATTATGCAGTGATTGCCACTTGCCATCGGGGAGCTGGGTAAGGTTGGAAATTACAGCATGGGTGTGCGGACTAGGGTCGAGTGTCCTGCTCGTGTCATGAGTAAAGAGCGCATAAACAAGATTGCCGGTCTTTACCTCCTGCAGTTTTCCATCAACCCGCTGACGCGATGCTGCGAGATTTTTCTCCGCCCATTGCATGGTTGCTTTAACGGCATTGGACTGCGCCTCCATCAACCGCTGATCCCCGCCAACAAGAGCCATAATTCCTACATTCTTCGGCATAGAGAAGACAAGGTCCATGCCAGGGCGTGTTGAATCACGTTCTTTGAGGTCGGCGCCGCTGGTATCTTTGCCCTTCAGGATATTTTCAAAGTCTGCGGTTTCAACCTCACCGGACAATCCGAGGGCCTCGGCCCCCTGCCCTTGCCAGCTGCTATGTTCTGACAAATCGCCTTCGGTGTAATAATTGTCGCCAGCATAATAGGTAGCAGCGCCCGAAGCGGAAGAGACAGAAGCGACTGAGAGCACTAATGGCCCATCCCGTCATCAAGTGACTGTTCGGCTATTTCCCGCGCTACATCGTCCTGCTCAGGGCCATTGCCATGTTGAAACTCCCGGTTAACGGGATCGTTCAAAATAGCCCGATCTGCTGTATCTTGAATGGCCGCAAGCAGTCGATCATCAGGATCAATCTGCGGCGCCCGGCGCGCAGGTTCATCTATCCGCTGCTCTTCCATTTGCTGTTGCTGGGCAGTCTTTGCATTCTCTTCCAACCCTGAATTTTCCGGATTGCCCGGAAGCTGTTGTAGATGTTCAGCGAAGAGATTGGCAAAAATCTGTTCATCTGGTGTAAGAATCTTGTTTTCAGGCCCACCGCTGTCGCCGGTTCCATTTTGCGGTTTGAGCCCCGGTTTGCTGATTGTTGTTTCAATATTCTCATGAACATAAAACTCGACAGGACGAATATTCTGGCGCCGGTCAAACCCGGGCTGAATGATTGGCCAATCTCGATATTCATAACTAATTCGCGCCGCTGGAAATCCTTCAGCAAACTTGAGATAGCCCGTCAGCGATGGCAGACCCATGAGATCATCTGGCATGACGAGGGGTTCGACACCCTTTGTTGGGGTTACAGTCGAGCCATCGCGCATTTGGCTAATGCCATAGCTATAGGCCTCATCCATGCGCCGCACTTCCCGATTTCCAATAAATTCCGAGCACACCTCCGCTGTCCGATAATCCGCTGTGCCCAATATCAACTTGGTTCGTGCTAGCGCCGCCAGGGTATTGGCAGCTTCTTCGCCGTAAGTTTCGCAGAGCTTATCAAAACTATGGAGACCAAGCACAAATGCGCCGCCAAAACCGCGGGCCGTCTGAAGCCCATCCTCAATAGCTGGCAGCCGGTGTAATGCATGCACTTCATCGAAGAAAAACCATGTGCGCAGATTGCGGGTACGCGGCAACTCGAGAAGACCATGTACGGCTATGTTCATCCATAACGTAAGCAGCGTGCGGGTTAGTTCTAGATCATTGTAGGACGATGAGATGAACAGTATTGACCCTTCTTTACCTTCGCGCAGCCATTCGTTGATCGAAAATTTTTCGCCGTGATCAGGCAAAAAGCGCAGTGCCTGCGCATTGGTGTTGAATGTGGAACGGATAGATTCTGCCATGCGCGCAGCCTCGGTTGCAGTTAGCGGTGCTGCCAGAGTGTTTTTCATCATCTTGCTGACCTGTTTGAGATCAGCGGTCATCAATTTCTGGGCAATGGCTTTATTGGTCGTTTCGCCCCGGTCCTGCAGCCGCATTGCCATTTCGACAAACAGCGTGCGCGCAGCATGGATCCAGAAAGGCTCTGAGCCGCCGCCGTCAGATGGAACCAAGGCCGGCGCGGCCGCTACGAAATCAACATAACCATCGCAATCGTTGAATATGGACCAAGACGGGCATCGATTATCGAGAGGATTTAATATGATATCTGTCTCCGGATCGTAGAAACGCTCAACAAACTGGCCGGTGAGATCGAACACAATCGCCCTGTCTCCCCGCGCCTTCATCTGAGCAATCATATTGAGCAGCTGGACCGTCTTGCCGGTCCCGGTCGAACCAATTATCATTGTATGGGACATCTCGGTACGCCATGGATAGGGATGGCCCGCGAGGACATAGGGACGATGAATTTCAAGTTTCCGCCGCATCTTGTGGCCCAGATTGTGAACGTCAGCAGGCTTGCTGTCAGGGCTTTTGGAAACAAATTCTTTCTCAGCTTCGCGGCTGTTAAAGGCCCTCAGATTGTCGTGAAGCAACTCACGATCAACGAGCAATGCGCCGCGCTCGTGATGATCAAGCAGTATGTCATGGCCGCGTTTTTTGGAGTAAGCTACGAACCAATAATTGGCCGGGAGGGAGATTCCTACCGATACAATCGCGCATCCAAATGTAATATTTACAATCCGATTCCACGCTGAAATTACATCTGGAAATCGCTCGACAAACAGCATTTTTGTATAAACGATTTTCCCATCGAGCAGCTGCAGATCGACCGTCTTGTCTGGGTCAAATTTCATCATGCCCCAAAGACCGGACCATAGTTTCATGACAACGAGATTGAATTGTTCATGGCTATACCAGAGGGAAAGGGCGGCCAAATAGAGCAGAAAAAATATGCCCAATGTGATCAGCAAGGGCACTTTAACCCCGGCCAGAAACATCTGAATTTCGTGCATGAAAAGCTGCGATCCCCGCGTAAAATTATTGGCGTTTCGCTGCACATGGCCGCGGGCTGAATGATGCTGCATCTGGACATCTTGACCTGAGAAACGGATGTCATTTTTGGGCATGATTTTCCTCCAGAAGAACCAAGGTTTGGCTCTCTATTTTTTCTTCAAATACGGAATAATTGTCGCGAAGCTGGACGCGGTTTACGAGGTAAATATACTCAAGCAGCATCGCCATGCGCTGCATGTTGGGTGCAAAATCTGAGCCCGTTTCTGCCAAAAAAGGTTCGCCAAAATCCATGCTGACGGCACGCAATTTGTCACTTAGTGCCGTCGTTGATCCGGGTATATCGAGGCCTGATTTTTGAAACTGGATGAACGATTGCAGAGCGGAATCGTTGCGCGTGATATAGACAAGGACGCGCCGCAGCACATCGCTTTTTGTGTCATCATTTGATATTTTAAGGCCCTCAACGATTGCAATCATTTGAGGATCGAGCCGAAAACTGGCTATTTCTTTTACCAAAACCATACCTTCCAAAATCAGGTATGGTGGTCTTTTCGCTCCTATTGTTTAGGACAAATGCGAACCGGTGTAAACACTCCTGAAGACGATCAAATCTCTCCAATTTTCCGCTTTTCTAAGTGGTTGAAAACATTACCGTATACGAAACGTATACAGATATTTGTGGGCCGCCATGCCTTAACTTATTGATATTCAAATATATACTGCACAGTTCTGTGCGTAGGGTGTACAAAGTTCCAGAATAGCGACCAGAGACCATAGCAGAGCCTGAAACAGACATTTTTCTAGTTGGCATGGGAAATTCCTTTCAAGAAGGGCAAAGCGGCTAATCGGCCGCAAGGATTAAAGACAAGTCCGCGAGGCGTAAGGCAGCCAAGCATCGTTTTGGCGCCGAGCGATGCGGGCGCGCCCATGAAAATTAAAAACAAGATTGATGATTATTCAGCCCGCACCAGCGGGCTGGCATTCGGCATGCGGGGGCACCGCCCCTGCTACGCCGCATGCCCTGAAGCGAGACAAAAAAATAAAGCGGGAGAGCCTCGGGTTTTTCCGAAGCTCTCCCTATGGCGGTCATGCCGCTTTGTCTTGGCGCTGATGGCGAAGTCCAAATGTCTGGTGCGGAATTCCTGCGGCCCGAACGCGCTGCCATAAATTGGATTGCAGGCCCGATCCTTCACAGACGATGGCGTGCACTGGTTTCAAATTCACCAGCTGTTCGTTGCGGACAAATCCGGCCCGTTTTCCAAGGCTGCGATTAAGCGTGAAGCGGACCGTTTTGACGCCCCTTGATGCGGCCCATGCATGTGCAATTTGATCGCATCCTTTATGCTGGGCTGTCGTTGCCAATACCATCGTTGGTATACGTTTGTGTGCGTCGTCCAATGCCTCCCAAAGAAGCTCATGGTCAAACCAGTCAGTACCTCCTGAAAAGATAACCATTGGTCCCTCTGGTGCGTGCTTCTCGCGGCGCTGCTGATTGCGTGCTGCCAGAAAGTCCCGAGCGTCGATTTGACTTGCGGTCAGGGCTGACGATGCACGTGACCCCCTTACCGTTGAAAAGGGACGTCCCGTTTCGACCCGAAAGATTTCCCCGGCATAGTCCCGCATGCATTCCATAGCTTCGCGGCAGTCAAAAAGTGTCTGGGCAAGTAGCTGCGTATCCTCGAGTTCAACTGCGTAGATTTCCGATGGATCATAAGTGCGCGCCATTTCGCCAAGCTTCTTGGATGCGTCATCTTCCCGTTTTGCGATGCGCTGACTGACCACTTGGAAACTGTTAGCGATGCCCCATGCGATATCGGACGCAAATTCTTCCATCCTTGTATCGCGGAAAAGATCAAAGACCGTTCCCATGATCATTTCCATTGCCGCCTTGGCTTGCATCGCTTCGGGCATCTGAGCTTCACTTGGTTCACTATGCACCGATAATCGCGCTGTTCCATTTTGCTCGTGAAAAGCGTGATCAAAATCCGGTGCCTCGGTCAGTTCTGCATAATGTGATCCGAGATCCTGCAGATTGTCGATTGTTTTTGAATTAGTCATAAATACCTCCGTGGGTTGAAATCTCATCCTCTTGATGAGGTTTCCTCTCCGGCAAGGGGGATCAGGTCTGTCAGGGACGGCGTAGCCGCCGCGATAGCGGGGCGTGGGGGAGCCGATTTTGTCACAGCATTGGAGCGTAGCGGAGATGATGGGTCAAAATTGGGGGAACCGCGCATCCTTGACAGGCCGCCAAGTCCCGTTGCCACACTTAAAAGCTCATAAGAGAGATAATACCTCTCGTTCGCAGAGCCGCCCTCTCCCCAAACACCGTCCGCAAGGGATCGTAACCCGAGGGGCCGAGACACAGCGTAGCTGGGGCTCGGGGAGCGCAGCGAGTAGAGCCCGGTCTCCGGCGCGCCGGGGATGCGGCATCAAATATTTGCAAACCCTGCCAATCCTTTTACCTGCTCTCCCAATCCCGCAACAATCTTGGCGGGGTTGATCGTTCCATGTAGCCAGGAACTTCGCCCAATATGGGAAACCATCGCTTTCTCAAAGGAACCAGACATGACCGACATCAGTCAGCAGCCAGCCAGTCTGGTAGCGTTCAAGCACATATCGCACGCTTATTATTCAGCCTATTGCATGTCGAATGTCGGGATGAAGGACACCGCTGAATCTCTAAAACAGATGGACGGATTTAATCTTGAAGGTGTATTTCAAATTGGCCCCAAGTCACCGGAGCACGAGCCAATCGCTCAAATGCCCACGAAGTACATGCTTCAGGCAATGACAAAAGACGGGCCATTTAGCCAAATGATCGCACATGGGCTTGTCATTGCCATCTTCACATTATGGGAAGACAGTTATCGCCTCAAAATCGCCAAGGAGTTGGGCATCGATGACAAAAACGAGATAGGTTGTGACCTAATGGGGGTGATTTCAGATATTTGCGCAACTGGTTCGCCCATGGCAACCCAAAAGCCAACAAGGATGTGAACAAGCTGAAAGTCCTGTCATGGCCCAAAAAGGTTGGATCAATCACTGTTACGAGCGGCAGCATGGCAGAGCTTCAGGAGCAAATAAACCTCATGCAGGTCTATAAGGTCACGCCATAAGATATTCTAAGAAAGCGTTTCATTTTCCGGATATCCAAAGGATATCCTTTCTATATTCCCATCAACAAGAGCCAGTTTACAGCTTCGACAGTTCACCCACGATATCGTCTGCATAAAGTTCGGGAATGATCCATTTGGCCATGGTGTCCGTGCTGTAATTCCCGTGATAGCGGGCGCGGCCCGCCATCAGGTTCTTGAATTCGCGCGCGATCGGGGCATTGCGATAGTAGGAAATCAGCACATCGCCGCTATCAAAGGCTTTGAGATAGATAACCCCTTTTGGGGTTCTAATATCGCTGGGCAACGGCTCACGGCTCATAGAAATACCTCTCGCCGCCGATTAGATGGAAAAATGCTCAAAAAGGCAAGCATCGGCCCCGCTTTGAATCCGACAGCACAAAAATGGGCGGACCAGCGACAGCTGGCCCGCCCAGTCTCGGGGGAGGTAATTATGTCGTTCAGGCGTCGGCGAGATCACCTTGATTGGCGCTCTGATCGACGTCCGTGTCGTCAGCACCGCCAAATTGTTCAGCTGCGCCGCCGGAAAGACCCGCATCCGGTGTGAATGGGGGATCGTCATCACCGGTAACGCCTTCACCGCCAAAGCCAGCATTTTTGCGCTGCGGGCGAGACCATGCGACATTCATGGAACCATCTTCCTGCTCGAAAAGCGCGATATTGATAGGGCTTTCCAATGAGGGATCGTCAATTGTTCCCTGAAGGAATGGTTTGCCGTCACTCGCGGCGTTCTTTTCCCAAAGCCCGCCAAGCGGGATGAACACACCGGCCACGTTTTTGCCCATGATGTCATATTTGGGAGCAGCGTCATTGTCGCTATTCACCGGGCGAAGGCCGATAACCATGCTTGCTGCGAGGGTCACGATGGATCCGATATAGACGCCATCTTTGTTCTGTTTCACTGTTCCGATATTCATTGCCTTAGTCTCCTTGGCTTGCACCCCGTCTTGTGTCTCGGGGGCGGTTTGTTGAAAAATGTCTTCAGAAATTTCTTCTTCGACACCTCTTTAAATCCCTCTCTTCTCTCGCGCGTGAAGCGCGCGACATGTTTGCAGGACCGATTGTTAGGCTGACGCACACATCTGATTCGGACTCACATAAAAAGACGCCCCGGCCAAAGGCCTAGGCGTCTCAATTTTCCGAAAAGAACGGCAATTATGCGTATTCACGCTCTTCGCCTTCGGCTTCGTTGCTGTTTGCAGCTGTGCCGAAAGAGGCTGGCTGGCTGCGTGGACGCTGCCACACGACATTGTAGCTTGCGTCATCCTGCCGGAATGCGGTGATATTCACCGGTGCGCTCAATGAGGGATCATCGATCCGGCCTTGCAGAAAAGCTTCGCCGGTTTTGTTCGACGATTTTTCCCAAAGCGCTCCCACCTGGACATATTGTCCGTTGGGCGCACGCGCATGCACTTCATATTTGGGCGCATTTTCATTGGTGCTTTCCACCGCTTTCAATGCGACCGACATTTGCAGTTTCAATGTTGAGATTGTACCAACATAGCTTCCGCGGTTCATTTTCAAGTTTCCGATATTCATAGCCTTAGTCTCCATGGCTGGGCCCCATCTTGTGTCTCCGGAGCCGGGTTTCGTGAAATTGCCCTTTGGCCACTTGGCCTCGGACATCTTTCTTCATCCCTCTTCTCTTTAAAGTTGGTCTTGGTTCCGCTGCTCAGCAGCGCGGCCGTCTTTGGCGTTAATGATGGTCACCAGTCATACCGAGCGAGCCCGGGAACCTCTGGGCCGTCGCTATCGATCATGATCCCGTAACATTCCGGATCAATCGCTCTTACACAGTCGATGACGCCGCGAAGATCATCGGGAAGCGCGGCCTTGTCGTCGATCCCTGCAATATGGCCAATACGGAAGCGATGCGCCATTTCTTCACAGACAATTGGAAAACCCGTCAGCTTTGCAGCCGTAGTTGGCTCAATATGGATCGTCGAAATGACAGCGTATTTTTCAGTTTCAAAGACATAGCTCATAACAATCTCCTGTTGATGCAGACAGTGGCAGGACCACTAATTTTGGATGGATGAATGATAATGGGGCAAATGCAGCCCGCAGATATCGTCTGGTGAGTAATGCAAATGCGCGCCTGACATCAGCTTGCCATCGCCGGGATTCAAAGTAAGCGGCGCTTGTGTAGGCACTTCGAAAAATGTGCCGTTGATGGGATCTGTAGTCGCGATCCAAGATTTCTGAAGAGTAAACGGCCTCGTTAGATCAAGGGCCATAACTTCCCTGATTGGAACAACCGCATAGGCTGCGATCAGGAAATTGGTGCTACAGGCATTTTCGATCATTTCTTCAAATGCCGCCATCGAAATTACCGGTTCGCGTTTCGGCCTTGTCGGTGAAAGCTGAGAATAGGCCTGATGCTTGTTTTTTGATGCGCGGCGATAGTCGCCAATCGTATATCCCAGTTGATTGAGCGCGAATTGCAAACTCTCGGTGATGCTCAGATGTTCAAAATCCGGCCATGCTTTGTGGGAATAGACCAAAGCATCATCAAGATATGGGTTGGTTGAAAAACGAAATAGTAGCTCGACATAATCATGGCCCCCGAACAAATCCTTGAGGTTACTATCATCGGCCTCGCTCACCTTGTCAGTCCAAATCTGCCGAATAATATCCGTCCATTGGCCGTGATTTTTTTGATGCTCGAAGGCCTCTCCAAGCGCATCCTGGAGCGGATCGACAACCGCATCGTACCAGACATCATCTTCGCGGCATGATGGAAATTCATCTTCGAGCGCGGCCTCGTGACATTCGCCAGCATATTTGGCATCAATGATGGTGCATGCCGCCTTATTCAGCTCTTTGAGCGACCATGTCGTGCTTCGGTCCAGATAATAGCGTGTTGTGGGGAAATTCCCGGCCAGCTCCTGTGTCCAGGCCGCGCCTAAAGATGAGGCGAATACGGCCTCGGGGGTCTTGCCTATAAAGTCGTCGGGTATTGGGGGAACATTATACATTGGGTTTCTCCAGATGGATGCACCAATCCCCTTCCCTCTCTTCTTTCAGCTGGTTGGTGTTTCGAGACGATCAAACAAAGCAATCGGCAGATTGCAGGGATATCCCAGAATTTCTTCCAGATATTTGTCAAACCGGTCATCATGGCCTTTGACATAAGCACCGCCGAACATCAGACGGCCTCGCTCGGTGGCCGTTGCCCGTGTCGGCACGGCTCTGGCGAGGGGATGATCGGGCAATTGGCGACCAGTTTCCGGATTTTGACATGTTCCATCATCAATGAAAGCAGGTCGTCAGTCTTTTCTTCCAAATGTGCTGTGAGACCGTGCGTAAACAGTAACTTAGTTGCTCGATAATGACCCTTTCGGGTTTCATCGTTCAGTTTTGCGATGATCTGTTTTTGAGCCTCTGTCGGCTCCTCGGGGCGGTTGCAATCCGATGACATGCGCTTTCTCCGTCTTTAGGATATTCGCAAAATCAAAACCCCCTTCCCTTTTAGACGGCTTTCATCAAAATCTCCGGTAACTCGCCGTTTTCCAATTGCGATTTTGTCACCGTGTGAACCGGTGCGATCAGCCGCATCCGCTCAATCGTACGGGATTTGCTGTCGAGATACTCCTCGGTGTCAAATCCCATAGTTTCCAATATGAATTTTCGCCGCGTTCCTGTTTTGGAGTTTATATAAGTGACAATAAAATCAGGCCGGCAGAGACCGGCCTTGGTCTTGATGTCGAAAACTGGTTTTTGAAAATCCAACTGCACATGTTGATGGCTCAATTTGTCCTTGAACCAACGCAGCGAAAGGGCCGCTTGTCTTTCAAAATCGCTGTCTACCGGCACAAAATCGGCCTCGCCAATCACAGGCTGTGCATAGGCTCGAATTGGTGCCAAGCCGATTTTGGGACTATACTGACCGAACAATATGATGACGAGAAACGGCGGTGCAGTTGATGTGCCATAGATTGTTGGCTTGATGATGCGGTTCTTGATTTCAACCTTATCGCCGCCCAATAATGTGAGCACATTGCCCTTGACGGCCCTGGCGGCGGCTATCGCAAAGCTCTGGGGTGCATGGCCTTCAGGCCATAGTTTTTCGGTGCTGCACAGGTCAGCGTAAATCCGGTTTAGATCGGCTTCTCCGCCCCCAATGTTCACATGAAGATGATCTATAAGAAAGATACCCGGTGCCATTTCAATATCGCGGCCCACCTGCTTCAGCCTTTGATAGAGAGCAGCTGCGCCGGAAATATTGGTGCCGGAATTGAGATCTGAATAGCTCTGATTAAGCTGTGCACGGTTCATGAGGGTCCACAACAGCTTGGCGAGCCTCGGGACGGCCTCGCGCCGGGCGCGATCGTCTGGCTCTGCGTCATCGGGAGCCTGTGCCAGTTTCATAATTTCCGGTTTCAGTATCGCGAAATAACCCTCCGGCAATTTATGGGGCGTCACTTCGCTGTTTTTCTCCCGGAGGCGATAGGGTGTTTGATCACGAAAAAAAGGACAATCCTCGTGATGCTCGGGCCGGTGTTCGTTGGTGAGACGCCGCAAGTAGAAAGTTCCGGCAAGACTGAGATAGGCAGGCGACAACAGCGGCGGCTTATGGCCACCACCTAGACAATCACATGCGATCCATTGCTCGTCCTTTTTAGCATTGTGCACAAGATTGACCGCAAGCTTGTGGTCCTTTTCATCCCCGACGGCCTGGTACCAATCGACGAGATGTTTGCGTAATATGTCGCTCACCAGGCTGAAATCGCCTTTGGAACCATCAGTATTGCGCGGAACAAGCTTCATGATCGATGTGATAGCGCAGCTGTGGTTGATCAGACAATTCGAATTTCAGCTTCCAGCGTAATTTCAGCAATCACGGCCTCGCTACCATCGAGTTGATCCTTGAATAGTATCTTGTAAGGCTGGAAGTTGTTGCCGGTTTCAATAATAACGGTGGATCGTCCGGTTGTTTCTGTCATTTGCGCCGCCACCGCACTCGCATTGGCATGATTGCAGATTTGGGTGCGCAAAAAATGATGGTCATTGTCCATGGATTTTCTCATTCTCAAAGTAGAACCGGTTCCAATTCTCGTGAAATATCCAGCTTGGCTCCCATTTGTTCAGCAAGTTTTATGGGCTGCGTTATGAGTTTGATGTCGTAAAAAAAGTTGGTCTGACCGCGATAATCGGTGCGATCTTTGTCGCGGCGATAGAGTATCGCATCTCCGCAGGGCATAAAATCAGGGTTTATTTGAACATAAAAATCATCGCTATGGAGAGTGCTTTCGCCAGAAACAGCCGGACCTGCCGGATTGGTGCGAATATCATAATCCTCGCGACAATATCCAAATGTCGATGCCAAAAGTCTGAGATATTTGACGGCCTCGCGGTGGAATAACGTTTTTACCTCTTCGTTAAATGCAAAGTTCCGCTCGGCCAGAACGATAATCGCGGGATGTTCTTTTAATCGGTCAATCGCGCCCTCGCATTGAAGACGTAACAACAAATCATCATCATGAACGGAATCGATGTCGTCGCCCAGCGCCACGCGTGACAAATGCCTGACCAACAAGAGGACGGCGGGGCATTGTTCTGGATCGGCTCCAGCGCGCTTGCAATCTTCAGCGGCTTCCTCAATCGCCCGCATCGCGGTCATGACCGATCGCAGGCCTTGCGGCTGAAGTGCCCGTTTGAAGCGAAAATCAATATCATATTGTGTCATCGAAATACCCTCCTTAGCTGGGGTTCAGGCGGCCTCGCGCTCGGCAAAGCTGTTATCGGCCTGGTAGCTCTGGAGATGGGAGAAGGCCTGCTGCGCTTTGGCAGCGGCTGCCAATATGGCGGTCTTGTCGTTTTTCAGAATCTCAAGCCAGCTGGCCACATAGGAAATGTGATTATCATCCAGTTCCATTGGCAAACGCAGATGGCGGCACAAAAGAAACGAGCCGATTTCCGCGATAAGTTCCTCGCGGGCATAGGTCTGAGATCCAAAGCTCCCAAATTTACGGGCAAGCCGGGCGGCACCTCCAGTCCAGTGGGTGCATTCATGAGCCAAAACAGATGCATAATGATCTGAACTCTTGAACGAGCGCAGCGGCGGCATTACCACTTGATCGGTCGCTAGCCGAAAGAACGCGCGAGCACCGCCGTGCGATAGTTTCACCGGCAAAGCGCCGAAAAATTCATCAATGGCCGCTTGCCGCGAAGATGGCGGGATATCAAAATCAGCCGGATCAGGATGAAAACGATCAGGCAAACCCTCAATCTGATCGGCATTGAATACAATATAATATTTGAGGAACTTGTAGCTACAGCCCGCCTGATGGTCAGGGTTTTGTGGATCGAACTCCTCCGGCGGCGTGTCAGAGCCTTGTTTGACGACCGTGCGGTATAATATGCTGATTTGACCCTTGGAGCCCTTGCGCACCTGTCCTCCGAGCGTTTTGGCTTGCTGGAATGTAAGCCAATAGGGTGAGGAAAATCCGAGGGAATATTGCATCAAATCCAGATAAAAATGATTGATACCATGATAGCGCTCGCCGTTGTATCGCAGCGGCGCAGCTCCACACGCGGCCGTATCCCATGGACGGACCCACGGTTTGGTGCCCGCTTCCAGTTGTTTGATAAAATGGTCAGTGATTTCCTGCGCTGCATCGCGCTTGGGTGATTTGCTCATAGCGTTTCTCCATGCCGGGTGCAGACAAAATGGGGCGGCGCCTAGACCGGCGGCGCCCCATTCTCGTCAAACGCAAAAAACTATGCAGCTTCGGTGTTGGGCTGCTCGGTTTCATCGTTGGCGGCCTCGGTTTCAGTATTGCCGCCTGCTCCATCTTCCGGCGGTGCAGTTGCCGCTTCCCGCGCTACGGCACGGGCTTGTTTTTTTGCGTTCACTTGCGCAAAATCCATCTCCGGTGGCAGCCATTTCAAAGCGGCTTCCTTGGTCTCTGGTTCGACAATGGCATCGCCAGAAAACAGCTTTTCTGCGCTTCGGGCGAGATCGCCCTTTTTGGCCGCCGCGTTTCTGCTGCGAAGATCGGCACTACCGACATCTTCGAAGATATTGAGGATTGCAGCCTTTTTGATGCCATCCCAATAATTTTCGGCCGTCGGCCTCCAGAACTGCGCGAAATCAATCTTCATGATCTCGGCAAGATGTCCTTGTAGCGTATAGTCGAGGGACGTTCCGTGGGATCCATCTGATTGGAGCGATTGCGCCATAACATAAGCTGCCCATCCCAATTTGGCGGTGTCAGGAAGCTCACAAAACGCGTCAAACTGCTCCGTTATGCAATCATGCGATGTCCAACTGACATCGAGTGCATCATAGATGCCGGCGAGCTGCACGTTCGCTTCTCCCTTGGGATAATTGTGAACCGGGTCCGAAGGGGAACTGGCTGACAAGGTAGAACCTGTCCCTCGGTGGGAAGCCGCTCTCGATATCGCCACGGTGAACAGCATATAGTTCATCGCTAGCTCTGGATTCACCGCAAGGTTGGCACCCAGAACATCTCGGCGTTGGACCATAAGCTCAGCGGATAGACGTTTGGAAAGTTTAACCGGTCCATCCTCATTGCTGGTATTTTCATCGGAAGATGAGGGTTTGGTCGACCCGGTTTTACCGGATGCCTTCGCAGGCGAGATGATCTTTCCATCTTCCCCGACCCGAAGATTGGTTTCGGCATAATAGCTATCATCCAATTTGCTGGCACCACTATCGTCTAGCAACAAAAACTGCCCAAGTTGCGAGAGTGTTTCGGGAGGAAGAACAACGGGCTTGCGCGGGAATTCATCAACCGTACGCTGCATCTGCTGCGTCTTGATCCGAAGAGCTTCAGATGCCGTTTCATCTTCTTCCTCATCATATTTTTCCCAAAGTGCATCGGTAGCAGCTTCAAGCTTTTCAAGCTGGCTTGCCTGAGCCTTGCTGAGCGGTGCCAAGGGAATGCGGACTTCATGCAATTCGCAGCGATCATTCCAGCTAATCTGGGTTCCCAAGATTGGTTTTACCCATGCGAGACCTCGTTTGGACTGGTGATCTGCCGCTTCTGCTTCGATCTTTGCACTGGCGATTTTTTCGACAATCTCAGGATCAATCCAGCTGTCACCCTCATCGGTAAACAGTTGAAGCTCTATGCGCCCGCCCGCATCTATATAGGCGACTTCGCCGATATAAAGGGCGACAGCATGTCCGCTTAAGACGCTTTCCCGCACGAGAATGCGATAGATTTGGGATGGGCTGGCATTGCCAACACTTTCAAAAACCTCCTTCTGGCGGTTTTGATCCACGGTGGATGCGTAAGCCTTGGCATGTTCGAGTGTGATGATCTTTTCGCGCAGTGCCTGGAGGATATCGGCGTGCAAACCGGCGAGCCGCAGACGGCCTTCCACATTGCGCTTATCGATACCATAGCGCTCTGCGATTTGTTCGACGGTCAATCCATCGACTTTGACCAATTGATCGAAGGCCGCGATTTCGTCCGCCGGAGACATTTTCAGGCGCTGATAATTTTCCGATAATGAGACCTCGGTGGCACTCTCTTGCTTTTTGGCCCGGACCTCGCAATTGACAGGATGATCTTTGGGAATGACACCTTTTTCAGCGTTACGCTGGAGCGCGCGCAAGCGGCGACCTCCGGCTGTAACGTCGAAATTGCCCTTTGGCCGTGTGCGCGGTTCTACAACCAGATTTTGGAGCAGTCCGTGAACAGCCATGTCAGCTGCCAAGCCTTCGATATTGAGGTTTTCTGTATCTTTGCGGACATTGCGTTCCGAGAGATGTAGTTTGTTTAACGGGATAGGTTTAAGCATGATATTCTCCTTAGCTTCGGCCTTCAAACGGCCTGCCAATCCAATCCCCCTTCCCTTTAATTTTCGCGCATGATCGCCTTGATGATTTCCTCGGAATAGGATTCAGGAATGAAGCACCGCGTTTTGTAGGCGATGATCTCGGTAAAACAGCCAAGACCCTTGAGATAACCGAGTTTTGCGGGTGGATATTTGACAATTTCCGCTCGCTTTTTGCCGTTCACCAACCGCTTGCGAATTGTATAGTCATGCAGGCCTGTAAGCTCGGCCGACTTGCCTGTGGCAATAAGGCTGACAACTTGTTTGATATCCAGTTTAATATCGGACTCTATACCGAGCGAGCGGAGAAAATTGGACACCGCCTCATTGGCAACGCTTCGGCCCAAGAGGGAACGGCCATCGGCAGCACAAATGCGCTCTATTCGCACCACTTCCTTGTCGAATTTATTCCAGATTGGAAGCAGCAGCCCTGTTGCAATATAGATCTCGCTCTCGTCTATCTGGTTGTTGAGAGCGCTAAATTCTTCGTCCCAATAACGAATAAACTCGGCCTTGCTCGCAACTTTCCAGTTAGATTCTTCTATCTCAAAATTGTACAAATATTCCCGCCGGAGGGGTCGCTGCAGCCGAAATGCTGAAATTTTTGTGCCATCTGGGTCCAACAGCGATCGCGTTTGCTCGGCAAAAGCCGCCTTCACCGATTTCGTATTGATATAAAATCGGCCAGCGCTATTTTCGGCATATTCGACAATACGGTCCGATGGAATGGGCCGCTTGCGCACCGATATTTTCATCCGGTGTAATTGTGATGCAGCTCCTGTTCGCTTGTCAGTTCGCAAGGTGATGGTGTCGAGGATTTCAAAATTTTCAACCGCCTTTGTTTCCACACCAAGATCAAGCTGACCGGCGCTTCGCGCGGCGCTGACCCGATGTTCTATAAGCCCCAGAAATTCATCAAAAATCGTGTTTTGAACACCAATGGGTAGCGCTAGTATTCGGTTTAACCACCGTTGAATGGGAGGCATATCATCTTTTGCAACGCCGTCTTTGCCGGTTAATTCAAGCCCTGTCATTTTGGTAAATTCTGCCAGTGTTGTGCTTTTTAGTTTCCCTGAAAGAAGAAGATGAAACCAGTCTGTAAGCGCAAATTTGGCATATTCGCTCTCGAGATTATCAGCGGGATCGAACAGATTTTGTCCGCCCGTCTGCCGCTGCCCGCGTGTCAGTGCACCCAAGGAGTCCAATCTGCGGGCGATGGTGGAGGTAAATCGCAGTTCGCCTTTGCAATCGGTCGTCACTGGTACAAATAATGGTGGATTGTGTTGGTGCGTCCGGTGGGTTCGGCCCAAGCCTTGGATGGCACGATCCGCCCGCCACCCCGGTTCTGCCAAATAGTGAACGCGCCGCTGCTGGTTGGATGTCTCCAGGCTGGCATGATAGGATCTGCCGGTGCCGCCAGCATCACTGAAAATCAATATTCGCTTTTTGCCGGTCATAAAGGCATCTGTCTCAGCCCGGTTTGTGCGCGCAGATCGTCTTTCAAGCTTTTGGGTGCCATCGGGAAGGTTGAGCAGTCTCCGGCTTCTGCCGGTAATTTCTGCGACGCGGTCTGTTCCAAAATAGCCAATCACTGCATCGAGAGCGGAAGGAATTGGCGGAAGGCTGCATAAATGTTCGATGAGATCCGCCCGTGCTCGTTCAGCTTGTTCGTTATAGATCGGCCTTCCTGCATCATCGCTCATCGGAGCGGAGCGGGTATTGCCCTCGCTATCAGTATATTCCTGCATCTGGCGTGTCGGGAAGGCCCGTTCCAGATAGTCGATGACATATTCACGTGGTGACAAATCAATCGACATGTCAGTTGCCTCTTCTGCAGTGAGCCGTCCCAAACGGCGATTCAGAATGGATTCCGCTGTCGTTACCAACTGGACAACACAGGATCGTGATGCCGCAATCTGCTTTTCGATATCCGTTATCACTGTCGGAAGTTTCATCGACAATAGCAGCTGACCAAAGAAGCGTTGTTTGGTAGATTCAAACCGTGAACGGGCCGCTGATTTAGCGCCAGAGTTAAGGGTTTCCTCGTCGAGATCATCGACAACGCCGGTGAATTTGAGCGCCTCTTCCATGTTCTGATGAATGATAGACCATGCAAAGGAATAGCTGTCATAAATGGCGATTTGATCGCCGGTAAGCTCATGTTTGAGTATCTGATATTCAACGCCTGCAAAAGATAATGATCGGGCGATATACATTCCGGTGGCTTTGAGATCTCTGGCGACCAGCTCCATGGCCGCAATACCGCCGCTCCGAATTTCTTCAATAAAGCTCGTCCTATTTTCAAAAGCAGTCCCCTGCCCCCAGAGCCCCAAACGAACCGCATAGGCGAGGTTATTCACATCGGAGGCACCGGTTGCGGACGCGTAAAGCACTCGGGCGCGCGGCAGACGATGTTGGAGCATGACGCCGGCTATGCCTTGTTGTGATCCGGCAATTTTACCGCGTGAACCTTCCCCGCCTGCAACGCCGCCCATCTCGTGGGCCTCGTCAAATGCAATGATGCCGTCAAAATCGGGGCCTGCCCAGTTGAGTATCTGTTCAAGGCGGGACGCACTTTCACGTTGGGATCGAAGTGTAGGGTAGGTTACAAACAATATGCCTTCAGCCAACGATATCGCTTGCCCGATTTTCCAGTTCGAAAGCGGAGATATCTCGGTTTGCATTCCTCCAATATCAGCCCAATCGCGTTTAGCGTCTTCGACTAGCAGTTCGTTTTTACTGACCCATATTGCGCGGCGATTTCCGCGAACCCATTGTTCCATGATCGAAGCGGCGATTTGCCTGCCCTTACCGGCTCCTGTACCATCTCCGAGGAAGAAGCCTTTGCGGTGGACTATGCCGTCGGCTTGCGGAATGAGTTCAATGTTTTTATCGACCAGTTTATATGTACCGGGCAAATCTTGTTGCCATTGATGATTGGCATAAATGATCGTTTCAAGCTGCGCAGCTGATAATAGACGTTGTTCAACGATACGTTGGGGAAGCTTGGGCCGGTATTCCGGGATTGGCATGGGAATAGAACCCATTGCAACCGATTCCACTAGGTCTGTCGGGTGTTCTCCAGCGTTTTTAAACAGAATACGAGAGGGCCGATAAGGGAGATATATCCCAATTTGTTCGGCAAGCGGCGCCGGTTCGCTCAGAGTTTCAAATTCAATCGTTTTGATTTCATTGATGACAGGCCCGCGTGCCGGTTTGAGTACCGGTTTAACAAACGCCCGAGCTGAGGAAAAAAGAGATGCTTTTCGAGCAGTCGCTTTTGGGGCAATTACTGGGTCCTGTAAGGGTTTGCGCGGAGGTACGGCTTCTATAGCGGCCCAGAGGCTGGCTGCATCTGATCGTGAAATCACGGTCGGGAAGATGTCACCGGGGCTTTTGTCGATGACATATATGCGAACACCAATTTGAGTGCCGTGTTTCTTATAGGCCCCCGGTTCGAGCCGAGCGGAAAGAACAACATTGTGATTTGATAAGGTGTCGGTGTAGATGTTTTTCATCGTTCCGGCAGGATGAAACCAATCAGGCATAATAGCCACGAGACGCCCGCCCAGGCGTAATAGCCTCAGAGCAGACCGCAGATGGCGAACAGCAGCATGATGATCACCGCCGCGCCCAACATCTTTCGAAAATGGCGGGTTCATCAATATCACTGAAGGGCGGATTTTGGAGCCAAGCGCATTGTCTATCTTGGCAGCGTTGTGGCGGTCCACCGTGGCTGCTGGGAAGATCAGAGATAAAAGGTTCGCGCGGTTTTCATCTATCTCGTTAAGATGCAGTTTTGCGCCGACAAGATGAGCAAAAGCTGCAAGCAACCCGGTTCCGGCGCTTGGTTCCAAAACGGTATCAGTATCTGAAATATTGGCGAGTTTGGCCGCGATAAAAGCTATGTCAGCCGGTGTAGAAAATTGCTGAAGGTTGATTTGTTGTTCGCTGCGTACAGTCTGGGTTGGAAGACGCGAGGCACATTTAGTCAGGTCTTCGAACGCAATATCATTGGCCGCAAGATATCGGGTCATGGCGACTTCCAACATTTCAAAACTGTCCCGCTGCGACCATATTCCCGACCGGTCATCGGTTCCATAAGCTGATGTCATGGCAGCGTTGAGGTCGCTTCGAGCGATTTTCTGGTGAGCTGAAAGTTTGGCAAGAATAGCGCTGCTAGCGCTTTGCACTGCCCTGGCCTTTAACGCGGAAGTTTGCATGCTGGTTTCCCTTTTTCACGAACATTTTGCTTCGCGTTTTTGGAACCCCCCTCCTCTTTAATTGAGTATTTCAGCCCAGTCCTCGAATTTTGCCGGAGGCATTTTTATCCTCGCTTGAATTCCGTCCTGTTGGTTTTTCTTGATGGCGCTTTCGGCAAATTCTATTGCTTCTGGATCTCCGTTATCCGGCAGATAGGTCACATATTTGACATGATCGGGAAAGCTGATTGAGGGAAAACGGCGAATTCCAAAGCATGATATCGTTTCTCGCTCGGTTATTTGGGAATACGCTGCAGCCGTTTCAAAACCCTCTGCTACATTGATGTGATTTCCAACCATTTTTCGAGGCCAAGCCCCTGTCCCGGGTCGACCAATCATCATCTTGTCAGTGTAATTGCCAGTTTCCGGATTGAGAAAAATGCGTTGTACGGCTTTCAATGTATCAAGTTCGAAGACGCCAACCAGAAGTGCGGGCTGAAACTGAACATCTTTACCCGCGCCTTTAGGGCACTCGGCATGGTAGCGTAGATCTGGTGCTATGCTCGTAAAGCCGCGGATATCTTTGAGATAGTTTTCTGCCAAAGTGCCTTTGACGTGGCGAGCATCGGCCCAGATTTTCTTGTAAATTGACGTGCTTTGTCTCTCTTTAGCAGGTTTTGCAGTTTGATATCTGTAGTTATGGCCGCGTAGTTTCCGGATCTTGGATAAAATACTTTCTCCAGTGCAACCGGCAAAGCAATGGACGAATATTGTTTTCTCACCTTGGCGGATACTAAGGCTTGGAGTGTGATCGTCATGCGCAGGGCAATGGCACATTGCGCGGTTTCCAGACCATTTGCCCTCAAGTTTGGATACGATATCTTTCGTTTCATCTGTAGGCGTGAAGCTGCGCATTTTTCCTCTCTCTCATTTCAGAGATTCCCCTCCCCCTTATCTTTTCAGAACAAAATTTGCATAGGCGGACTGTGATAAATCGCGGCCAATTTTTTGCCTGTCGTCTAAAGCCCATAGTTTGTTGGTTTCTCGGTTGTTGAGTTTAAAAGATAGATGGCGCTTGTTACAATTTGGGAACTGCTGAAGCGATTATAAGCTGGCCTTGAATTTGCTTCTTTTTCTTTCTGCTGAGCCAATACGGTTATAATGGTTATAGACTCCTGTTAGTAGTGTTACGCATAATCTTGACTCTCCTAAGCCATTTGGAATTTTAGATAAATTTGGGAAAACGAAGCATAGCGGTGTGTAATATGTCGAGGACAGGTGTGTAATATGTCGAACTGCTCGTGTGTGAAATGTCGAGCGATAGTGTGTGAAATGTCGTATCCTTTCAGAAGAGGATAGAAACTGACACCAATTGGGAGCAAAAACCGTCTCCTCGAGTCGCTTATGCACCCATTTTCCGTTTTTGACTGCATTCTGGATCGAAAGCTTGTGGATTTGAGTCATTCTGACGCAATTGTCATGCCGGTGTGTGATATGTCGAAGAGGTCCAATATCTGCGGTTTTGGCCATGGTGTGTGAAATGTCGAATGGTGGGCGATATGTCGAGGATGTTGACAACGGCTTGTGATATTGCAAGGTTAGTGTGTGATATGTCGAATTTGACGGCATATTGCGTCCGATTCGGGAAAATGGCCGGATCGCGTGTATCGAGGGGGCCAATTCGACTGATTTGAAGCGGGTAACGCAGAAAATCGGAAAACAGTGCCATGACGGTGTGTGAAATGTCGAAGTTGCTTTTGTTAAGCTATGGGTGGTTGAAATGACGGTTATGGAAGGGGGCGAGCCAAAAACGATAGGCGCCATAGTTAGTCGCGCTTATCCGCTTGCGCCTGATCGTCACCAGCCTGACTTTTTCCTGTGTGATGTCCTGGATGCTGCGCCCAAGGGTGATATCGGTTCGATGGAACATCCTATTTTTTCACTGTCTACCAAACCTGATCGCCGTACGAGAGTATACGAGAATGGCGGCGTCACTGTGGAAGTCCAGCCTTCCGCAAAGGGATTGGCAACAATTCATGATCGCGATATTCTCATATATTGTATCAGCCAAGCGATCTCTGCGCTGAATGACGGAAAGCCGATCTCAAAAACTGTCCGTTTTCATCCGCATGATTTTCTGAAATCAACAAACAGGATGACAAACGGCAACGGCTATAAGGGTTTTAAGGACGCTTTGGAACGATTGCGCGGGACAACAGTTTCGACGAATATAGAGACTGGCGGCAAAGCGACATATACATTATTTGGTTTGATCGAGAGTGCTGAATTAAAGACGCACGAAGGATCTGGTCGAACAGATATTGCTGAGATAGTTCTCTCTGACTGGATTTTCAGAGCTATCGAAACCAAAGAGGTGTTGACGCTGAACAGGCAGTATTTTCGCCTGCGAAGCCCATTGCAGCGGCGGTTGTACGAGCTTGCACGCAAACATTGCGGCCGCCAGACAAGTTGGAAAATAGGAATAGAAAAGCTTCAGCAAAAAACCGGTTCAAATTCATCCCAAAAGGAATTTCGGCGGATGATAAATGATTGCATCGAGCAAGATACCAGATTTCGGTTTTTCCCCGATTATTCCATCGGATTGGCCTCGCGGGATATTATTGAATTTCGCAAAAGGCCCACGATTGATACAGCGCTGCTAAGCGATGAGGAGCCAGTGGATGCACCGGTAAGGCTGGCGAAGGCTTCATCGGATGGTCGTGTCAGTCTGAAGTCGGGAACCTATGAAAAAGCGCGAGAGTTAGCTCCTGGATATGATATTCATGCCTTGGAGGCCATTTGGCGCACATGGATGGAAGATGGCGGGTTGGATGCCCCGAAGAACGCAGACACGGCCTTTTTGGGGTTCTGTAAGAAGCATTTCGAGCGCAATGGATCGCCGCGATAGCGCGAATTAGGCCCCTGCCCTCTTCTTTAGATCTTCCAGGGCTTCCCAATAGGATTTATAATCTCCCTCGTTGGTATAGCCGATGAACCAATCAATTACTTCTTCTGGCCCTTTGATAAACACAGATTTGCTTTTTATCGCCGCTTTCGTGCGCCTAACACCTGTATCTCCTTGGGTTGCCTCGCTTATTGGTTCGCGGCTCTTAAATCCCTGTTCTTCGCTAGCAGCCAGTATCTCTTTTTCTTTGTCAGGACTAACTGTCAGAGGCCCCTTGGGAATACCCGAGAAATCACCCTGCCCTGCAGGCGCTGGTTTTTTTACGGTTTTGAAATAGTCGGTCATTTGCCAGCCTCCTCCTGCTGGATTGATTTCAATACATTGAGAACTTCATCAGCTATTTCCGAAGCGTTCGCTTGGGCTTGTTCGATCCCGGATGTCTCCTTGCTGTCGAGCTCTTCCAAGGTATACCCAAAATCGAAAATGTCGCGGTAAGCTGCGCGTTCTACGAGGCTGGTGTTGAGTTTTTGAACTTCATTGTCATTGATACTTTTTTCAATGCGTTTTGCCGATTTGGTCTTGATGGCAGCGTTGGTGCGGCTCGCTACCAATCGATATTCTATTTTTCGTCCCAAAATATGTATTTCGGTTTCAACAAGCCCTGCCCCGGCAGCCGCGAGGCTGGCATCTATTGGGGAATGATTGAACGGGATAAGAACCAAATGCGAACGTGACAAAGCACGTGAGACTATTTGATTTGACGTGCCTTCCAGATCGATGAACACAAAGTCGTATTTGCCGGAGAGATCTTCAATGATCTTCGCTATTGCCGCCTCTGAAGGGCAAGCAACAACATCGAATGGCATCTTCTTTTTGGTGTTTGATTTTCGTGTTTCTGCCCAACTATGAATTATTGCATTTGGGTCGGCGTCGATAACCGCAACGCTTGCCCCACGTCTCGCCATCTCTTGTGCGAGAACAAGAGCCAGAGTGGTTTTGCCAGACCCTCCTTTTGAATTGACGAAAGAAATAGCAGCCATGTTGTTCGTTCCCTGAAAACCTGATCACCAACATAGGCAATCGATTGAATTGCGAATGGCTATCTATAGCCAAGGCAATCGAATGTCAATCGACAGGAATGATATGGCCTAGCAAAAGGCAATATATATACAATCGATAGCGATATACTATTAATAGGATATCCTTTGTATATGCACAAGATAGTCTCAATCACTAGGCTGCAATCCTGTGCTATCTATCTTTGGGTGACGATTTCAATAATGAGTGTTTGTGGAGCAGGGTAGGGGGTTGACGTCAATTCGTCAGATGTCTCTAATGATAGAGCGAAAAGACCACCTCCAGCATCTGGAGGCGATCAAATGTTCAAGAAGACACTACTTATTTGGTGCTGCGCAGCCAGCGCAATTCCATCTTACGCTCAGGATGCCACATTCCTGAATTTTGCGGACCAACCCATTTCCGAAAGATTCGTTTTGGCAGAAGTCGGAATCGTTTCTAAGCAAGCAAATCCTGTTGAAAAAGAAATGATGGCACTGCTTGCGCAACCGATCGAAACTTCTCAAAATCCAGGAGAGCAATTTGTGCGGGCAGGGCGTCCTAAGGTTCATTATCTCGCGCCTGGATGGTTGAAAGGGAGTCATTTTTCACGAATCCCTGATTTATCCAACACAGCTAGCAACAAGCTATTGGACAAGATGACCTATGTCCGGCTGAGATCAGGAAATTGCTCTGCACAATATCGACCATCGGGATTATTAAGCCGCTCGGCAGAGGCCAGAAGAGCCAAATATTATTCGAGCATGGTTTTGGCGGCTTGTGGCGCTGGCATCCCGGTAGATTTGTATGACGCACTGATAATGCAGGAATCGCGATATAATCCACATGCCGTATCGCCCGCAGGAGCGCGCGGCCTATCCCAGCTTATGCCGGGAACTGCGCGCTATGTTGGCACACTGAACAGTTTCTCACCCCAAGATAATCTGAGGGGAGGGGCCAGATATCTTCGCGAGCAGATAGATCGTTTTGGCCTCACGCCTCGGGCTTTGGCTGCGTATAATGCAGGGCCTGGTAGCGTTTCACAATATGGCGGTATTCCGCCATTCAAGGAAACAAGAAACTATGTGAAAATAGTTTTGAAGAATCTTTTAAAATTATCAGAAACTAGATTGATGTCAGAAGCGGCTAGGGCATTGCCAGTCACCTATCCGGGGCAGGGCGTTGGGCCGTCTTTGGCCGCCCCTCGAAATAGCCGTGCCAGTCAGCTTCTATTCTTCTCAAGATAAACCTTGGATAGGTTGCTAAGCAACTTGAGCAGACCTTCGCTGGGCTATGACATCGCTATGGGACATGAGCGAGGCGATGCTTCGTTCTGCAACGCTTTCAAGCTGATTTGGCGAGACCGTGGCAATATATCTGCCTTCACGAGCTGCCTGTAGGTGTTGGGCCTTGTCCAGTACGGCGCAGCAAAGGCTGGTCGCAAAAACAATCATGGGCTCTTCATACTCGTGGGGCTTGTGCAGGAATTCTATAGCGATGAACGCCCGCAGCAGGTCAATGCCAAGAAGCTGTGCAAGCTGATGTTCTCTCCGCTTGTTTATAGGGCGCCGTCCATTCATCATGTTGGAAAAATATTGAGCGCTTACGCCCATCTCATTGGCGAGTTCCTCGCACGTCATGTCAGAATCAGCCAATTTCCGTTTGCAGATCATTCGGAATCCTTCGCGCCAGCAGTCATCAAACGCACTTTTTTCGGATAATAAGCCCTCTTTCATATCGTCACCTCGAGATCATTAGTCACGTATCATTATGCATATGCATAACCAAAAGGTAACCACGAGTCTATGGTGTAGCAAGATAATGACGCATCAAAATTGAAATTATTTGTGATGTCGGTAAAGATTTGTCGGCCAATACTTCAATCTGCTGTTTGGCATCCTGATAAGATTGATGCCATTTCTCGCCTATGTTTAAATAGATCACTACTTCATCAGGCATAACAGGGCCGTTGAGCACAAATTTTACTGTCTCGATTTCTACCCTGTTATTGAGGCTATGTTCGCAGCAAAAACGCACTGTTTCGTGGATTGTCGACAACTGCCTCGATTGTAATGAGCGTTTCTGAATCGCGAGCGTAATCATCTCAAAACTATCGAGTGAGAGTTGCAATCGCCGTGCTATTCTTGTGCTCATCAAGCGCCAATACGGCGCAAGATCGTGACTTGCAAGGATAGGGGACACAAATTCAGCCAATCACTAGTCAATTATATGGCGAGCATGGTTCAATCTGGAACGGAATAATTGACCCTCTAAACAATAGCCTGGTTATCATCGCGAGGCAGCGCAAGAAAATTTGCATCGATATGCAAACCACTTACCCCGAATCGTCCCAGTTGCTTTCTCGTTTTCGACAAAGAATATTCTCATATGTGGAAAGCGGCATTTCTAAATTGAAAACACGAGTTTCCGCAATTGGAATAGTGGGCTTTCACATCCGATATATCGACTATTCATTAGCGTTAAATTCGAACGATTCGGACAGAAAATTGCGCACCAACAGTTGAAACATCAGCCTTAATCAGTCCTTCTAATGGAGATGCAAACGCATCACATCCATTAACAGAAGGAAAGCAAATGAAGTTCTCCATAAAATTAGATGGCCAGAAACTTCGCTCGAAACTGGCTCATGCAGCTCCCGCCATTGTGGCCGCTTCATTGGTTGGTTTCGGAATGAGTGAATTGGCTATGGCTGGCACGGATGCAACGTTCAATACTGCATTAGGCCGCTTTACTGGATTTCTGGAAGGCTCTGGTGGCAGGATCATTACGGTCCTGGCTCTGGCAGGCGGGGTGGTTGGATTGGCCTCGGGCCGGTTCACACTCGGCCAGATTGCAATCCCGGTTGGTGTCGGCGTTGGTGCCGGCACTGGTGTTCCAATCGTCACATCGTCCGTCACAGCAACGATTTGACGGTTATTGGACGAGTTGCGGCGCTCCCTGGCCGCCTCGTCCTAGGAGCCCTTATGGACGATTTTACGATCCCGAAGCATTTGGACGAACCGGAAATAATTGGTTTCTGGACGCTGGATGAATTTCTCGTGATGCTCATCCCCTTTTTATGGGGCGTCATGGCGCAGCATATCATCATTGGCCTAATTTTGGCGATTTTTGGATGGTGGTCTTTTCGCAAAGTCAAAGCTGGTCGCGGCACATCATGGGTTTTGCATCTGGGTTATTGGATGTTGCCATCCAAATTCTTCGGGGTCCGCGGCGTTCCGCCATCATACATTCGAAACATGGTAGGTTAAAATGGATCCGAGCATCGCTCTTCGAAATTCGCGCCGTCATCTGTTGCAACGCAATGTAATGGGCGCCGCCGTGCTTGTGATGGCAGTTATATCGGTTGCTGCTCTTGCCAGCAATACTGGCCGTGAGCGGGAGATCGTTCTGCAGCCGATATTAGGGTCCGAGCTCAGTATCTCATCTGCAGGCGCTTCAGAACAATATCTGGAGATGGCGACCAGAGATGCTGCGTTGCTGATATTGAATCGCTCACCTGAAAATCTCGAAAATTGGCGAAAGTCTATTCTCAAAATGGCCGATCCAAGGGCGCACGGACAACTCAATCGCGACCTCGGGAAGATTGTTCAAAAGCAAACCAACACCGATATTTCCCAATATTTCGAACCGGTTCAAATAACCGTTGATGCCGACAAATTGGAATCGACAGTGTCCGGTCACGTAAACACGGTGGTTGGCACCACTGTCACATCCACGGAATTCAAGAGATTTCAGTTCACTTGGACATATTCCGGCCTTTCGCTTCGCCTTTCGGGTTTCGGACAAATTGTAAGATCAGAAGATGGAGATGGCGATGAATAATTTTTGGGTTTGGGCGATTGGGGTAACAGGAATCTGCTTGCTACCATATCGTTGGACACGTTTGCCGGCTTCGGCATTGGTGGGCGTTGCAGCGGTCATGTATTCAGCGCCTGCTTTGGCGGATCAAAATCTGCTCGTTGCTGATAACGGCGTGGTCGAATGCGTCGCATCGTCAAAAGACCTCACAAGGATCAGTTTGAAGCAGGATAAATTCGCATCTGTTTCAAAAATATCGATGCCTAACGAAGAACAGGATTTTTCGGTCGTCAACGAGCCTACACGAGGTGATATTTACGTGTCCGTCCCGGAAGGCTTTCCCCGGTCCATCGTTTCATTTTTTGGAACAACACAAAAAGGGTTTGTCTACAAGTTTGCGTGCCGGATCGAAGGGGAGGGTGCTGAACAGATATTTATTGGCAATGTAGATCTCGAACGCACGGCGGAAGATGGGGGCGTCCTTGCAGCTCGTTCGCCAAAAGACAAATCCATTGCGCTGGTTCAAGCCATGGTCAGTCAGGACATAATCCCAGGCTATGAAATTCGGCAACGCGAACTTTCACCTGTGAAGGTCGGCAAAATGCGTGTGCAAATGATTTCAGAGTATCGCGGAATCGATTTGCAAGGACGCACATTGCGCATTGAGAACATCTCGCGGGGGCCGATTAATCTCGACCAAGAGCAAATCGCCTCGAGCGATGCGATTGCCTTCAGCTTTGCCAACAGCTTGCTCCAACCAGGCCAAACAACAACAGCATATATTGTCTCAGCTGCAGGAGATCGGTGATGCCCAATAACGAAAATCCCTCACGCGCCAGCGAATCTGCCACAAGCGAAGTCAGGCCGTCAGGTGCCGAAGGCATGTTCCTCGATGATGACGAGTATGTAGGCGGTCAAGCTGCAGACAATTCCGAGGTATTGCGGCGGCAAAAGATGCTTATTACGGCAGGTGCGGCAGTCTTGGCTCTTTGCGGCGGGTGGTGGATATTGTCCGGACCTAGTGACGGCGAGGGGGAAGCCAGCAAAACGACGATTTCCACCGACGATATGATCAATCCTGCAGATGCGGAAGCCGCTTGGGTGAGCAATGCTGAGATTCAGCAACAACAAATGGCCGGCAAGCTTCAATCTGTTGATGCGCAGGCCGTGCAGCTGGCTGCAATGCAAGAGCAGATCGCGACACTACAAAATGAAAAATCTGCGATGGCCAATGACGGTCAGCAGGTGTTTGATGCTTATGCTGAAGAAAATGAGAAACTGCGCGCCGCTCTGGAAGTGCCTAGACCTGCTCCACTGGCGACCTCGCCAGCGCTCTATGGCCCACCTGTGCAAGCAAAGGGAACCGAGACCGATGCAGCCGGGTTAGCCGGCACTCCGCCTGCTTTCCGCTCGCGCGATATCAAGCTGGTCTCATTCAGCGGTGCGGATACGGGTACGGCAACGCGGGTCGAAAAAGGCAATACAGTTTATTCCGATAGCGCAAATTATTTACCGCCCAATTCCATTGCAAAAGCGAAAGTTATCGTTGGTGTCGATGCCACTGCAGGGGTGAAAAATCAGGCCGATCCATTGCCGGTCGTCATGCGTATCACCGGCCCTGCTCGGTCGGTCTATTCGGAAGGTAAATTGCTGCAAACACGCATTGAGGGCTGTCTCGTCAATGGCGCGGCGCAAGGCGATCTGTCGTCGGAGAAAGTCTATGTCAAATTGCTCCGCATGACCTGTCCGCAGCCCGGTGGCCGCTATGCGGTGAGTGAAGTGAAGGGATTTATTTCCTTTGCCGGCAAAACGGGTGTCAGGGGCCGCGTTGTAAGCCGCGAGGGAAGTTTGGCGACGCAGGCGTTTCTGGCCGGGATGCTCGGCGGTTTTGGCCGTGGCTTCAGCGCAAATTCCTCCTCTCTCCTGAGAGGATCGAACATAAGCGTGGGCGGCCAGCGCGATCAACTTTCAACGGGTGAAATCCTGAAGGGAGGTCTTGGCGAAGGCGTCGCTCAGAGCGGAGACATGGTGTCGCAATATCTGATCGACAGAGCCGAGCAATATCAACCGGTCATTGAAATGCCGACTGGGATCGACGTCGAAATCGTGTTCCTTGACGGTGTGTTCATTCGAAATTGAGGAATTTGATATGAAACTGAAAAAGCGCATCCTTATACCTGCCATCCTTCTTTTCGGCGGTGCCAGTACGGCTTGGGCACTGGCTGGTGGATCGAAATCCTCCTCGGTCGAAAACTTGCTTCATGAGCGACTGCCGAGGACAAAAATATCGAGCGTCGATTGTGACAGCTTTGGTAGCTTTTGTGAGGTCATAGCTGGAAAGTCGATATTCTATACCGACACGGGCGGACGTTATCTTGTGATCGGCCGCGTATATGATCTGGATGAACGCAAGGACTTGACCGCCTCGCGCCTTATTGAACTTGACCCTGGCGCCCTCATTGGCGGAGCTGCAAGAGCCAACGAAAATGTTGATGGCGGTGACCAAGCCCGAGCGATTAAACGTCCCACCAATGGCGTTGCCAGCCCGCCCGGCACCTCGTTGCGCGTGGATGTTTCAAAATTGTCACCGAAAGGGGCAATCAAATGGGGAAGCGGAAATCTGAAGGTTACCATCTTCAGTGATTTCCAATGTGGCTATTGCAAGATGCTCGTCAAAACCTTGGAGCAAATGAACGTAACGGTCACAGAGCGCCCGATATCAATATTGGGTTCCCGGGCCATAAGCGAAGCTGTCATTTGCTCCGCTGATCGGAAAAAAGCGATGCGCGCCGCATATGACGGGCGAAATATTCCGACCAGCAATACCTGTGACACAAGCGGCTTGGATGAGAACGAGAGGTTTGCGCGCGCGCATAATATTTCAGGAACACCTGCGATCGTTCGCGCCGACGGTGCTGTCATGAGCGGATATCGTGATCGAGCGGCGCTCCAAGAATGGCTGAAGGGAGGGCAATGATTATGTTAAGTTCAAAGTTGAAACGGGCTGTTGGCTACACTGGCGTGGGCTTCTCAGCGCTTGTGCTTCTTTCAAGCTGTGCGACGTTTGGCGGCAACGTTAGTGGAAGCTTCCAATGCCGGGCAGGGGAGGGGATTTGCGCTCCCACGACGATGATTGACGATCAAGCTTTGGCACTGATCGCTGGAGAAACGGTTGATGGTTCCGTGACGCCAGCGGGACCCTTTGAAGGCTCTTCAAGGTCTCGCACCATCAACGCGGCGCAGGCTGGAGCGCGCGAAATACGAATAGTCTTCCCAGCCTATGTGGATCGCATGGGCCGGACATTCGAAGCTACGGCGGTTCGCGCTTATGTTCGAAGCGATGCCTTTGACAGCGCTGCCTTGGCAAGAGGCGTAAATCCTAAAGCGGCGCCTTCGCTGACAATGAGCGGGCCAGGTCTTGATGACATCGCGGCCCGCGCACCGCAGCGCAGTGCAGTTAGCGTTGAAGCGCCAAAACAACCTGCCTCAACATCAGGAGAGGTAGCTGCCCAGACAGCTTCGACGGCGGTCGACGAGATAAAAGACCAAGTTGCAACCAAATTGGCCAGCAAGACTGAAACGGTCGGCGCCGGCTCATTCCCCGCTGGAGTGGAATGAATGGGTTTTACCGCCAAATTAAAAGCTAGCGTCAACAAATGGGCTTTTGCGCTCATGGGCGGCGAAGAATTCGCCGGAAGTGAGGGCGGATATAATGATTTCGCGCGATTTTCCTCTTACTTGCCCTACCGGACCTACGATAAAGATTGCCAGCTTTTCTACAATTTGAGCTCCTGCGGTTTTGTGGTTGAATTGGCGCCGCAACTTGGCGCCGATGACCGCACTCAAAAAACCATCACCCAGATATTTTCGGATATTCTGTTGCCCGGTACAATATTCAGCGTAACGCAATTTGGCTCGCCGAGGATCAAGGAAAAACTATCCGATTGGATATTGCCGCGCGCGCTAGGCGGACCGGTTTACAGCAAAATTGCCTCCTACCGGGCCGCAAAATTCTCGCGCGGTGCCTGGTCTACAATGTCCAGCGACGGTCCATTTTGCGTTCGCAATTACCGAATTATTCTTTCTGTGACGATCAAGCAGGGTAGCAAGATTAAGAAAAACGATGTGCTTGCGATGAGAGAAGGCATCGTTGCGGCGCTTTCGGCGATAAACATTCCATGTAAGACTTTCGACCCGGTTAATCTCATTCGATTATGCGACGAGCTGACCTGTCCGGCGATCGGCGGCGGTGATGACGCGCTAAGCTATAGCAACCTTGATCCCATCAACACCCAATGTTTGCGACCTGATTTTGAAATGGTGATTCAGCGGGACAGAATAATCACCCGCTGCCAGTCATTGCGCGCAACCGGACGCGATAGTGAAGGCGTGCCTGAACTGGGTATATTTTCGCCCTCTTCATTTGATGTTCGATCGATGGTTGTGCGCAATTATCCTGATCAATTCGGGGCATGGGAAGGCCAAGCCCTGATCGGTTCGCTTTTCAATACCAAGCTGTGCTGGGGATCACCGGTGGTAACCACATTTGCAGGCCGCGTGCTGGATGCGGCTGACTCAAGCACCAAAGCCGGTATGAAACATGTTCGTTCACGCCAACTGGCCGATGGCACAGCGTCCCGGTTGATACCACATTTGGGTAAGCAGGCGAGCGAATGGGAAGGGGTCGCTCAGCTCATTCGGATCGGCCACAAGCTGGTCGAAGGCTTTTATAGCGTAAACGTTATTTCCCCAATTGGGCAGGCTGAAGCCAACACGCGCACGGTGAAATCGATATACAAAGCTGCAGGTTGGGATCTTGCAGACCAGCTTAATGTCAACATTTCCTCTTACAGCTCCATGTTTCCGATGAATTTTGCCGAGGGGCTCGGAGATTTTGTGAAACGGATGCGCTTGATGCGCACTTTCATCACAACCAATGCGGGTGCTTTAGCGCCCATTCATGGTGAATATGTTGGCGGGTCAATCCCGCATATGCTGCTTGTTGGCCGGCGCGGCCAACCTCAATATTGGTCCATGTTTCAAAATGGCGAGGGCAACCACAATGTGGCTGTTATCGGAAAATCCGGGTCTGGAAAATCAGTTTTCCTGCAAGAATTATGTCTGGCCCTTACAGGTTCCAATGCACAGGTTGTGGTCATCGATGATGGTCGATCCTTCGAACATACATGCAAAGCTGTCGGCGGCCGTTTCATCGAATTCAATCTCCAATCCGGGCTGACGGTAAATCCATTTCGAATGGTCGATGCCGAAATTGCCGGCGATGACGAAGACTATCTGGTTGATTGCCTTGCCATGCTGAAATCCATCATTGGCCAAATGTGCCGCAATGAAAGCCACCTCAGCGACAGCGAACGCGGCGTCATAGATGTAACGGTGAACTCGGTCTGGAGTGAGCATGGGTGTGACGGTTCGATCGATGCCGTCATCGAAATCCTCGAAAGAGAGAAAAGTGGGATCGGGCCGCAACTGGCTATGGCGTTGTCTCCATTTGGTAGCAAAGGCACATATGGGCGTTTTTTCGTCGGATCGAATAACATCGATTTGAACAACCCTCTTACCGTATTTGAGCTGTCAGACCTCGCAAGCCGGGATGAATTACGCTCGGTTATACTGACTTCGATCATGTTTTTATCTTCGCAAAAAATGCGCAAATCGCCGCGAAGCATCCCCAAGGCATTGATCATCGATGAAGCTTGGCAGCTTCTAAAAGGTGGGCCCATGGCCGACTTTATTGAAACTTACGCGCGAACATGCCGGAAATATTGCGGCGCTCTTGTGACCGGCACACAATCGATCAACGATTATTACAAATCAGATGGCTCAAGAGCGGCCCTGGAAAATTCCGACTGGTCGGTTGTCCTGGCGCAAAAGCCGGAAACCATTGCCGACCTCAAAAACTTCGGCCGCTTTGAAATGTCGACATTCACCGAAGGCCTGATCAGATCGCTGAAAAGGAATGGCACTGACTATTCTGATGTCTTCATCAGAGGGCCGGAGACTGAATTTGTCGCTCGCCTGGTGTTGGACAAGTTCTCGGGTGCTTTGTTCTCATCCAGTCCGCAGGTTTTTGCGCAGATCGAAGAAGAGGTTAAACGCGGCGCCACCATGGCCGAGGCTATTGAAAAGGTGGCATTCCCCGAGGTCGCAGACAAAGGATATTTGGAGGCAGCGGAATGAAAATTGGCATTGGAAACAGACAGAATGTGCGATACGCGCTTACCTTGTTGGGTGCCATTGCAACCATATTATGGGCTGGTTGGGTCACGGTGCAGGTTAGCAACCCACCTTCAAACCGGTTCGCCCGCATACAGCTGCAGAGCCTGATCAGTGAATATATTTCCAAACAGGCTCGGTCCGCATCATCCCCTGAGGCCATTGGTGCCCAGACAAAATTATTCATGGCAACTTTGAATCAGACGGTTGGCGAATATGGCAATTCTGGAACCATTTTACTGGTCAATGAAGCCATCGTCGGATCTGACATCCCTGATGTAACAAATGAGGTCAGAGCGAAAGTCTACCAGAAGGTTCCTGAACCCAAGGTCGTGTCAAATAGCTCCTCTCTTGAACAGCAAATGTCATCCTTTTTCGGAGGCACCGAGTAATGATGCCGATCACCCCTCAGTTTTCCGGCGGAAAGAACGCATTGGCAAAACGGTGGTTTGTCATGATCGGGCTGGCTCTATTTTTACTGCTGCTGCAGGTCTTTTCCGATTGGCGCGATCGTCATGCATTCATGATCAATCTTTCCGATTCACTGCCAAATTTTGCGCTGTGGATCAATTTGGGAGAGCAGCCCCAAAAAGGGGAAGTCATCGTTTTCGAACCGCCGGACACGAAAATGTTGAAAACGCATTTCGATGATCCGGTGCCCCCATTTGGCAAGCGGACATTGGGTGTCGCCGGCGACGTTGTGTCGCACAAGGGACAAAATGTAATGATCAATGGCGCGTTGGTGGCGCGCATGAAGCCGCGCACGCGCCTCGGGTTCGCGCTCACCAAAGGACCGACCGGCGTTATCCCAGAGGGATGTTTTTATGCCGGAACATCGCATCCCGACGGTTTTGACAGTCGCTATGGTGAAATCGGATTTGTTTGTCGTGACAAGGTGATTGGACGCGGGGTCACGATATTATGACACGCTTCGCACTCCTGTCGGTCAGTTCCTTCCTCATCGGTTTTGCCGGTATCTCTATCAGCGGCGCCACTGCGAAAGATTATGGAACGCTGGGCGCAACCTGGCCAGTTTCAGAGCCTGACTTGCTCGCTTCAATCCTGGGAAAATTGAAACAAGCTGAAGCCAGCGGCGAACTGGACAAAATGAACAAGGTATTTGCAAAAAAGGCGGCTGCACGGGTCAATCGCCCGCTTGCTGTAACAGGTGTTGGGAGGACTACCGAGCGCAGAGACTGGATCTTCGATCCCTCCATAACTGTGGAAAAGGAAATTACCGACACCAAGGGCAATCTGATCGCAAGCGCCGGGCAAAAGGTAAATCCATTGGATTTTGTCGCCATGCGCCAAAGACTCATCTTTGTTGATGGTGACCGCTCTGGCGATGTTGCTTGGGCCTTAGAGCAAGGCACCGAGAAAAGCGTAAAAATTATATTCGTAAACGGTTCGCCGCTGGAACAAATGAAGAAGACGAACAGACGAATATATTATGATCAAACTGGTGCATTGGTGCGAAAATTTGGCATCAAAAATGTACCTGCCATTGTCAATCAGGACGGCCCAAAACTGAAAGTTAGTGAGATAGTCGGGAGGGCAGGATGAGCCTTGGCCGCACTCTGTACGACATGATTCCGGTTCCCATCGCCGCGCCTGAGACAAATAAGCTGCGCCGCCAGCGCCTGACGTTGATTTGGGTGAGCGCCGCAATTGCTGTTTTGGTGACGGTTTTGCCATTTGTTTCAGCGCAAAACCAATCTTTTCTGGCGATATTGATAGCGGGACTACTCTCGTTTTGGACCTTTGAAGGCATCTTCTATTTTCGTAGTAAATCCCGCTACGATAACCATGGTCTGGACGAACTTTGCGAACCCAAAGGAGCTCCGGACCATGAGTTCTAAACTTCTACTTCGCTTTTGGCTGTTTGTCACTATCGCTTGTTTTGGCGGAACATCAAGCAGCTTTGCACAAGATCCAGGAGGCGGCATTCTAGGTCCGACCAAGGCGTTATCGACTTGTTCTGGAAAATTTGTGAACCCCATAACTGATATTTGTTGGGGGTGTCTTTTTCCGCTTTCTATTGGTGCGCTGGATATCTGGCCCTCGTCACGGCCCGACACCGACAATCCAAATTCTCCGATTTGTGCGTGCGGCAATCCCATACCCCGCATTGGGATTTCGGCGGGATTTTGGGAGCCGGTAAGGCTCATAGACGTGACAGCCAAACCCTATTGTTTTCCAAATCTGGGCGGTCTTACCCTTGGGAATGGGCAGATCAAAGGACATGGCTATTATGCCGGACCCACCCGTAATGCCGGGGGCAGGCAGCAATCTGCACAATGGCAGGTTCACTATTATGTCTATCCGCTGCTTTACTGGATGGAAATTTTAACGGACTTCCTGTGTTTCGAAGCCAGCTCCTTCGATATCGCCTACATCACGGAGCTGGATCCATTGTGGGATGACGATGTTCTCACAACGATTATCAATCCTGAAGTCGCCTTGTTCAACAACCCGATAGCCCAAGCAGCTTGCGGTGCTGATTGTGTAGCGGCGACCGTCAAATTGCCGTTGGATAAGCTCTTTTGGTGCGCCGGATGCAATGGCGCCATGTATCCGATGAACGGCAATATATCGGCGCATGTTGCGCCCATTCAATCCGGACGACTGGCCGCAGAACGTTTCATCTACAAAATGCACCGGCAGGGATTGGCGTGGGGAACGATGGGCAAAAAGGGACTGTGCAGCAAATATCTGATGCCGGTGCTTAAAAAGAAGCAATATCGCCTTCAGATGGTCAATCCCATTCCGATGGTGAGCGGCAAAGGTTCCTGCCAACCCATCGGCGGCAACACCCTGTTGCCAAAAGCAGGCCGCCTTTATCCCGTCAAAGGAGAAGATGCGGGTTACCTGCTGTGGCGCAAACGCAACTGCTGTGTGCTGTAGGAGATGGTTATGAAATCCCGTCAAATTGCTATTGCCGTGGGCATCATGGCATTGGGATTGGCTGCCGGTGTGGCTGCTCAAAGCATCAATGATATCGAGTTTGAGGCCATTACCGGCAAAGCTGTAAAAGATGCCGGTTCACTCGAAGAGTTTGTCAATCACGCGCTCAGGCGAGGTGACGAGTTCCAGGATGAAGCCCAACAAGTCACGGAGGCCGCCTTTGAGAAATTGGGTGATCTACCGGCCAATGAGCAAAGCAGGAGCTCCGCTGGAACGATTGATCTTGATGAGTTGGTATCAGGCGCCTCTGTGCTGGTCAAAGGAGGGCGGGGCGGCGCGCCCTTATTCATGGTGTTTGCGAGCACATCCATGCCGCCTGAATCGTTAAAGCCTCTGATCGAGCATACCGCTGCTGCGGGCGGTGTGGTGGTATTTCGAGGTTTTCCTAACAATTCCGCGAAAGAATTTCTGGGCAAGATACGCCAAGTGGTAGCGCCGGACCAAAAAGCCGCACGCATAACCATCGATCCCAGATTGTTTCGGGCGTTTAACGTCCAGCGAGTGCCGACATTTGTTGTAGCTGGCACCGATTTTGAACCATGCGATGCACTCGATTGTGTCACGCCTGAACCCCCATCTGACAAGCTGACCGGCAATGTTACTGTCCGATACGCGCTTGAGCAGTTTTCGACCGGGGGCGGTACAGGATCAAGAATCGCAGGCGTCGCATTGCGCAATCTTCAAGGAAAGACGGTGAAGTGAAAATCTGCAAGCTTCTCCTTTTATTGGCGCTTGTCCCGAGCACAATATTGCTTGCTCAAGATGTTGGTATCGACTTGGAGAGAGCGAGATTGCTGGGCAAAGAAGCCGCAACAAAGGCGCGTGATGAAGCGGCTAACCAGTCAGTTCAACCTGATGCTCCAAGCGTCGTACCCAATTACCAAGGCAGCGATCTACCTGAAGCTGACCTTATAGATAACCCAGATTTCCTGAATTCAAAGGGACGAGCTGCGGCTTCCAACAGCGATGGTTTCAAAACTGTAATGGACCCATTCCGTCCCTATTTTGATCCAAACGACATCGATCTGAGCGCGGCCCAGACGATCGCGGACAACCCCGGGCCCTATGCTGGAGGTACTCAGACGTCGGGCTCGTCGGGAGACTGCAAACCATTGCCAAATTCGGATTTGGGCGGCGGCTATTATTACGAAACATGCAACGCCGGCGCCAAAGTCATTGAGGAAAGCCGGATTTGTAGCGTGCCGTTGCGCATTGAGGTTGAAGGCGAAGACTATTGGCAATATCAATGCGATACCGAATATCAACGCGGCAGGGGCAACCGAGGACAGCTTTGCTTCAGATTTCAAAATTCGCTCGATAACGGTATCTGCCGCGTAAAGGACAGGCGCCGCGTGGGACAGCTATGTCTTCAATATGGCCGATATGGCTGCGTGGAGCCAGGCGATCCCATCTATGCGCTAACTCTGGCCTGTTCACAGCAGGTAGCGGGCGTTGCGGGCGGAACTTTGGTCCATGACAAAAAAATCAAATCAGAAGAGCGCGATGAAGGGGCTTGTAACGCGGCGACGGGCAACGATCAATGTACGCTCACCAGCGAAACATGCTCTGACAGTTCGCCCCAAACACGAACTATTAACGGGCTGGAAGTTACGCGCAGCTGTTGGAATTGGGAACGCAGTTATCAATGCACCTCTTTGGCGCCGGCGAATGATTGCGCACCGATAGAAGCAAAGCAAACCTGTTCGTTTGATCATGAAAAATGCTTGGACGACAATTGCTCGGTCAAAGAGCGCGTCTATAAATGCTCGCTAAGCACGCTCGGCGGCAATGCTGACACGCCAAAATATGTTTGCAGCGATGATATTTACTGCATTGATGGCAATTGCGAGACGATCGAGCGCGAGGCCTCGACCGAGTTTAATGATGCTCTGGTGGCGCTCAATTCCCTTGGACAGGCGCGCGATGAATTTAACGAAAATGATTTTACCGTCTTCAAAGGATCCAGGGCAACATGTCACAAAAAGATATTTGGCGCGATAAATTGTTGTGCTGGTAAGAGCATTTTGCCGGGCGGTCTGGCGCTGTGCTCGAAGGAGGAAAAGCAGCTTGATGAGCGAGACCTCAAGGGTCTGTGTTCCTATGTCGGCTCCTATTGTTCGAAAAAAATACTGGGTGTCTGCGTCACCAAGAAAAAGGCCTATTGCTGCTTTGAAAGCAAATTGACCCGGATCATACAGGAACAGGGCAGAAAACAGCTGGGACGGCCTTGGGGCGATCCGAAAAAGGAGCAATGTGCCGGTTTTACGATACAGGAATTCCAGCGTCTCGATCTGTCAAAAATGGATTTCTCCGAAGTCTATGCCGATTTTTTGGAGGCTGCAAAGCTCCCGAACGAAATAGATGCAACGATCCAGATTCAGCAGCGCATCCAGCAATATTACCAAGCACATACAGGTGGAGCATGAACCACGACGTCTCCAATATCGATCAATCCGATCTAATTTTGCGGATGGGCCTTGTTGAGCTTGCCGTTTTGGTTGGCATGGGGAGCGTTGCCGTCAACAGCCAGGAGTGTATCAATCGCTATTTGAGCAGCTTTTACGGGAAGCCTTTAGCGGCGAGCCATTCCAGCGCGACGGTCAGAAAATTACGGCATCTGGGGTGGCTTGAAAACAACGGATCGCCAGACTTGCTTCTGTCACCGAATGGATCGGCGGCGCTCGATGCCGCTTATGGTTTTGTCGTTCGGCTCATCGACAATGGTTCCAACCTACTCGACTGCGCGATGCTGGTAAAAATGATCAGAACAAATGGAGGTACGTCATGAATTTTCACAAAATTGGTCTGTTCGCTGCGTCATCAATCGCAGTTATGACCCCTGTCATGGCTGAAACAGAGGCGATGCCTGGCGGGTCATCGGGCGACAAGTTTTATTGTGCAGAACGCAAACTGGGCACCTGGTTCTATTGCGACAAACCCAAGCCAAAATCCAAAACTGCCCATAAATCCGCGAACCTACCGCCGAGCGGAGCCGCCGCTTTGGCCGAACTGGAAGGGATAAAAAGGGAATTGGAGGAGCGCAAGGCGCTGGCCATTATGTATCCATCGGTTTCCAATATCACTGGATATATAAGCTATCAGCGCGAGCAGCTCGACCGCGCGTCGAGTTTCGCCGATACGTGGCAGCGGACATTGTGGCAAAATCCCGCCCTCGATTACACTTTGCAACGTCCCGTCAACACGCTGGGCAAGAGAACCTGGAAGGAGCTGCGTAAAGGTGATCATGATCGAACGATGGACGCGTTGGCCAAGAGATACGGCATTTTCTACTTCTTTTCCTCCAATTGCGCGGCGTGCAATACATTTTCGCCAATTCTAAAAACGCTATCAATTCGGCACCAATTTCCAGTTATGGCCGTGTCTCTGGATGGTGGTGCGACCAACTCGTTCGATAAATTTGTTATCGACAAAGGCCAATATGAAATGATGGGCCTTGTTGGCCGGCAAGTGCCTGCGGTGGTGCTATTCGATAGCGTTACCCGAAAACCCATCCCCATTGGTTACGGCGTGATGGCGGCCGACGAAATCACCGAACGCATATTCCAACTTACGCAAATAGTGCCCGGGAGTGACTACTGATGGTTCGCAAACCCATTTCAATGCTTGTGGCACTGGCCATTTCTGCTGCTCCCATCAGTCTTTCATTCTCGAGCACCACTGCGCGCGCCAACGTACAAGACGAGATGAGTTCATTTTATGACGATATGGGCGGGGCAGCCAATGTCACCGGTCCTTCAGCCTATAAAGGACAGGCGGCAGGCTATTATACAGGTGGTTCGTTATGGACCCGCAGCCCAACCAAGAATGTCAATCCGGTCAATCTGCAGCTTCCCAAAATAAGTGCAGGTTGTGGCGGGATAGATGTGTTTACTGGCAGTTTTTCGTTCATCAACGCCAGTGAGTTTGTGGCCTTGATGAAGGCAACTGCAAATAATGCTCTGGGTTTTGCCTTCAAGCTCGCGATTGATTCCATAAGCGCCCAGATCGGCACTAGTCTGTCCGAGATGCTTCAAAAAGTTCAAGACATGAACAACCTCAACATCAACAGCTGCGAGCAGGGCGCTGCATTGGTGGGTAATCTATGGGCCAAAAATTCCGAACAAAGTCAGACAATCTGCCGCGCTGTTGGCAATGCTGAAGGTATTTTTGCGGATGCCGCGCGAGCCCGAAATGGCTGCAATAAAGATGCCGCAGCAGTGATCAAAGGTGCGAGCGACGATGGCCCGGCGAAGGATCTCAAACCCCGCAACTATACCTGGTCGGCGTTGCAGACGGGAAACAATAAGCCCGACAAGGAATTTGCCGAACTGCTGATGACCATGGTTGGCACGGTTATTTACGTTCCAGAAGACGGTTCAACGGCGGCGCGTTATGAATTCAAGCCAGGTTCACTCGATCTGCTGACACCCATGCTTGATGGTGCATCGTCCGCCAAAGCACTGGTGATGCGGTGCGATGACGGCACGTCTTGCCTGTCGGTCAATTATGTACCTTTCACTGTTTCAAATAGCGTTGCGCTGAAACCAAAGGTTAAAGCTCTGATTCAATCGATGGTTGCCAAGGTGCGTTCTAATGAGAAGCTGACGACCAACGAAATTGCATTGCTTGGCATGACCTCGGTGCCGCTCTATAAAATCATAGTCGTACAAGCGACCAGCATGGTCGGGCTTGGTGACGCTGAAGTCGATAATCTGGCTGAGATTGCTTCGATTGAGATCTTGCTTGCGATGGCCAGCAAATTCATGGGTGTTGCTGAACAGCGCATGACATTGACAGACGGCGTGGATACGTCGGCTCTTACGAGCTGGCGGCAGGGACTTTCCAATGCAAAGGCCGAGCTGGGGGTCAAACGCCAAGCTGCATTTGAAAAAGTCCAATCAACCTACAAGCTCATCGAAAACACCCAACGGCTTGAACAGCAATTGCGCGGTGAGCTCGCTCCCCAATTGTCTGGTGCTCTCGAGTTCAGTCGAAGCATCAGCCGCTCAGGCGTGTGAGGAAATAGGCAATGTGGGAAGTCTTCACAAATGGCGGCGGCGATCTCATTGTCAATGTGTTCAATGCCGTTGCAGCCTGGTCTGGCGGCGGCGGCTTCCGGGGATTGCTGCAGGTCACATTGGTCATGGGGCTTGCCTATGCATTGCTGGTCATGGCTTTCAACCTCGATTGGCGCACGCTGTTTCATTGGTTTTTGACCAGCTCGCTAATTTACGGTGTCCTGATGGTGCCAACAACGAGCATCAAAGTGACCGACAGAACCAATCCGGGTCTCGCGCCTGCTGTTGTGGCCAATGTTCCCCTGGGGCTTGCGGCAATCGCTTCTTATAGCAGTCAGGTTGGTGATTGGATGACGCGGCAGGCAGAAACCGTCTTTGTTACACCGGCAGCTTTGAACATGACCGGGAAGGGGATGATCTATGGATCCAAGCTTCTCGACAAGACCTATGATTTTGAGTTTACCGATCCCAATATTCGCGCCAATCTTGAAGAATATCACCACCAATGCCTGTTTTACGATATTTTGCTAGGTTTCAAAAACACGCAGGATTTGGCCAATTCAAATGATTTGATCTCGGCAATAGGTCCAGGTTCTCCTGCGCGCGCTATGCGCTATGTATCTGCAGCTGGATCGACGACCAACATTGAATTCAAGACATGTCAGGAAGGATTGGTTGCAATCAACACTGCGATCAACGCACATTTGCCTGCCGCTGTCGACGAACTGGCCAAACGAACATTTCCCGACCGCGCATTGAGTGCAGCGCGCGCGCAATTGCTCAGCGACCTGCCTCAGCTTCAAGGCGCTCTGTTCACGTCTACGTCAGGCTCGGCCAGCGATATGCTCAAGCAAAAAGCGGTCATAGACTCGTTTCGCCGCGCGCGATCATCGTTCAATGATAGCACACTTGATGCGTTTGCGCAGGAACGCGCCGAAGTGCAGGCGGGCAACACCTATGCCTCGATTGCGGGACAGGCGATGACATGGGTTCCTCTCCTCAACATCGTGCTCACCATTGTATTTTATGCAATGTTTCCGGTCCTCTTTCCGCTGTTTCTATTCCCGCGCACGGGTGTGAGAACCCTCAGAGGCTATATGATTGGCTTCTTCTATTTGGCGGCATGGGGACCATTATATGCTGTGATCCACATGATCGTGATGAACAGGCTTGCGCTGGATCTTAAAGCCATAACACCGAACGGTATGACCTTGGTCAGCTATACCGGTGTCCGGGAGATCAATGGCGAACTGGCCCAGCTTGCGGGCTTTCTTCTCATGTCTGTGCCCTTCATCGCCGCCGGCATGGCGCGCGGAGCCATGGCGATCGCTGGGCAAGCAACATCAATGCTGCAGCCGGCACAAAATGCAGCCGAAGCGGCCGCACAGGAGCGCACAACGGGCAATTACGGGTTCGAGCAGCGCAGTTTCATGAATTATTCGGGCAATATGGTCCAGGCGGACCAATGGAACACCGCGCCCAATATGCGCTTTGGTGCGGCCAGAATAGACCGCCGCTCTGGTGAAGGATTGAACACTATCGATTATACAGGGGATGGCGATAGCAACCGGGTTTACGATGCTTCAGGTGTGAGCACGCAAGGTGCTGAAAACTTCTCTGTTTCCGGAATTTTGAAATCGACGCGCGGTATTGAATATTCCAAATCCACGTCGGAACGGGAATCCGCCGAAGAGACATACCGGCGCGTGCGGTCGAGCGGTGAGCGTAATTCTGTCAGTGAGGGCACATCATCGACAAGAGTGAACGGCCATCTTAACTCAGAAAGCCGCGTAATCACCGATGGCCGGGAAGAATCCAAGGGCGCAGAAACGAGAATTGCGGAAACCGATAATAAGCGGACGGACAAAACCGATTCTGTTTCAGTTGCAGAAACGGCATCGAACTCGGTTTCGAAGACGAGAGGAACACTGGACAGGCAGTCTTCGAGATCAATTCAATCACTTCAAATTGGTGCTAATGTTTCTACCCCAGGTGGTGGCAAAAGCTCTGGTAAATCTGGCGGAAAGCTTCCCTTAGGTGCCAACGCGAGTGCATCTCAACAATGGATAACTTCAGAGGAAACAGTTAATACCCAAGGGATAGAATTTGCAGACACCAGATCAACGACCGGGTCAAAATCCACAACGACCAATCAAACGGCTTCCCATGATTTAAATCTGCAAAGATCAAAAACACTGGATTCAGAACGCGATTATGATCGGGCCGACAATGTTGACACTGCTCAGGATTACGACAGGATCGAGGATGCCGCGACCAGCAGCACCGCGAAAGAGCGCTACACGGCTGCGGAAATCTCAGCTGCAAAAGCGGTAGTAGCATCGCGAGCGCGCGAGGAACGATGGGCAGAGATAAACGGTCTGTCCGACGAGCAGTTGGTCAGTAGCGCGCCGGTCTTGATGCCGTCGATCGTCCGGGCATATGACGATTACCGCCAGAATGATCCTGCAGGCCGCCTTGCCAATTTGCCGGACCCCAATGACGTCTATGCATCGCCTGCCCAGGCAGAGGCGCGGGCGAGTAAAATGCGGGAGATATTGAACGAACGTATAAGCAACGGGGAAACACCGTTGTTCAGCAATTCCCTGCGTGAAGGATATAGCGCTCAATCAGCTGCTACCAATAAAGCAATTGGCAACACACGGTCAGAGATAGGAGGCCCAAGCGAAAGCTTGGCTCCCTTTCCGGCGGCCAAAATAAATGGTGGAAAGTCGGGAGCCTCTATTGGTGGGCAAGTATCAACACCGCTTCCTCGGTCTGGAGCTGGTTACAGAACATATGCACCAGCCAGCGAGCAGATTGGCACTGCAGGTTTTGTTGGACGTTTAGTTAATCTTGGAGAGAGCTGGCAAGGAACGCCCATTTCCTATGGCGATATTAGTAAGCAGGGAGGCGGGCCGTTGGCAGGTCATGATGCGCATCAAAAGGGCACCAATGTTGATATACGCCCTTTCAGAAAGGATGGTCGCAATAGACCGGTGACTTGGCGAAGCAGACAGTATGACCGGACAGAAACGCGGCAACTGGTTCAGCAAATCAAACAGCAAAATCCCGGGGCGCAAATATTCTTCAATGATCCGATTCTGGTAAGGGAAGGGCTTACAGAACGGCTAGATAAGCACGATAATCATCTTCATTGGCAGCAATAAGGAAAGCCAAGGTTATACTAAGCGTTTAATGTGAGTCGGACGATCATAAACGCTGAAATACAAACGATAATGGTCCAAACAATAATGTTCCGATAAACGGATGGAATTTCAACCTCATTCATTAGCATTGAATAGTCAAAGTGAGTTCCGTTGTTTCCGTCGAACTCAGGATCCGCAGGATCTGAATAGGGGTCGTAGTCGTCATCAATCATAATCTAACATAACATATTTCTACACAGATTCCAACGAGACGAAAGTTAAAGTAAGAACAGCAAAGACGCATGGGACTGAAGACAAAAGCGCTTCATCGCAGGCCATTGTCGACGAAAATGTTCAAGAGGCTAAAGAAGCCCGCTGGTTCAGCCATTCAACGCCGCTTGAACTTGTGGACTTGCGGTGCGTGCCAGCAGGTGATTTACCGGGCGATAATTGCGAAATCACCTTGAAGGTAAAGGGACCGGATGATCAAGGAGGGTCGCTCAACGCGCTATGGCGCTTTGATAAGGTGGACGGCAGACTTAGCGTTGTGGGATGATCATCAAACCATATTTGACGCATAAGCTAAAGATTGCACAACACTAAAAGCTAAAATTTGATCGACATCAAAAGCTAAATAGTGCACAGCGCTAAAAGCTAAGGGATGAACGAGAAATGGCAAACGCTTTTGAAAAACTTGCAGCTTCCCTAGAGTTTTTGGAGAAGCTACAATCTAGCGGCGTGGCCGCCATACGTTCAGCTGACTTGTCACGCGTACACCGCGAACGTCTGACGCGTGCGGGTTTTCTGAAAGAGGTCATGCGCGGTTGGTATATTCCATCCAGGCCCGATGAAAAACCCGGCGAAAGCACGGCATGGTATGCTTCCTATTGGCGCTTTTGTGCGCAATATCTGAACGAGCGTTTTGGAGATGAATGGTCTCTGTCACCGGAGCAATCGCTGATGTTGCAGGCAGGCGATACATCGGTTCCAACACAATTATTGGTGCGTGCACCAAAGGCCCGCAACCAGATCACAAAATTCCCGCATGGCACGTCGATGTTTGAAAGCCGCGCGGCGATTGCCATTGGTGATGCTCTCAAAAGTCAGGATGGTCTCCGCTTATTCTCACTTGAGGAAGCATTGATCGGTGTCCAAGCCGCTTTCTTCAATCAATATTCCACGGATGCTCGGACGGTTTTGGCCATTATTCCTGATGCATCCGCTTTGCTCGCCAAATTGCTTGATGGAGGGCATAGCCGCGCGGCGGGACGATTGGCAGGGGCCTTTCGTAGTATTGGTAGCGAAAAAATTGCGGATGAAATTCTCTCTGCCATGAAAGCGGCCTCTCACGACGTGCGAGAAAATGATCCGTTTGAGCATCCAATCAAAGTTGCCAATGCTGGGCGCATTGTTTCTCCGTATGTTCACCGCATTCGGCTAAAGTGGGGAAAGATGCGGGGCGTTGTCATTGCCCATTTTCCGGCCTCCAAACCGATCGCCAACGACATTGAGGCATATCTCAAAGCAATCGATGATATTTATGTCACTGATGCCTATCACTCCTTGTCGATTGAGGGATACCGCGTGTCCCGGGAGTTGATCGAGAAGGTTAGGTCAGGCGCATGGAACCCAAAGCGGGATGCCGAAGATCAGGTGCATAAAGACGCGCTAGCCGCGCGCGGATATTGGGAAGCATTCCAGCAGGTGAAAGAGAGTATTCGTACAATACTTGAAGGCAAAGATGCCGGCACTGTCGTCGAAAACGATCTGAGCGAGTGGTATGTCAGTTTGTTTACGCCATCGGTTTCGGCAGGCATATTAAAGGCGTCCCAACTGGCCGGATATCGAGGGTCGCCCGTCTACATCAGCCAATCCCAACATGTCCCGATGAATGTTGAGGCAGTGCGCGAGTGCATGCCGGTATTCTTTGAATTGCTGAAGGAGGAACGCAATCCTGCTGCGCGGGTTGTTTTGGGGCATTTCTTCTTTGTTTTCATTCATCCCTTTCTAGATGGGAACGGCCGAATAGCGAGGTTTTTGATGAATGTAATGATGGCAGCAGCGGGGCATCCCTGGACGGTTATCAAGGTGGATGATCGAGACGAATATATGGCCAGTTTGGAGGCCGCGAGCGTGAATGAGGACATACGCCCGTTTTCGGATTTTTTGGCGCGGTACACTGATAGCTGAACCGCGAGGCAGATAGTTGATCTGCTATCTATGAAACGCAATCGGGCAGCTGTTGAGATAATTGGTATCGGCGCGTGGCAATCACGCCGCCTTTTGCTGTTTTTCAAATTATGTCAAAATTCACTCACGTAAGGAATGATATCCATTTCACGATGAAGTTGATACCGCGGCAACGCAAACCTTTTGACACGGATATAGTAACCCAGTGCCTGAGGCGCTCTATCACCAACAATGAAGGATGGGGCCCAACCAGAAAGATGCGCCCAAATATTTTGACGATGCTATTCAAACACAGCGCTTTTCAGCAAGGAGCGTTGAAGGCCCTGAGTTTTGTATAAAGGGTTGATTGACGCCGTTGGACCTGCGGAATTAAATCCCTGCGGATCAGGCGCTGCTCTGGCACAGATCGACGGTCAATATTTAGAGCAACGATCAAAGCCCAGTTGGACAGGTTGGTACGGATCATAGCAGCAGAGAAACCGCCTGAGCCTTTATCCAGATGAGACAAGTGCTATTCTTTTTTTGATCGACCCACTGAGTTTTTGGAGCTCAAGGACCACGAAATCAATCGTAATGTCCCGCTTGTTGGTTGCCAGAAAAATCATTCTGCGCCAGCAATATCAGAACAACGTATAGTCCTGATCGTCGCTTTCAACCTCATAGGTGGTCTTCGTTTCCATCACGGCTATGGCAATAATGTCCGCCGATGTCGGGGTGGGACTTGCGCGCGGTGGCGTAGCTTACCAGAAATGGGGTCATTCTATTATTCTCCTGAGAACACTCCAGAACAGCTCTCTGCGGTTTCCAATTGCTACTATGAGCTTTGGATCAATATTTTTCAATGCTAATAGGCTATTAGCAGCAATCAAAAGAGATTGAATATCATTTCTAGATTATTTGATTCCAATATCGGGCATAGAATCGATGATATACTTTCGAAACACTAATGCAGTTGCAGTGAAAGCTAACAATATGCGGGGGCGCAATGTCTAAAAACATACTTATCTATTCTGATGGAACTGGCCAGGTTGGCGGCCTTCGGCCCGATCAACGACTTTCGAATGTCTATAAGCTGTACCGAGCCACGAGGCCCGGTCCAGATTCAACCATCAGTCCAAAAAAACAAGTAACATTTTACGATGCAGGTCTTGGCGCAGGAGAAGCAGGCGGTCTGACTTTCAAGCGTTTGCGCAACTTTTTTGCTGCGGCGCTCGGCACGGGGATCGATGAAAATGTGATTGATTGCTATGCTGCAATTATCGCTCATCATACGCCAGGAGACAAAGTTGTTTTAATAGGGTTTAGTCGCGGCGCCTATACGGTTCGAGCTGTAACCAATGTTATGAACCTGTGCGGCGTGCCAGAACATGATGGAGATGATAATCCCGTGCCGCGTTACGGTCCAGCCTTGCGAATGATTGCAAGCGAGGCTGTGCGAGACGTCTACAACCACGGCGCTGGCTCCAAGCGCGGGAAATATGAACAACAGCGAGAGCATAAAGCGAGGCGGTTTCGGTCGAAATATGGATCAGAAGGAGTGGGCGCGGACGGAGAAGGTCAAGGCAACGTTCAACCTGAATTTGTGGGCGTGTTTGATACCGTAGCTGCTCTGGGAAGTAGAACAGCTTCCATCGTCGTGGCGATAGCGTTTTTGGCGACATCCTTTGGATTTTGGCGGAGTTTGGATGCCGATATTTGGTGGCTGAGCGCCCTGGCCGGAACCATTCTTGCTTTCATATTATATTGGGTCTTAAGAAGCGTGGGCTCACAGTTTAAATATTATTTTGAGGACGATGCCTGCAGGTTTCGCTGGTGGAACCCGGTAAATTGGATTTCTGCCCTTTGGCATGGACATATGGCTTGGTGGAGCGGAAAAAACTATGATCGCTATGTGGACCGCGAGATACCAAAATTGCGGCATGCGTTGTCGATTGACGAGGCGCGTAAGAAGTTTCCCAGAGTGGGCTGGGGGAGCGATACAGACGTGCAGTGGAATAAGCAGCGCGGCAACCTGGATTGGCTCGTGCAGCTGTGGTTTGTCGGCAATCATTCTGATATTGGCGGAAGCTACCCGGAAGATGAATCACGGCTATCGGATATCGCTTTGGAGTGGATGGCCGGCGAGCTTGTCTCAGCCGTTCCAACCATTGAAATTCAGCAGAATTTTCTGAACACCGCACCGGAGCCGCTTGGTTTGCAGCATGATGAGATACAAAGCGCGCTTGATATGCAGCCAAAGTGGGTGCGCTGGATTTCTAGAAACAAATTGACTTGGGGTAAAAGTGTTCGCAGCATTCACCCAGAAGCGAAGCTGCACAAATCTGTAGCGGATCGGTTAAGTGCAAAAGCCGTCCCGCAGATGGGCGAAGTGAAACCCTATTTGCCGACTAATTTGGCAGGTCATATCTGTCAAAATAATCCCCAAAGCCAGTCGGAAAACATCAGTCGTTCCATTTGGCCTGAGAAGGAGGTTTAGCCAAATTCACCAATGGTTGGCCTCAGGCTTCAATCCAGGTTGTTGTTGTGCTTGGAGTCTGGATTTGAAACAGGCGTGTCTACGCCGTTTATTTTACGGATGTGGTAATTTTCATATTCTCCGGTTTTGATCTTCTGCACAAACTCGGAGCGGGACATGTCGCCACCGGTAAAATTGTCGTGGAACGCAGCATTGCGTCCGCTGTCGGTCTCTTTGGTAACTTTGACTCTTTTTGGCATTTCACTCTCCATCATCAATTGTCGCTATATAGGTACTGAGACGGCCGAATACATCAAACCGATTTAGGCTTACCAGTCCCCGGTTTCCCGTCATAATTTGTCCGGGTTAGTGAGGATGACGGGGATAAGGAGAAGAAAATGAGAGCGTGCTCCGTAGTGCCATGTCTCGAGCCTGGCAAAAATCAACTCAACCGAAACAAGCACATGATAGCTTTGTACACCGTATGCACGTAAGTGCATTCCATGGCAAAAAATTCAATGAAATCAATGAGTCAAGTTTCAGAACCACCCGACAGATCGGGTGGTGACGATGGCTATATGGTCCCTAATCGACGAAAATCGGGTCGGCGGACCCTTCTTGACGGCAGTTTAGCTCGTCGCAAGTTGCGGCGTCTTGCGCGAGAATATTGCATATGGGATCGCATAAAAGCAGACGGTCCGCTGTTGGGCGCTTTGACCAGCCGGTCGGCAAGCGCCCCACTTGCGGTCATTCCTACTGGGCAAATCCTATGTCCGCTTCGCGCCCAATTGTTGCCGTTCCCGTAACCGGCGCACGTTCCTGAAAGCTGTCATTGCCGGAACTCGATGCAGTCAAATCATAGCGACCGACTCTGGGGTGGGAAGCGGACATTCGAGATTGCAAATTTAAGCGTCAGCTTTTGAGCCGTACTCAGACGATCTCCATGACAAATGGTGCAGATTTTCCGGAATAGAGAGCTTCGATGGCATTCGCGCGCAGTGACAGAACCGCTGCCTGGTTGATATATCCCTTGTCGGTAATTTCCCCGGAGTCGAGCGAGGGCGGATCGGTAAGCAGCATCACCTTGCCTACCCTGCGAGAGCTTCCCCCCGCCCCTCCGTTGAATGCGGCCAGTTTCGCGGCGATGTCGCCGAGCAGGTCGGTCAGCCCCTGCGGGCCCTTTTCCCCGGCATAGGTTTGCGCCGCTGTCGGACTGGGCCAGGCCAGAATGCTCACGAATTCCCTGTCCTGTCCAGCTATCACGCAGTCATGGACCAGCGGGCTGCACGCGCTGACGATCTCCGGACGAAGCGTGCCAACCGATACCCACGTACCGGTCGAGAGCTTGAAATCCTCGGTCACACGGCCGTCGAACTCGAGGCCTTTTTCGGGGTGATCGTCGTCAAGGAATCGCGCGGCATCGCCCAGTTTGTAGAATCCCTCTTCGTCGAACGCCTCGGCGTTCTTTTCCGGGTCGTCCTTATAGCCTTTGGTGACGGACGGGCCTTTTACGCGCACTTCCATCTTGGGGCCGTTGGGGACCAGCTTCAATGTAGTGCCGGGCATCGGCAGACCGATGAGGCCGACGCGGTCGACCTCCCAGTGGACCATGGTGATACCCTGCGTTTCGGTCGCTCCGTACATGGTGGTAATCGGGATGCGTTTCCCGGTCTCGGCGATGGCCAGCGCCTGCAGGCGATCATATAGATCGTCTGACAGGGTCGCTCCGCCGTAGCCAAGAGACTGGACCTTGTTAAAAAAGGACGCGCGCAGCTTCTTGTCGCTTTCCATCGCATCGGCCAGCATGGCGAAGGCGACTGGCGCAGAACCGAAGCCGGTGGGCGAAATCTCATAGAGATTCCTGATCGTGGTCTCGAACATGCCCGGGAGCGGTTTTCCGGCATCGAGATACATCGTGCCGCCAGACCAGATGTGGCCGTTGAAGAACACATTGCCGCCACTGATGTGGCTCCACGGCATCCATTCGAGCGTCAGCGGTGGTTCGCGAGCTTCGCGTGGCTCGCTCGACAGTCCTTCCTGTCCGGCGATCAGCGTCGTCATCATGCCATGGGTCTGAGGGACACATTTCGGCATACCGGTAGAGCCGGAAGTGAAGAGATATTTTCCCACCGTATCCGCGCCGATTGAGGCGACACGGTCGTCTACCGCTGCGCCCGGCTCCACTGCGCATATTTGTGTGAAGTCCAAAGCCTGCTCCGGCCCTCCGTCGCAAGTGACGATTTTCAGTTCGGGATCTTCGGCCAACAGTCGTTCGAGCGCCTTCGCATGCAGGCTGCCTTCCTTTGCGAAGATGACCTTCGCGCCGATCTTGCGGAAGCAGTGCAGCAGCTTCTCGTGGTCCTGCGACATCAGCGAATAGGCTGCGCTGACCGGCGCGATCGGCACGCCCGCCGTATAGCAGCCGAGCATCAGCAGGCCATGTTCCAGCGAGTTGCCGGAAATGACCATGACGGGGTCGTCCTGGCCCAAGCCGCGGTCGATCAGCCACTGCGCGATGGAATCGGCCGCGGCCCGTGCCTCGCCCCAGGTGACACCCGTCCACTCGCCATGACCGGGCTTGCGTTCAAACAGCAGAGCATGATCGGGATGCGCCTCGCTGCGGTCGCGGAAAATGGTGGCGAGATTGGCCGGGACGACGAATGGCTCGTGCTTCGACGAGACAAGAATTGTCCCATCGTCGCGCCGCTCGACATTCACGGCGGCAGGTTTCTGGGAAAGCGGGCGGAATGGAGGAGCAGTGTCAGACATAAATCACCCCCGGCACCCCGTCCTAAGACAAACGGTACCGGGACTATCCTTTCTTAAAAGCGCATACGGACGGTGGCACCGTAGCTGGCAGAACGACCGGGAAAGCGAACCGCGGTATTCGCGTTGGTCGCGGCCGATGACCAATAATAGGTGTCGGTCACATTGCGGCCCCAGATGGAGGCTTCCCACACACCATCCAGATCGTAGATCGCAAGGCTGGTGTTGAGAATGCCGTAGCTGTCAATCGCCAGCGGATCGAAGTCCTCGATCGTACTCGAAGTGGATGACTGGTAGCGACCATTCACCATGGCACGCAGACCTAGGTCAGAGGTTATCGGAGTATCATAAGTGATCGTCGCGGCACCCGAGAATTCGGGGCTGTAGGGAAATGCGAAGCCGTCATAATCAAGGGGCTGGCCAGCGGCATTGATACCCTGATAACCGATGATCTCCGTTTGCAGCCAGGTTCCCGCTACCGATAAGGTGAGTTCGTCGGTGGCAAACCAGGTGAAATCTCCGTCGATGCCGTAGGCCCGCGATTCAGGGATATTATCGAGCCGCAGCAAAGTCGTGTAGATCGGGTCGGCGAAATAGACCGCCAGTTGCTTGTCGGAATAGTCATAATAGAAGCCGGCAAGGTTGAGGTTAAACGAACGATTGGCAAGAGCGAGCTTGGTTCCGACTTCATAGGCGGTCAGTTGCTCTTGCCGTGCCGGGCGGTTTTGTGTGGCGATATTGGCAGCGTTGACCGGGGTCGATCCGGCTTTATATCCGCGCGAAACCGAGGCGTAGAGCAGCGTATCGTCATTCGGCTGCCAGGTCAGCGCCCCGCGCCAGGCGACATTGTCTTCCTTCAGTCTTGAAGTAACGGGTCCGAAGGTCAGCGTGTCAACGTCGAAGGTGTTGCACTGGTTTTCCGATATCGGAGCGGTGATCGCTCCATAATTCGCAAAGAGGAAGAAGCGGTTGAACAGGTTCACATTGGGCAGCATCGATCCGTTCAAATCGCGCGAGCAGCCTTCGTAATCCTGGGTATCCTGGGTGTAGCGGATTCCGGTGGTCAGCGTCAGCGAGGGTGAAAGCTCCCAGTCCGCACTCGCGAAGGCACTGAAGGTTTCGACGTCGAATTCCGCCTCGTCGCGATAGGTGCGGAAGGATGTCAGGACATCGGCGGGCGTATAGCCGAAGGTGTTGAAGGCATCGAAAATGCTCGCACCGCCAAGCGCCGCCTGCGGCGCGAGGATCAGCGTGCGGATTGCGCCCACATTCGCATTTTCGCCCAGCAAAGTCTGGTTGGTATCGACCACCTTGTCATTCGCATAATATCCGCCAACCACCCATTCGGCGGGGCCAGTGGTCCCCTGGAAACGAATTTCCTGCGAAAGCGAGTCGATTTCACCTTCGGCGTGCTGACTGAGAATTTCATATGGCGCGCCGCTCCAGTCATAGCTTGCATCGCGCTTCACATGGTTGAAGCCAGTCAACGAAATGAAGCTGACATCGGGCGTGAAGTCGAACTGCAACATGGCGCGCAGACCATAGAAATTGCTGTCTTCGGAATTGGGACGATCGATGCCGGTGCCGCGACCGATATTTTGTGCACGCTGGTCGAGCGGTTGCCAGTCGGCCGTGTCGCTGCTCCAGTTATTGCCATTCGCTGCCACGTAGGCGGGAAGACCAGGAGCATTGAAAAGGCTGAACAGCGTGCCGTTGGCCGGATCGGTGTTCGGCGTGAAGCCTACGGCCTGTGCCGCCAGTGTATCCGATTTGTTGACCCAGAAATTTGCTGCCAGTTCGATATGCATATCGGGGATCGGGTCGGCAGCGATCGTCAAACGCCCGCCGTAGCGTTCAACCTCGCCCTGTTTCTCGTCGCGCGAAATGCTTTTCTGCCAGCCTTCCCAGCTGCGCTCGGTTCGCCAAGCTGCGCGCAGGGCAACCGACTCGCCGATGGGGATATTGAGATGTCCCTTGGTGTTGAGCGTCTCCTCGGACCCGAGATCGACCGCGATGCTTCCGTTGAAGTCGCCGAATTCTGGTTTGGCAGATATGAAATTGACGAGGCCACCGGTCGTGTTGCGCCCATAAAGCGTGCCTTGCGGCCCCTTGAGAACCTCGACACGTTCAAGATCAAACACCGGGCCGCTGTTCATGAACGGATAGGCGAGTGCGACTTCGTCCTGATAGGTGCCGACCGTCGAGGTCGCCGAAAGGTTGATGGTGTTGAAACCGATTCCGCGCAGCGTGTAGATCGGGATGCCCTGATAGCCTCTCGACACATTGAGGCTGGGAACCACGGCCTGAAGATCTTCGGTCGAATTGACCTGCAATTTGTCGAGCTGCTCTCCCGAAAATGCCTGGATGGCGACTCCGACATCGGTGATCGCTTCCTCGCGCCGGTTGGCCGTAACAATGATGGCGTTGCGATCTACGCCCTGTTCGGCCGTCACTTCATCGTCGCTGGCCGACTGCGCATAGCCCATAGAAGGCAGGCCCAGTGCAATTCCAGCCACACCACAGGCGAAAAAGTCCCTTGTGATCCTCTTCATCATTCCTCTCCCCGTTATCTTTGCGAAACGTTATCAGGATTGATAGATTATCAGGTCTGATAATTTTAGCAAGAGCGATTGCTATCGAGTGGCAAAATGCGCATGGATAGAAGGATGACACGATCCCAGTCCGCCACTGCGACCCGCCAATCGGCTAAGGGGGCGATCCGCGAAACGTTGCTCGATGCGGCCAGTTCGCTGATGCGCGAACTGGATACGGTGGAGATCGGAATCCTCGACATTGCCGCGCGCGCCGAGGTCAATCACGGCATGATCCGCTATTATTTCGGCAGCAAGGAAGGCATGCTGCTCGCCTTGCTGGACCGTGACGTCGGTGTCCGGATCAGGCAGTTGGGAGCGCTGTTCCGGCTTGATGTCAGCCCGACCGAACGGATGCGCATTCACCTCGAAGGCATACTCGATACCTATTACCAGATTCCCTATCTCAACCGCCTGATCCAGCTGATGGTCCGCGACGCCACACCCGAGCGCGTTCATCATATCGCGGAAGAACTGCTCAAGCCGATTGCCAATGCGCAGCACCGGATCATTCAGGAGGGGATTGCGGCGGGCGAGTTCCGCAAGATCGATCCCAAACTGTTCTACTTCAACACGATCGGATCGGCCGATGGCCTCTATGCCAACCGGTTCACGCTTTCAGCCGTATTTGGCGGAATAGCGGAGGCGGATGATGCGCTGCACGAACGCTACAAGAAGCAGACAGTGGCCACGCTGATGGCGGGCCTGCTCGCTTAATTATCAGACTTGATAATTTTCTTCGCCATGTCATAAGCACGGGCATGAATCTACAATTTGACGAAGACCAGCAGCTGCTGCAGCAATCGCTTGATCGATATCTCGAGAAGCGTCTGCCGTTCGACATCCGCCGCAGCCAGAAAGGCGGCGGTGAATTTCTAGCCTTCTGGCGCGCAATGGATGCGGAGCTTGGTGTTGCTGCAGCGGGCCTGCCGGAGGAGCTGGGCGGTTTTGCTGGCGGTAGCGAAAGCGAGATGACCATCGCTGCTGCCCAGGGACGCGCACTGGCCGTCACCCCCTATATTGCCTGCCATGTCCTTTCGGCCACGCTGCTTGAAAGCGTCGGCGCCACCGCTATGGCGAAGGCGATTGCCGAGGAAGGCCTGCTGGTGACCACGGCTATCGAGGAACCACAGACACGGGGTGATGTCTCTCTGGTCGAAACCCGCGCAAGCGAAACAGGGGACGGCTGGACCCTCTCGGGCACGAAACTCGTCGTCGATTTCGCCAGCCACGCCAATCTTGTCCTGATACCCACCCGGCTGGAAGGCGGCGAATTGGGTCTCTTCGCGGTCGAACCGGCCGCTCTCGGTTCGTCTCTCAAGCCATATGCCCTGATCGACGATACACCCTCGGCGGACATCCTGCTCGACCACTTAAACGTCCCGGCGGACGCCCTGATCGCGCGCGGGGAGTCGGTTCTGCCGGCTCTTGCAGCGGCCGTTGATCGTGCGCTTTCGGCACTGTGCGCGGAAAGTGCGGGCATCGCTTCGGTCATGGTCGCGGACACCGTGGCTTACAGCAAGGAGCGTGAGCAATTCGGCGTGCCGATTTCATCGTTCCAGGCGTTGCAGCACCGGATGGTCGATATGTGGGCGAAAGCACAGGAGATCGAAGCAGCTTCGTTGCTGGCCGCGCTCAAGGTCGATCAGCCTTGCGCAGTCTCGGCAGCCAAGGCGACCGCCTCCGATGGCCTGCGCCGGATCGGTCAGGAAGCGGTACAGCTGCACGGCGCGATGGGCCTGACCGAAGAACTGCGCGTCGGCCATTATTTCAAGCGCGCAACGGTGCTCGAATATAAGCTTGGCAGTGCAGCCGACCATGTCGAGCGCTATCGCAAGACGCGGCAGGCCGCCTAGAGGCCGAGCACGGCCTTGGCGAGGATATTACGCTGCACCTCGTTCGATCCCGCGTAGATAGAACCCGCACGCTCGTTGAGATATTGCAGCGGCGCAATTGCCTGCCAGGTTTCGCCAGAGACATATCCATCCTCGGGGGCTTGATAGTCGGGAATATCTGCTCCGGGCCGCGTCGGATGGGGCTGGAACACGCTTCCGCTCGGACCGGCCACTTCGAGCGCAAGCTCTGTGAGATGTTGTGCCAGTTCGGTGCCCATGATCTTCATGAGGGAGGACATGGCTCCCACGCTCTGGCCCCGGTCGGCCGATGACAGCAGCTTCAGCTCCAGCACTTCGAGTACATCGATCCGGATCATCGCCCGCGCCAGCCGCTGGGCGAAGTCGCCATGCTCGTAATACGGCCTGTCTCCCCGCATCTGCGCAAGCGCATGCTTTTCGATTGCCTGCGCGCGAATTCTGAGGCCCGCCGAATAGGCCGAGCCGCCGCGCTCGAACTCGAGCAGATATTTCGCCACCCGCCAGCCCTCGTCGACTTCGCCGATAACATTGGCCTTGGGCACGCGGGCATCATCGAAGAATACCTGGTTCTGCACCGTCTCCCCCGACAACATGGTCAGCGGGCGAACGGTTATGCCATCCCGGTCCATCGGCACCAGGATGAAGGTGATACCCTGCTGTTTCCTGCCCTCGCTGCTGGTGCGCACGAGGCAGAAGATCCAGTTCGCCTCCTGCGCATGCGTGGTCCAGATTTTCGAGCCATTGAGTATAAAATCCTCGCCATCGGAAATGGCGCTCATTTGCAATGCGGCGAGATCGGAACCGGCATTGGGCTCGGAATAGCCCTGGCAGAAGAAAACCTCGCCGGTGAGAATCCGCGGCAGGAAATAATCCTTCTGTTCGGGCGTGCCAAAGGCGGCGATAACGTGGGCGACCATATGGATGCCCATCGGCGAGAGCGAAGGCGCGCCGGCTTTCGCCTTTTCGTTGGCGTAGAGATAATGCTGCGCAACGCTCCATTCCTTGCCACCATGCTCGAGCGGCCAGTGCGGAGCGGCAAGACCCGCTGCATTGAGCTTCAGTTGCCACGCCATCGAGGCTTCGTGGTCGGGATAGACGCTTGTCGCATGCCGCCCGGCATCGCGGATATCCTCGGTTAGCTCGCGTTCAAGCAGCGCTGCGTGGTCGGCTGCAAATGCCTTGTCTTCGGGGGACCAGTCAAGGTTCATATTATATCCGTTTGCCATTATTTATCAGTTCTGATAACAGTTTTCGCCATAACGTCAACTCCGCGCGAAGGGCCAAGGCATCATGAACGAACATGCGTCGATCACAGAACCGGCAACCAGAACCTATCAGAAGAGCACGACTCCGACAAAGATAGACTTCACCAGGCCGGAAGGCGAGGACGCCATTTGCGCGCCCGGTTCGATGCACTGGCGCATCTTCAAGAACAGCATCGCCATGGGTATAGGCGGGGTCGCTGCGGTGCTGCTCGAATTTGCCGACGCGCGCATCCGGTCCGGCGTGTGGGACCATTCGGTCTATCCGGTCGATCCGATCGGCCGCTCGCAACGAACCGGCATGGCAGCAATGCTGGGCGTATATGGCCCGAGAAGCATGGCGCAGCGGGTGATCGGCGGAGTCAACCGGATGCACGCAAAGGTTGCCGGCGAAACCCCGAACGGCGAGAAATATACCGCGCAAGATCCCGAATTGCTCGACTGGGTCTCGGCCACCGCGCAATATGGCTTCCTCACGGCCTACGATCGCTTCGTCCACAAACTGAGCGAGGAAGAGAAGCTTGATTACTGGACCGGCGGCGACGAAATCGCGAAACTCTATGGCGTCACCGAAATTCCGCATTCGGAAGCCGAATTCCTCGTCATGATGGAGCGTCTGGTTCCGCGCTTCGAACCGCATCAGATCAACAGCGATTTCCTCGAGATCGTTTCCTCCGGAAAGGCGCGCCCCCAGATTCCCGCCTTCATCCACCGCGCGCTCGCGCGCGCGGCCGTCGACATCCTGCCGCCGATCGTGCGCGAGAAGCTCGAGCTCGGTCCGGAATGGAACCTCTCGCTACCGGAGAGGCTGATGGTGAAATTCATCGGACGGCAAGCCGACAAGAAAGTTGACATAGAGTCTCCGGCCTATCAGGCCGCCCTCAGGCTCGGCCTGCCGGGCGACACGGCCTGGCGGTAGCTATTGCGTACCAAACTACCACCTACGCCATACCCAACAGTTGCAGACCGATTAGGTCTCGGGCAACGGGGGATATTGCTGCCACCCACTCTTCAACAAGCCGGGCATATTGGCGCGAGCTCAAATGCCGAGAATGATCGATCCGACTGGGGAACACAAGGTCTTCAACCGAGCCACCTCGAAGTTCGAGCCACGCGAACAAACTGTCTCGGGCGTCTGATGCAAATTCAAACTGAACCGGCCTCCCCGTCTTGCGCTGGGTGATCGCTGCACGCTTCCGAATATCAGGGCCGCTCACCACGTCGCCGATTTTCAACTCAACGAGATCACATCCTCTTAGCTTGCTATCGATTGCCAGATCAAAGAGTGCTCGATCTCGAACGCGCTTTTCGCGATCAAGAAAGAACCGGATCGCCCAAATCTGCTTCTGATTGAACGGGCGCTTGGGTCCGACCTTGGCACCAAAGTTCCAAGGCACGCGGCTTTGGGCCGCAGGATCGAATTGTCAGTATGTCATTTGCTTTCTCCTTGGCCGGAATGGCCTCGAAGAATGTCCGCTTTCAGAGACTAATAATTTGTGGATTTTCGTCTTGAATTGGGGCGTTAGCCGAACGCCTGCTTTCCACCGCCCAGCATCGAATAGCGGACAGTCCGCAACCGGTCCAGAAGCTGTCATACAGATCGCTCATCTTGGATGACCGCTTCCCACCCAGTTCCCGTCATTCGAATTGATTAGATGGAAAATAAAAGCGGCTGGTCGGCAAACGCCCCAGAAGCTGACATCGCCTTCCACAACAAGGCGCTGATCTATGCCTTGCTGTTCCGTGTCGCTTCGGAGACGATGATGACCATCGCGGCTGACCCCAAGCATCTTGGCGCCCGGATCGGGGTCACGGCGGTGCTTCACACATGGGGTTCGGCCATGACGCACCATCCCCATGTGCACATGATCGTCCCCGGAGGTTGTATTGCGCCAGACAGGACGCGCTGGATATCGTCACGTCCGGCATTCCTCCTACCGGTCCGTGTGCTGGGTGCATTGTTCCGACGGCTGTTTATGACGCGGCGGATGGCGCTGCATGACGCAGGCAAGCTGGCCTTCTTCGGTGCCAATGCGGGGCTCGCTGACAGGCGCGCCCTCCTGCGTCATCTGTCTCCGGTTCGGAAGAAGCGCTGGGTGGTTTATGCCAAGCCTCCCTTTGCCGGACCTGAAGCGGTGCTCGCCGATCTTTCGCGCTATACCCACAGGGTCGCCATCTCAACCGACGGCTGACCAACTTCGACCAGAAGGGTGTCACCTTCCGATACAAAGACTATCGCCGCGACGGTGCCGAGCGCCAGAGCGTCATGACGCTCAGCGCCGACGAGTTCATCCGCCGCTTCCTGCTCCACGTCCTGCCATGCGGCTTCCACTGTATTCGCCATTACGGATTGCTAGCCAGTTCGGCCCGTAAGAACAGCCTCGCACTCGCCCGCGCGTTGCTAAACGTTGTACCGGATATCGAAAGCGAGAGGTGCGACGAACCGGACGATCATCTTCCGCCATGCCCATGTTGTGGCGGGCAAATGATCATCATCGAGACCTTCGAGCGCTGGTCTCAACCACGTGCGCCGCCGACTTCTGAAGCGCCGATCCGGGAACTTGCCTCATGATCGGGCATGGACAATCTGCCGTAATGACCGCGCCACCCATGCGTCGGCCAACTGGACAAAGCGTGCCTGACGCCCACAAACCAGCTCAAGCCATCAAAAATGCCAATGCAATAGGCCTCAAACGCTCCAGTGCCTGGTCCAAAACCACCAGAATCGAGCCCATCAATCACACCAGCACTGCCGTGCAGAAGTTATACAGATCCAACCAAAATCCCTTTTACCCATAGACCACCACATGCGGCCCGCGGGTTCGGTTTTCGGAGACTTTCGTACGCCTGACGGCGCCCGAAACCCTTCACGAGAGCGGACTGTCGGCTCCGGTATTGGTCCCATTTTGCCATGTTCTCGGATATTCGCTGTTCATCGGCGTATAAGTAGCACTATTGTATGGGAGGCCGGTAATCGCGGCTTTGGAGGGTCAGCATATATGCCGCAAGTTCATCAATCCGTTTCGCATTGATCTCAAAGTCCATCTGCCCGGGATAATTGTGAGAATCGCGAAGCCAAGCCTTTAGGGTGTTGTCAGTCAGCCCTCGGGTATTTGCTATCGCTTCGAAAGGTGGCGCGTTAGGGTTCGGCGAAACTTGCCCACCTGTCACGTTATGACAACCGGCGCAGCGCGCTTGGGCAAATGCCAGTCCCTCATTTGCTCCACCTGAGTTTGATCGCAGTTCAGAACTTTCAACGGCAGCATCGGTATTTCCGACTGTCTGTTTTGTTGGTGCTGTAGCGCACCCAATCAAGACAAGCGGAACAACGATCCCCAGAAAGAATAGGCGCATTGATAATTTTCCTGCCAATTAAATCAAGGGATCTTAAACGGATGCCCATGTTTGGCAATACGAGAAACCTCAGCATCACGCACTATCGAAAGCTGCGGACCATGTTCGCTTACTTCAGCTCGTGCGTGCGGGCGAGAAACTGTATTAACGCTATCGCTGCTGATTGGGACCGCTATCCATTTTTGACGGCTGGAAAGTTTCGGACGCCCCCTCCCAACTAGCATAACATTGCTGGTTCCATTTTGTGCAACTTCCCCCAGTTAATGTCTGCTATGGGCGCCGAAGGAGGCATTGGAAAACATACTATGAATCTATCTCTCTTCTAGGTGATACTGCTCCGGTCCATGCAATCCAGATACCAAGTCCGCTGCTCGTCGACCACAGAGCGCGCTACATCTTCTGGAAAACCAATTCCAGTGAGCAATTTTTCACACAATTCCAGACTGGCTTCCATCGTTTCAGGAATGGCGCTTTGGGCTCCGGAAGCGCGCAATGTAAGAGCATGGTTCACGTCACGAGCGCGGGCAATAATCGGGACTTGCGGCCAAGTCTGGTGTATCATCTTGATCACATGTTCGGAGGTTTGCGGCGCGTCCATAGTGGTTGCAAAAGCAGCTGCATTCTCAATTCCCAAATGGCGCAGTATATCCGGTTGGCTGGCATCCCCGAAAAAAATCGGTGTCCCGCGTGCACGGTGCTTAGCGACCAGTTCAGCGTCATTGTCGAGCGCTATAAAGTTAATTCGTTGTTCCTCCAACAAGCGCGCGAGCATTTCACCCACTCGCCCAAAGCCGCCAATAATGACGGTCTGGCTGCCGTCCGATGACTTTACCAGATCAGGATTTTCCGAACCTCTGGCGCGAAAATAGTCCCCTGTGCGGCGACCGATATAAGCTAAAGCAGGGGTCAGGAACATCGTGACAATGACCACCAGTAGCATGAACTGTGCGACATCAGGATCAAGCAGAGCAAAGGATAGCGCCGCGGCAATCACTACAAAGGCAAACTCTCCACCTTGGCTCATCAATATAGACGTTTCGGCGGCCACCGCATTTGGCAATCGAAACGCTTTTGCGAGACCGAATATGATAGTCCCTTTTAAAACAAGCAAACCGATGACAGAAAGGGCCACCCATCCGATATTGTCCCACACCGCCAACGTATCCAGGCTCATGCCGACCGAGATAAAGAACAGGCCGAGTAGCAACCCCTTAAACGGTTCGATATCACTCGCAATCTGATGTCGATATTCGGTTCCGGCGAACAGCAGGCCGGCCAGAAATGCGCCTAACGCCATCGATAGCCCGGCCTGCGCAGTTATTGCAGCGGTGGCCAACACCAGCAGCAGGACCGCAGCCATGAAGACTTCCCGACTGCCCGAGCTACCAACAAATTGCAGCAATGGTCGGACGATAACACGGCCAATTAGACAGATAACGGCGATGACCAATGCGGCCTCTCCGAGTGCCCAGGCCGCTGCTCCAGCCAGAGAGCCTTCAACGCTAGCGCCGACAAAGCCCACGAAAAACAGGATCGGGACAACTGCCAGATCCTGAAATAATAATATGCCGAAACTGCTTCGACCCGCTGGCGCACTCAGCCGCCGGTTTTCGGTGAGCATTTGCATGACCAAGGCGGTCGAGGATAGTGCCAGGCACAGGCCAAAGATGGTTGCGGCGACCAGCGAATTGCCGAACAGATAGGCAATAGTGCCGATTGCCAGCGCGGTGATGCTGACCTGCGCAGCACCCAATCCAAAAACCAGTTTTCGCATGGCCCAGAGCTGTGCGATCGAAAGCTCTAGTCCGATGATAAAAAGAAGAAATATGACCCCCAGCTCGGCAAATCGGCTGACACCATCAAGGTCATTGAATATGATATATTCTAAAAATGGAGCCTCGTCGACCATTCGGCCGGCGCCATAGGGACCAATGATCAACCCGACAAAAAGGAAACCAAGGACCGGGCTTATCCCAAATTTGCGCACCAGCGGGATAATAAGACCGGCGGCGACTAGGAAAATTATTGCTTCGCGCAGATATGGTATTTCAGGATGCAAGGTTGGTTCTCTTGTTAGCAAGTTTTAGGGAAACATTTTTCTTGCGAGCCAAGTTGGAAATTTGTCGTTCGCACGCCGCCTCAATCCTAAAAATCTTGAAGGAAACTTCAGATTGCGTCAATTGCTTCTTTTTGTTTATGGAAAGAAATGGATTCTATAAAGCTTATTCGTTTTCGCTTTCGCTCTGGCCGGAGACATTTTCCCGTGTCCGGCTGGAAATAAGGGCCCAGACGGTTACTATGCCTATCTTCCAACTTTATAGAAGGAGGGTGAACACGGCTCACAATTCATCTAGATTCTGTTGAGAAGCTATCGCTTGCAGCGGCACGGATTGTCTGATTCAATCGTCGTTATGAAGCGGAGATTGGCCGATGATGGGTGAGCGAACGGTTGCGCAGGAGGCGATGTTCTACAGCTTCAACCTGGAGCGCCATGTGCCCGCTGATAATTTGCTGCGCTCAATCGACCGTTTCGTCGATCTAACCGACATCCGCGAACATCTGCGCGACTATTACAGCCAGACGGGGCGTCCCTCAATTGATCCGGAGCTGATGATCCGGATGCTGATCATCGGCTACTGCATGGGCATCCGTTCCGAGCGGCGGCTGTGCGATGAGGTGCATGTCAACCTGGCCTATCGCTGGTTCTGTCGTTTGGGCCTGGAGGGCGCGGTTCCCGATCACTCGACCTTCTCGAAGAACCGCCATGGCCGGTTCCGCGACAGCGACCTGCTGCGCAAGCTGTTCGAGACAACGGTCGCACGGTGCATGGCCGAAGGACTGGTCGGCGGCGAAGGCTTTGCAGTCGATGCCAGTCTTATCCGGGCCGATGTGAACCGGCAGCATGCCGTCCATCGCCATGAACATTTACCGAGCGAAGTCACCAGCCATGCCATACGCGAATATCTGGCGGTGCTCGATGATGCTGCCTTCGGGGGCGCTACACCGGCCCTAACCCAAGCAGTTGGCCGTGGCTGACCCTGCGGCGCGCTGGACCGCGGCGTCGCGCGAACGGGCCTTCTTCGCCTACAGCACCAACTATCTGATCGATCTCGATCATTCGGTGATCATGGACGTGGAGGCGACCGCATCGATCCGTCAAGCGGAAGTCACAGCGCAGCGGCGGATGATCGACCGGACTGAGGAACGGTTCGGTATTTTACCCGGGCGTCTCGCTGGCGACACCGGCTATGGATCGGCAGACAACCTCGCCTGGCTGGTCGAGAAGGGCATCGCGCCGCATGTTCCGGTGTTCGACCATTCCGCCCGGCGCGACGGCACCTTCGAACGCGCGGACTTCAGCTACGACGAGGACGACGACAGCTATCTGTGCCCCGGTGGGAAACGGCTGCGACAATATAATCGCAACTATGCCAAAACGCGATCAGGCATCGATAAGGATGGCTTCAGGCGATACCGCGCCCGCAAGGCAGACTGTGATGCCTGCCCGCTCAAACCGCAATGTTGCGCCAATGCTCCAGCCCGCAGGATCATGCGTTCCATCCATGAAAGCGCCCGCGACACGGCTCGCGACATCGCCACTAGCGATGCCTATGTCACCTCACGAAGGCAGCGGAAAAAGGTGGAAATGCTGTTCGCGCATCTCAAACGCATCCTAAAGCTGGACCGATTGCGCCTGCGGGGACCAAATGGTGCAAAAGACGAGTTCCTTCTAGCCGCAGTCGCCCAGAATCTCCGCAAGATGGCCAAGACGATCCCAATGCCGGTCCAGACCGTACCCGCGTGAGGGAAAAGGGGCACTTCGTGCTCGTCGAACACAGCGATCAGAACGCCAAGTGTGCCGAGTTTTTCAACAGAATCCACCCAGTTTTGGTCATTCGCTGATGCTTGTTCGAAGAGCCACGGACCATGACTTCTCTGCCACGGTTTCGTTACGGCGATGCGAGATAATTTGACTCGACATCCTTTGGCCCACCAAATTGGGCGGATGGCATCCCACACTCGTGTAGGGTGTAAGAGAATAAATTTTCGTCGGTTTAGGAACTATCGAGAAAGGCTCCTGAGTGCCTACATTTCATAGGTCACTCAGGAAAACAATTCTCCGCTGCGCTCGGGGCGTTGTGCTCGCTGCGGGATGCGACCGTCAGGAATTTACTTTCCTATGGTCTAATAACCACGACTATTTCCCAATGCAACTACTTGATGTTGCGACCATCAAACGCCACCCCCGATACGGCAGCTTTCAGCCCAGTTACCAGAGCTTCGATCAGATGGCCTTGGCTTTCACAATTTGTGATTGCGTGGGTCGAGCGAAAATTATCGCTGCGATCAGATGACCACGCGCCCTCGACAGGTCGCAATGGTAATTTGTCGCTTTCTCATCTAATGGGAAGGCCGCCGTTTCCTCTTGCCCAAATTTCAATTGTAGCAGCTAAACCCGCTCCCGTTATCATAAGTGTATAATTGTCTTGGTTTTCAACAACCAACACATCAGCGCCCGCTTCTTCGCAGGCTGCAACAATTAATGCCACCAGCCCCCAGCGACCTTCGGTTTGATCTAGCAAAAATTGTGGACTGTCTATCATGTAACTTGGTTTCACTTCGCTTTATTTATCCTATGCACAAGCAATGCCTAATAAAAAGTCAATACTTAGCCGCTATGATAGGAGCTTGCGGCAACAAATTCTTCTCTCCCGGTGATAATTGGCCCCTTAACTTCGACTGCTTACATCACAGTCCGCAATAAACCGACCATTCCACAATCCACATAAAAGTAGACATTACATTAGCCACAGTTGATGGATATTTGGTTCCCAATTTTGAACATTTACGGAACATTGCTTTTTAGTTGAACACTGGATGACGGATGAATTGTGGCATGTCGCTTGGTCAGCACCGGCTAAGCCCCACAGGACAGCCGTTTTTTGATTTGGCTAGATTGTATGAGTGATCGGTATAAAATCGGATTTGATATGGGTATTCACATGCACACCGTACGCGCTCCGGTGTTTCGATCAGATTGGTTGCAATCTTGTTCTTGTCGGTAAGTCAATACAACGGCAAATAAAAGGAAGTGGCCCTCCCTCGCGCTTAGGCCGTTGATCGGCTAAAGGCCGGCATTGCACTCGGCTGTGATATCCTGCGGCTGTTTTTCGGTCCCGCGAGCGTATCTCTATATTGCCGAACAATTTGTATGGCCCGGCCGCTATTTTGATCGGTAATTGCCGTTTGCAACTCCAAGATCAATGACAGGGCAGGGGCATTGCCTCCGGCTGCAGCCAACCGATAGTTTAAAGCGGGGGAGACAAGCATTTCATAATGAGCGATCGCGGTCTGGGTCAGATTAACAGCGACCATCTCGGAGAGATAATGCTGCCAAATCGACAATATTTGAAGTTTGTCGAAAGCTGTCTCGACGGCAGCGATTTTTTGCCATGGCCCGGGTAGTTGGTCTGCCGGGAGCCGCGATTGTCTTGCCACGGCAGCGGTTTCATAAAGCGAAAGTTCAAACAACCGCGATTCCACCGCCGGTTTAGACATATCGACGATGCCGTCTTGCAGCCGCGCGTCTGTTGTTACAAATCCATCTTCTTTCAGACTGTTTAGAATTTGCTCGCCGCGGGCTTTGCCGATGCGCAAATAATCAGCGATTGTATCGGCATCGATCGGCATTTGGGGGGGCAGCTGTCCGGTGGCAACCAGCGAACGATAGAGCTCGATGTCGCTATTGGGAGACCGGATATTGGCGCTATGTGAGATCATGCAACTCTCTCGTTTTGATATATATAACCCATTGGCTTTGCAATGTCACGATTTTGGCAAGGAAATTTTGCGACTGGCGTGAGGGATGATTGTTCGGTTGAGGGCGTGGCCCAGGGCGATGATTTCGCTTGGCGGCATCCGGGAGATCATTGCATTGCCCGCGATGTGGGAATAGCCTCTTCCGATTTGCGCGATAATCGAACTCACATTTCGGTCTGTGACACAAATGAGGCGGTCGCTTGGAAACAGATAGGCCAGGGCGGGAGAAAGCGCAGCAAGCGGCAAAAGTGCGCCATCGATATGATCAGAATAAATACTATCTTCAATCTGATTGGCATTTTGGCTGAAAACCAGAAACCCGGCCATTTTAAGCTGTCTTGTGAGTTGCTCGAAATAGGCGGGAAACGGGCCATCATCACTGTCATCGAGAATGAATATTACCCGATGCGGCTTGATATTCTCGGTACGGCAAATTTTTAGCAAGCTTCGCGCCAGGTGAGGGGCGCTCGATTCCACAATCGATAGCGGAAATAGCAGCCTGGTGTCGTCAAACTCCGCAATAGTTAAAACCGCTTCGGTAAAAAAATCGAGAAATATTGTTTTGGAAAGCCGGGTTTGCACAGATGGAATTTTGCCATTTTGCGAGATTTCGGTGAGAATATGAGACATGTTTCCAGTAACAGCGGAAAGAACGGCGCTATAGACTGGCGCAATGTTCGGGGCGGCAGCTTCGGTGGTCGCGGTTGTATAGCCCAACCGGTGATTATAGGCGGTTTGCACGACTGGACAATTTTGCGCTTCAGCCGCATCCAAACCGCGATGGATATTGTCTATCAGAACCTGGGGAGATGAATTCAGCGATGGACCAGCAGAGACCGCCAGATAAACTTCACGTTCAAGCCGGAACCCGCGCAGGGAAGTGGGTTTACGCAAAAACGCCAATGTCTCGTTTGCCACGTCATGCAACCCATCCACATGCCCCCACCCATATAGCAATACCATGAATGTATCGCTATCATATACGGTCACATCTTCCGCCGGAAACCTCTCACACAACCTCCGCGCTGTATGCTTCATGAGTTCAAAGCGCCCTCGTTCACCGAAACGTTTCCGAGCGGCGCTGGACAATGTTGTGCGAACCGCGAGTATGGCAGTGGTCTCTCTGCCCAAGGCGGCTGAAATAAGATTTTCATTGATCCGGGGGAGCAATGCTGATGTTTGTTTAAGCCCGGTTTGATAATCCACCGGAATTGAGGCAGTTGCCCTCTGTTGCGCAATGGTGATGTCCCGCAACAAGCCTTTATAGCCCGAAAAGGCTCCTGACTTGTCTTTTTTGGGTTCAGCAGCAATTGAGAACCACCGCACTCCATTTGCTCCGATTAAGGGAATAATTTCATTTTCGACTGTGCGGTGTGTTTGCATCGCCAGATAGGTTGCCTTTAATCCGGTGGAGGCGAATGTTTTTGAAAGGGCGCTATGCCCTGAAACAACTTCAAAGAAGTTTTTGCCAAATATATTTGTAGCCCTGCTCTCCAGATATTCGATACCGCCATTTGAGAGTTGTTGAAGTTTGAGTTCCTCGTCAGTGGACCACAGCCAAACCGGGGAATTGCTGTTCTCCTGAAGGGCTATCTCGACCTTGTTGCGTTCTGAAATAAGCTGTTTTCTCGATGCAACATCGGCGTCAAAAGTTGCGCTGTGGCGCAGAGTTTGCGCTACAAGCCACAGGGTAAAGATAATGACGAAATGTTCGATGCCAAAACCGACAGCTACGGAATAGAGTGCCATCGAGACGCCGGTAATGATGAGATAGGGAATGACCGCTTTTCTAATCGGGAAATAGTTGTTCGACAGGCCGATCATCATCGCCATGATCAGGAAAAACACGACAACGCCGTCTGCCGGGCTTTGGTGGACGGCAGAGATCCATAAGAGTGATGCCCATATCGCAGAAAACAACAGGCAGAAAATAATTGCGGCAAAGGTTTGGCGCTGAATATCGATTTCGTTCGGCCGCTGCATCCGAATTCGCGCGGCATGGATTATACGCGCCGCTTGAATGATACAGAAAATGGCAATCCACAGCCAAAGATAGAAAGGGGGCACGCTACTTGCCAGGATTATCAGCGCGAATGAAACAGGGATGCATATGACCAAAGCGCCAAAAACCGTGTTGCGGGCGAACGCTCTAAGCTGATATTCTGCAAGAGGGATGTCATGATCTGCATTTTCCAGCAAATCGACCTCAGGAGTATTTGTTTTCGCCGCAGCTTTGATCGAGCTTATCGGGGACATGAGCGGCGGAGAAAAAGCCGGTTCTGGCTCTGTCAGGGACGAATGAAAAGTGGCTTCTGGATTTTCGAACAGGATTGGATCAACGAGAGGGGTCGCGTCGGACCCAATGCTTCCATCGCTGCGATTTGACTGTTGCCCCAGTTCATTGTCATCAGAAGATATTGGCATCCCTCCGCTAGTTGACCATCAAAGGATAGAAGCTATGATGCTTGAAACGCAAGGATGTTTTTCCAACTGTTCCAAATAGTTCTAAAGTGGAACGCTATTTTTCTAGGGCTGAAATAGATATATGCCAGTATTGAAAGCCTATTGTGAATGCCGCAATCATATATTGTTGGGTCATTTACCTTTGGGATCGCCGATGGCGATTAGCGATGTTGAGGACAGATATGGCCTTTCGCGCTCTCAGGCACGCGACTGTTTTTTCATGCTTGTCCATGATGGATATATTGAACGTAATACTGTCCGTCAGAGCAGGGTGTTTAACTGGTCTGACGCAGATATTTCGATACGATTGGACCTCTGGGCCGAGATAATCGGTCAATCTGTGCAAGAAATTGTGCGGCAAGGCGATATTGAAACGCAAAATCTGGTTGATTTGGCCGCGCCGCTAACGGACAAATCTGAAGAGAGCTTTGCCCAGTTTTACAGCTTCCACCGGGCATTATTCATGATGCTCGCAGAACCGAAACGAAGCATCATCATACAATATTGTACACGGTTGTTCAGTGCTTGTTTTTACAGGGTTTTGTGGGCTGGATCAGGATCAGCGGGCTCAGATCTGTTTGAGCAGCGCGATGCCCTGGTTTCAAAATGGTCAGAATATAGCGGAGAGGAATTGGGAGAGAAGGCCAAGTCGCTGGTGATGACCCGGAAGAGTGAAATATTGGAATATTTGGCCTATCTGCGGAACAATGACAGGAATAAGGAAGCCAGATATGTTGTGCATTCGAAAGTGCGGGAGGTGATGCTCGACGGCAATGAACCGCCTGTGGGTTTGGAAGGCAAGGTCAATGCCGGTATTTTGCTAAATCTCGGCTAATCCCAACAAAAAGATCGGAAATGTAATGCGAACGGATAGGGCTCTTCTTCGCCGCACTTTCGCCAGCGAAATGCCTGGTGACCAAATCAAGATTTTATCCAATCGATTGGATAATTGAATCAATAGCGCGATATTGATTCAAAATCTGCGTTGGAGATCAAACATGTGCTGCTGGTAGAATGCGGCATGAGTTTACAGTCACTAGCTTCGAAAAATTGTCACATCCGGCTTGCCGCGATTGACCAAAGCCGCAATGTCGCGCGTGAATATGAAATCTATGCCTGTTCTGATCTGTTTGGCACCGTCTTGGTTGACTATTATTGGGGACGCCGTGGCAGAAAAGGGCAGGGCAATCGGAAAGCCTTTCCTGATCACGCAAGCGCTGAGCGTTTCATCCGTATGTTGTTGCGGCGGCGTGACAGTGCAGAAAAACGGATCGGCGTTGCCTATCTGGTTATTGGATAATTACCTTGGCAGAAATCATGATCTTTTCAAGCTATGCGGCAGTGTTGCCTTCGGCTGCCCATGCCATGCCCATGAGAGTGCCAAGCGCATTTCCGGCGTGTTTCCGCAGGCCGGCGGGATATAGAAATTGTCATTCTAGAGACTGCCCGTATGCGCGATAATCTCGCTTTTGGGTGAGTTTGGAAATTATGTTCGATTATATAGAGTCAGGCCAGCGGCGGATGTAATCGCCCATCCAGCGCAAAGTGTTCCTGTGTTTTTAGGGCATATGCTCCAGAAGTGCTCACGGAATCGAATATGATATTCCAGCTGTGGGCCGAGACTGCACTCGGGATGAGGATGAACAAATGGTCGGCAAGCAGCTGGTCGCCGAATTGCTGCTGACCGGCACTGGGAATCCCTGGCTTTAACCAATTGGGGTTCGGGATATCACCAGGTTCCACCCTATGGATAGCAGAGGATTTTAGTACCTTGAATGATGACAGAACATGCGGGACCGTATCAAGCACCCGGAAGGTTTTATGCACAGCCACTTCCAAAATCGCAGTTGCAGGATCGATGGCACCGTAAACGGCCCTTATATTCTTGCTATTCCAGCGACCACCCTGGCGGAACGCTCCCTCTCCGCTATCCCATGTTTTGGCAAATTTCTGATCATCAAGCCGCCAACCGATGATATCCGATCCGCCAAGCGGCGTCGGCAAGGGTGTCATGTGTAGACACCAAACTCAATTCGCTCGAGAAGTTGCATGACCAGCTGGGTTCCGGCAGGTGTTGATAGAAGGTCAATGGGTCGTTTTTGGTTGAGACCGATTGCAGGACGCTCCAGCCATTGTTCGGCTTCTTCCTGGGATCCAAAAATATCTGTTGCCTTTGCCAGAATTTCGGCAAATTTCCATGCGCGGCCGCTTTGTTCCGGGCTGAGCAGTTTTGTGGTTGTCTCGCCCTTGCGGCGCTGGAATGTGCGCATGCTGATGCCGACGGCTTTTTCAAGCGCATCGGAATGCTGGATCAACGCGACATTGGCGACCAGCTTTGTCAAAACCGTGCTGGGGAAACCCATGGAGATCACTTCATGAGCATCGAGCGCGGTTTTCAAGGGATATTTGAAAGTTGCATCACCGCCCAATAAAGCAATGACCCGATCAAATTCCCGGCCCAATATTTCTTCCGTTTCCAATTTCTTTGCTTTCCAGAATATGACAGATGACGCGGGATAAATGACACGTGTCATCCCAAATGTCAAACTAATATAATATTGCTGGAGCGCTATTGCAGAATTCAAGTCGCCTACTCGCGTTGACTTTTAGCTTTGGCAGCTAAGCTCACAATGCTCTAGGTGTTTAGTTCATGCGATCTGTGACAGCTCGATAGATTGGCTAAACAAGTTTTGAGTCTGCGCGCGGCCGCTCGGTCTGACAAATCTTTAATTTTTCGGGAGCATTGGATGCTCACCCGTCACCCAGTTTCTTGAAGAAGGATTGTGCTATGAAGCTATATTCATGCGCACAGAAATGGCCCAAGCCGCCAATTGCGAATATAAGGCTTAGCGACACCTGCAATATGGGATCCCCCAAAAGCGCAGTCGAAGCAGATGCGGCCAGCCTTTTTCTATCCCCCTCAGAATGTCAGTGTCTGATACACGTGTCCCTGTCAACAGACGTTCACTGCGTACCCGGTCTGGTCTCATCGGGCGGGGTTTGTGGTTCGCCCATTATGTTGACTGGCAGCTTCAGATAGACCGTGCCATTGTCCTCAGCTGGAGGCATATAGCCGGCGCGGATGTTGACTTGGATCGACGGCAGAATCAGCTTCGGCATGCCTAGCTGGGCATCGCGCGCCTCTCGCATGGTGACAAATTCATCCTCGCTCACGCCATCATGGATATGGATATTGGCGGCTTTCTGCTCGGCCACGGTCGTTTCCCAGCGATGCTCTGAGCGGCCTTCGGGCAGATAATCATGGCACATGAACAGCCGCGTCTCACCGGGAAGCCTAAAGATTTTGTGGATCGAGCGGTATAATATGCGAGCATCACCGCTAGGGAAGTCGGCGCGGGCGGTTCCATAGTCGGGCATGAACATGGTGTCGCCGACAAAGGCGGCGTCGCCAATCACATATGTCATGCAGGCCGGCGTATGGCCCGGTGTGTGCAGAGCGTGCGCTGTCATTTTGCCTGTCCCCCGTCAGCAATTGATAGACAGATTGGGTTATTAAAATAGGAGAATGTTTTGGTATCATCGCAGTGACGTAAGGAACGAAGATGAGACCAAAACAGAAAAATTCCAAAGCCTCCGCTGAGC
>Ga0207891_1000077_pt1 | contig 101629 bp, 83 predicted proteins | sample LinPmetageLP50_FD_184061 | JGI IMG/M metagenome (GOLD analysis project Ga0207891, IMG submission 184061) | Marine viral communities from the Pacific Ocean - LP-50 (SPAdes) | ecosystem: Environmental > Aquatic > Marine > Oceanic | place: Pacific Ocean | collected 2011-08-27 | reverse complement strand
CCAGCGCCCACACGAATTACTTGGTCAATTTGTTAAAGAGCGGTTGAGCCGTTGCTCAATCAAGGGGGCGTATTCTACATCGTCTCGCCGCCTTGTCAACCGTTTAATTAAAGAAACTTCAAACTCGTTTTCTTCAATACTTTCAAACAGTTGCCCTTCCCGGAACCCCCCGCCTCAGCGGTGTGTCCCTCGAAGGAGATGCGCATTCTACAGAGTCTGCTCAGACTGTCAACGCTTCGTTGGTGTTTTTTTGGAATTCTGACGATTTAACGTCATAGGTCGATTTTCATCGCCGCAGCCGCCTTGGTCGCTTTCCCCCTGGCTTGTGCGATTGATGCTGCATTGGCAAGTGCAACACCCATTCTGCGACGTCCATTCAATTCCGGCTTCCCGAACAATCGAAGTTGGGTATCAGGCTCTGATAGCGCAACCTCCAGGCCCGAGTAAGTAACTGCATCCGAAGATCCCTGGGGGAGTATAACCGCAGACGCCGATGGGCCATGCTGTCGTATAGCCGGTATTGGCAACCCAAGTATTGCTCGTGCATGCAGCGCAAACTCCGACAAGTCTTGTGAAACCAGGGTTACAAGACCTGTATCGTGAGGGCGGGGTGACACCTCAGAGAACCATACCTGATCACCCCGAACAAATAGCTCAACACCGTATACGCCGTAACCACCAAGGTTTTCAACAACAGACTCTGCAACCTCTTTCGAGCACGCCAGAGCTTTATCACTCATTGGCTGCGGCTGCCATGATTCACGGTAATCCCCGTCCTCTTGGCGGTGACCAATCGGCGCGCAGAAGGTTATGCCGCCCCGGTGCCTTACAGTAAGCAGGGTTATTTCGTAATCAAAATCTACAAAGCCCTCTACAATCACCCTCCCCTTGCCGGCACGCCCGCCCGTCTGTGCGTACTCCCAGGCTGCTTCAATATCGGCTGGAGTCTTTACAGTGCTTTGCCCCTTTCCCGATGAACTCATGACCGGTTTTACTACTAATGGCAAACCAACTGCGTCCACCGCAGCAAGGTATTCCTCTCTTGATGTCACAAACCGGTACGGCGAGGTGGCAAGACCAAGCTCTTCAGCTGCCAGGCGACGAATGCCCTCTCGATTCATTGTCAGGTTGGCGGCTCGCGCGGTGGGAATAACCCGATAGCCTTCTTGCTCCAGGCTCACGAGCTCGGGAGTATCAATGGCTTCTATCTCAGGCACGATCAGGTCAGGTTTCTCCGATTCGATAATGCGGCGAAGGGCCTGTCCATCCAGCATATCGACAACGTGGCTTCTGTGAGCAACCTGCATGGCCGGTGCATTGGCATAACGATCAACCGCAATAATCTCCACGCCGAAACGTTGAAGCTCGATAACGACTTCTTTGGCTAGTTCCCCGGCACCGCAAAAGAGAACCCTGAAGGCGTTTTCTTTCAGCGGAGTGCCTATCCGAACTGTTTCAGTCATGATTTTGCACGCCCTGTGTAAAATTTATGAGTACCTGAGTTGCAGCGAGAGACATTAGATCGCAACCTTGTTCTCCCGCTCGGCAACTTTTCGCAGCACTTCACGGCGCTCCTCATTGCTCATCTGAGACCACCGCGTGATTTCATCCCCGCTACGCTGACATCCGATACACAGATCATTCTCATCCAGCGCGCAAATGCTCACACAGGGCGAGCGCACCTTATCAGCCACATTCATCCCGCCACCTCAACTGACTGCATTAACGGTTACCACCTTGCTCTTAAAACGGTCATTACTTTAACCTTTCCTGCGTTCTCCTTCGAATCCAGGCTCGGCCAGTAACGCTCCCAGGACCCGTTCCAGTCAATAAGTACCGGTTAAATGACAGGTTTTTCCCGATAGGTTCCCCAAATACCTTTGAGTGTTTCAACAATATCACCCATCGACGCCCCTTCCTTTACCAACTCAATAGTGATTGGCATGAGATTTACCGATTCGTCTTCGGCCTGTTCTTTCAACTGTTTGAGCATGGTTTGAACCTTTTCCTCATCGCGACCATTCCTGACCTTGTTCAGGCGATCAATCTGCCGGCGCTCTGTTTCGGGATCGTGGGGGTGGATTTCAATTTTAACATCCTCTTCCTTCTGCACGAACATATTCACGCCTATAACCGGCCTTTCTCCACTGGCCTTGCGTAGCGCGAAATCATAAGCGGAGTCGGATATACCTCTCTGGAAATAGCCGTCGTCGATACACTGCAGAGTGCCACCAAGTTCCTCGACCTCATCAAGGATTTTCCACACTTCCCTCTCAATCTCGTCAGTAAGGCTTTCGACAAAATAGGAACCACCCAGTGGATCCACCACCTGAGTGACATTGGTCTCGTAGGCGATGATTTGCTGTGTGCGCAACGCAATACGCATCGCCTCCTCGGTAGGAATGGCGAACGCCTCGTCCATGCCGTTGGTATGCAACGACTGCGCTCCGCCCAATACGGCGGACAGCGCCTGGAGCGCGGTACGAATCGGGTTGATCGTATATTGTGGCTTGGTCAGGGTCGCTGCCGCAGTTTGTGCGTGGAAGCGAAGCCGGCTGGCTTCAGGGTTCGTAGCGCCAAATTTTTCGCGCATGATTTTGGCGTATATCCGCCTGGCCGCACGGAACTTGGCAATTTCCTCAAAGAAGTCTGCCTGGCTCACGAAGAAGAACGAGAGACGGGGCCCAAACTCATTAACATCCACCCCTGCATCGATAGCAGTCTGGACGTACACCATTGTAGTAGCCATGGTGTACGCCACTTCCTGAACAGCTGTCGAGCCAGCTTCCGATATATGGTATCCGGAAATATTGATGGCGTTATACCGCTTCATGTTCTCGGATCCGTACTGGATGCAGTCGCGGACCAGACGAACAGACGGTCGCACCGGGTATATCCACTCTTTCTGGGCAATGTACTCCTTGAGAATGTCGTTCTGGATGGTGCCAGAAAGGTCATTCAGGTCGTAACCGCGCTTCTGCGCCAAGGCGATATACATCGCGTAGAGTATCCATGCCGACGGATTGATCGTCATTGAGACTGAAATTTTCGTCAGATCAATGCCATCGAATAACTCCTCCATATCTGCCAGAGTGTCGATGGCAACACCTTCACGGCCCACTTCGCCCTGACTCATGGAGTGGCTGGAGTCATACCCCATAAGCGTAGGCATATCGAAGTCGATCGAAAGCCCGGTCTGGCCCTGAGCGATAAGGTACTTGAATCGCCCATTGGTTTCCGTCGCTGTGCCAAAACCAGCTATCTGACGCATGGTCCAGTTCTTGCCCCGGTACATGGTGGGGTATGGCCCGCGGGTGAACGGATACTGCCCGGGGAAGCCAACATTCTCGAAGGACGTATCTTTAACATCCAAAGGTGTGTAAGTGCGTTTCGTCGGCATCCCGGAAGCGGTGGTGTACTCTGATTTACTTTCAGGAGCCCGCTTGATGAAAGACGACACTTCATTCTTTTCCCACTCGTCGAACTCTTTTTCAATGTGCTTGAGTGCAGCGGAGTCATACTGGTCAGTGTGATTCATGAATCGTCTCCTTCATGGCTTTTAACAGGGTCACCGCGGCTCCGTGAGGATCCAGTTGGCGTTGAGTAACTTTTTCAAGCAGCTCTTCGGTTTGCGACCTGCTATCACGTGCAAAATTATCCCGGACGATTTCCTCGGCAACTTTCACAACCCGGGTCAACGCAATCTGGCGACGCCGCTTGATGATTTCGCCACTTCGTTCAAGGTGTTCTGCGTGGAGATCGATCGCGGTCATCAACTCGCCGAAACCGGTATGCTTTTCAGAGCTGGTTGGCACCACCGGCACCCGCCAGACTCCCTCGCCGGGTTCAAGACTCATCATCAGCATCGCCTTGAGCTCCTGGATGGTTTTATTGGAATCCGGCCGGTCGGCTTTGCTCACCACATGGACATCGGCAATCTCCAGCACCCCTGCCTTAATGGCCTGAATGTCGTCGCCCAGACCCGGTGCGTTGACAACAACGGTGGTGTGAGCGGCACGCACAATATCGACTTCATCCTGACCCACACCGACCGTCTCTATCAGGACCACGTCGAACCCGCCTGCATCCAGCAGGTCGACCGCATCCAGCGCGGGTCTGGCCAGGCCTCCCAGAGTTCCCCGGGTCGCCATACTGCGAATAAAGACACCCGGATCGGAAACCAGCTCTCCCATGCGGATGCGATCTCCAAGGATCGCACCACCGGAAAAAGGACTTGAGGGGTCAATTGCAACAACACCGACAGTGCGGCCACTGGCCCGGTATTCGAGCACCAGTTGTGTAACAAGCGTCGACTTTCCTGCTCCCGGCACACCGGTAATGCCCACCACATGGGCGCGGCCAGTGCATTTATAGAGCTCAGCCATGGCTTGGCGTACTTCAGGATCGCCACTTTCAACCCGCGTAATAAGCCTGGCGATGGCACGAACATGCCCTTCTTGCACCCGCTCGGCCAGCTTCATCGAGGATATGCGATTCGTCATTTAGCCTCCCCGCTTCCGGTTAAGACTTTGGTAAAGGTCCCGGTCGTCAACCACCCGCTGAGCTTTGAAGTCTGTGCGCGGAAAGGTGTCCGGCTCGACCATCACAACCCTTGCCCGGACCCCCAACACGCGACTGAACTCAGCTTCTACTCGCTCTGACATCGCTCTTACTGCATCCGGGCCCTTATTCGCGGTTTCCTGGTCAAACTCTGCCTGCACGGCCAGTTCGTCCATTGAGCCACCGCGTGAAACGACGATCCGGTGTTCGCCGCCATAACCGGCAAGACCTTCCAGAATTTCTGCAATGGCACTTGGATAAACATTCTCACCACGGATCTGGAACATGTCGTCAATCCGCCCGTAGATACCTTTTGGCAGCCTGGGATAGGTTCGGCCACACGGATTGTCTTCCATCACCCAATAGGTCAGATCGCCTGAAACCATGCGAATCATCGGTTGAGAGGTACGCTCGAGGTGGGTATAGATCGGTGTCCCTTGTTCACCGTAGGGGACACGACTATGGGTATTCTGATCCGCCACTTCGGTGTAGACGATGTCCTGCCACAGGAGCATGCCCTCGGTGCCGGCACTACCAGCGGCGTGCATCCACGGCGTAAGTTCAGCCATGGTGCCGCAATCAACCACCTTCGCACCGTAGATATCCTGAATTTTGTCCCGGATAGACGGAATTGACCCACCAGGTTCACCGGAGAAGAAAAGCACTTTGATACCGAAAACCCTGGGATCAATCCCTTCCTCACGGGCGACTTCTGCCAGCCTCAGCGCATAGGACGGCGTAGAGTAGAGACCAGCGGGTTTCATCATTGCCAGCCAGGTAACCGCTCGCGCCGTCATCCCCGGGGCTCCGGCGCCAAATGGGAAGGCTTTGCAACCCAACCTCTCGGCACCGATCAAAGCGCCCCAGGACCCCATGTAAAGACTCAGGATGGCGGCCACAAACACCGTGTCTCCCGGACGAAGGCCCATACCCCACATAATACGGGCATGGTTATTGGCAACGGTGTCCCAATCACGCCGGGAGATGCCAAAGGCCGTAGGCCGACCGGTTGTTCCTGAGGTACCATGGATATGGTGGATGTCGCTCTCTGGGCAACAGAGGTAATCCCCGAATGGCGGATGTTTCGCTTGGGATTCACGCAATTCCTGTTTGGTGACAACAGGAACCTGTTCGAAGTCTGCAAGTGTACGGACGTCGTTCGCCTTTATTCCGGCTTCGTCCCATTTGCGTTGGTAAAATGGCGAGTGATCGTAGGCATAAGCCATTACGTCCCGAATACGCGCAACAATTAACTCGTCGCGCTTGTCAGGATCCATCGTTTCGCGATCCCGAAACCAGTAAGGACTGTTCGGGTCAGGAAAGTAGTCGTTGTTGTAGCTTGGAGGAAAATTCCAATCTTCCATCGGAGACTCCTGATTTTTTTATTGGCTGTCATCTGAGGAAACCTGTCATAAACACCTGGCCGCGACGGAGCTGTACTTATCGGGCACCACGGTCTGCGACCAACTGCCGGAACGAATCAATAATTTCCTGAGGAGGAGTGTCCTGTAGCAGAATCTTGTGCACGCCCATCTGATAAAGCTCTTCGACATCGTCGTCCGGGATGACACCGCCACCCGCAATAATCATGTCGTCCGCTTCCCTGGCTTTGAGGAGCTCCAGCACCTTGGGAAAAATGTGCATGTGCGCGCCTGATAGCAGGCTGATACCAAGAATATCCACATCTTCCTGGACAGCTGCATCCACGACTTCTTCCGGCGTGCGATGCAACCCGGTATAGACCACATCCATGCCAGCATCCCTGAGCGCACGCGCGACAACCTTTATGCCTCGGTCGTGACCGTCCAGACCAATCTTGGCCAACATCACTCGAATAACACTTGCGTTTTTGTCATTGTTTTGCATCGTATTCTCCTTCGATTAAAGAGTTGCGTTACCACTTCTTTTCAGGGGGTCGCGGCAGCCTTGAATTTCCTGCTGAAGCCATTTTGAAGCCGTTTCCACATGCTGCCTCGCAAGCGTTTCAGCATTCCGCACATCGCCAGCCAATACCGCATCAAGTATTGCCGCGTGCTCTTCCCATATCTGCTTCTGGTTTTTTTCAACAATGAGGATGTCACCCATAACGCGCCTTACGTGATTCCAGTGGGCTTCCATTGAATCCAGAATAAAGGTGTTCCCCGCCAGTTCGTATATAAAGCCATGGAAGCGCATATCCGCATCGATAAGTGCCGGAAGGTCATGTGCCTTCCCGGCTGCATATCCGTCATCGATAATATCCTCTCCACGCTTCCGCGCCCCGGCATCTGCCCGCTGCGCCGCGAGCCCGGCACTGATCAAATCAATCCCGCACCGGAATTCATACAGCTGTGCTACAAAATTCTCATCAAGCACGGACACCATCAGGCCCCGACGCCCCACGCTGGAAAGAAACCCATCATCACGAAGGCGCTGCATGGCCTGGCTCACAGGCAACCGCGAGACATCCAGTCTCTCGGCGAGGCTTTCCTGGGTCACTCGTTCACCAGGCTTGAGCAAGCCTTCAACGATGGCATTGACCACAGAGTCGTATATCAGCTCCGGCAGGTTCTTCTCGGTTTGGATTTTTTTCATCGATCAAACTCCACGACACATCTCCCTGACTATCGTTTGCATACAGTATTCACCATGTAATACCTGTTTGCTTTTCAACCATATTAGACTTAAGTCTAATATGGTTGATTTTGAGCACACGCTGTGTCGTTCCGACACAGGTAAAAGCACTGAGGGCCAAGGAACTGTTGTTAAGTAAGGGGGCAGTGCTGGACAGGAAGAGCGTGTCCTGCAGCATGGGAAATCTGAGGGGAATAAAAACCAGAGGGACTAATTGAGACTCACTTTGGGGGTTCCAGCAAATCAATGCCGGTATCGTATACAGCGTTTAAGAAATCGACCAGAACCACTGCAGACAACCCCCATATCTGATAACGCTCCCAACGATAGCAGGGCACGTGAAAGGTATGGTTCTGAAAGTGCAACGCATCTGTACGTTCCCGACGGTCTTCAAGAAAGAAGGACAGCGGAACACGGAAAACACTTTCGATCTCATCCGGGTTCGGATCCAGCGGATGCCCCTCAGGCACGATGCCAACATAGGGGGACACGAGAATCCCGTAACGTGACATCACCTGCCCAAGGGGCGCGATGATCTCTACCTGATCAGGCGGCAAGCCGATTTCTTCATGGGTCTCCCGCAGGGCGGTCGCGGCCAGCGATGCATCTCCAGGGTCGCGCTTACCGCCCGGGTATGCAACCTGCCCACGATGGGTGCTCAGATTTGCTGAGCGCAACGTAAATATCATCTCGGGATTGCCAGGATCATCTGTAACCGGCACAAGAATGCCGGCCTCGGGATAATCCAGATCGAGCTTCCGGGGCGCATAGCCTGTTAAACGTTGAACAAGTAAATCACGCAAATCGGAACTCCTGAGCAAATCCGGTGTTGAATGAGACAGCGACAGCAAGGATCATTAAACTGAGCGCACAACCAATTCAAGTATACGGGGAAAAACATGAAGTACTGCAGCACATGCGGCCATCCGGTTAAACAGCGTATCCCCGAGGGCGACAACCGCCACCGCTATGTGTGCGTAGACTGCGGCACAATACACTATCAGAACCCGCGCATCGTTGCGGGCACAGTTCCTGTATGGGAAGGGCAGATTCTGCTTTGCCGTCGTGCAATTGAGCCGCGGTACGGGTACTGGACTCTTCCCGCCGGGTATATGGAGAACGCCGAAACCACGGTTGAAGCTGCTGAGCGCGAAACCCTGGAGGAGGCCCTGGCCGAAGTAAACATCGAAGGACTCTATTCCATTATCGACGTCCCCCACATAAACCAGGTGCACATGTTCTATCGGGCGACGCTGAAAGACGGAACGTTTGGTGCGGGCGAAGAGTCTCTTGAAAGCCGCCTGTTTGCACTGGACGACATCCCGTGGGATGACATCTCTTTTCCCACCGTGCGCAAAACTCTGGAGTTTTTTCTCGAGGATCTGAAAAAAGAGTCCTTCGGCGTTCATGTAAGTGACATACGCCACCCTATGGCCGCCACCCGGGCCAAGGACGATCTATAGCATCTCCATCCGATAAATCTCGTACGCAGGCTCTTCATACGGATGAGCCTGCTTGAGTACTTCAACCGCCTGCCTGACCAGATCATCCTTACAAACGAGTTCAACCTTGAACTCACTCACAACCTCCAACATATCTTTCTCTCCCAGAAAAGGGCTGCTGCCCTCCCGCGGTCGGAACTGCCCCTGCCCACGACATTGCCACGCACAGGAATCATAATCACCAATGCACCCGGCACCAATATTGAAGAGTGCTTGTTTGGTTTTTTCCAGGTGCGTTTCTGGTACGAAATAGCATATTTTGTACATGCGGATCTTCTCCTAACAGGATATTTTTTGTACAGATTAATAGCTTAGGTACTTACCCACAGATTCTGTGGATAACTCTGGGGAAAGTTTTAGGGAACCCCGCTCCAAACCCCGTATTTACTGCCCTCACGTTAAATTGGCGACAAATTCACCCGATATATTTTATTGTTATTTTTCAATATGTTAGGACTTACGATCAAAAAATGAACCTGTATCACCTGTATTGTTCAGAGAACGCACAGGGAACCGCCTGAGATGTGCATAAACATATTGAGTCAAGGGCTATTTTCGCAATATAACGATTTTTTTCACTTGAAAAACATAAAAAACTCCGGGTCGCACCCACAAAAAAACCGGCTTTTGAATTGCACCCTGTCGGGGGCCTCCAAAGCCGGTTTTTTCAACCAAAGTTCGGTTAACCGAACCAGCGTCTCGCATTTCTGAACATGCGAATCCACGAACCATCTTCCTGCCAACCCTTCGGGCGCCACGAGTGCTGAGCGGCGCGGAATACACGCTCCGGGTGCGGCATCATAATCGTGATGCGACCATCACGGGTGGTGGCACCTGCAATACCACCCTCCGAGCCGTTAGGGTTATAAGGGTAACGAACCGTTGCCTGACCTCTGTTGTCCACGAAGCGAAGTGCTATTCGCTCGCTTTCTGCCAGGTCCGCAGGAGACGCGCTTCCTGAAAACTCTACCCTACCCTCGCCATGAGCAACGGCTATGGGCATACGGGAACCTGCCATGCCCTCCAGGAAAGCGGACGGCGACGGCGTCACTTCAACCATAGCCAGCCTCGCTTCAAACTGTTCGGACTGGTTACGGACAAAGCGCGGCCACCCTTCACTACCCGGAATCAGCTCGTGCAAATTGGAAAGCATCTGACAGCCGTTGCACACACCGAGTGCAAGCGTGTCCTGACGGTTAAAGAACGCCGCAAACTGGTCACGAACACGGTCGTTGAACAGTATGGACTTGGCCCAACCCTCGCCAGCACCTAACACGTCCCCGTATGAGAAGCCGCCACAAGCAACAAGACTATTGAACGCCTCAAGACTCACCCGCCCGGAAAGCAGATCGCTCATGTGTACGTCTACAGATTCGAAGCCGGCCCGATCAAATGCGGCGGCCATCTCGACCTGACCGTTGACACCCTGCTCGCGCAGAACCGCAATTTTCGGTCGCAGCCCCGTATTAATATAAGGCGCTGCAACGTCTTCATTCACATCGTAAGAGAGCTCGACGTGCAGGCCCGGATCATCTGCATCCAGCAGATTATCAAACTCTTCCAGGGCACAATCAGCATTGTCCCTAAGGGACTGAATACGATAGCTGGTCTCAGACCACAGGCGCTGCAACTCAGATCGAGCGTCATCTACAATCGCTTCACCCTCAAAGGTCAGCCGCAGGCGATCGTTATCGTTCAATGTGCCTATGACGCTGATGGTGTCGCCCAGCCCAGCTGCTGAAAACTGCTGCAGCACAAAATTGGTATCTTCTCTGCGCACCTGGATAACCGCTCCCAGCTCTTCATTGAACAACTCGCGGGCAAACTGGCTGGGTTCGTCCGCAAGACCGTCCAGCTTGATGTCCGCACCGGTGCGACCGGCAAAACACATCTCTGCGAGAGTCACATACAAGCCGCCATCGGAGCGGTCGTGATAGGCGAGAATCTTGTCGTCAGTATTCAGGCCCTGTATGACTGCGAAAAACGCTTTGATGTCCTCAGGATCGTCAAGATCCGGAGCCACAGCGCCAACCTGGCTATACACCTGCGCCAGAGCTGACCCGCCCAGACGATTCTGCCCTGCGGCCAGGTCAATAAGAATAAGATCGGTTTCACCCGCATCCTTTATCAGCTGCGGTGTCAAAGTGCGCGAAACATCGATAACCGGCGCAAAGCCACTGATAATCAACGACAGCGGCGCCGTAACGCTCTTCTGTTCGCCGCTGTCCTCTTCCCACATGGTTTTCATGGACATGGAGTCCTTGCCCACGGGAATGGTAATCCCGAGCTCCGGGCACAGTTCCATGCCAACGGCGCGCACTGTTTCGTATAGGTTTTCGTCCTCACCCGGGTGGCCGGCAGCAGACATCCAGTTAGCCGACAAACGAATATCAGAAAGCTTCCCAATAGCTGCAGCAGCCATGTTGGTAATAGCCTCACCCACCGCCATCCGGCCAGATGCGGGCGCATCAATGGTTGCAATCGGCGTGCGCTCACCCATGGCCATAGCTTCACCGGCCAGCACATCAAAAGAAGTTGCCGTGACTGCAACATCGCTTACCGGCACCTGCCAGGGGCCCACCATCTGGTCACGCGCAACAAGCCCGGTAATCGTGCGATCACCAATGGTTATCAGGAAGCTCTTCGAACCTACTGAAGGCAGCCGCAACACTCTGCGGATCGCGTCGTTCAGGTCAACTTTCGTAGAATCAAATACCGGCTTGGTAAATGATGTCCGGTTAACACTCCGGTGCATGCGAGGCGGCTTGCCAAAGAGCACTTCCATCGGCAGATCAACAGGCTTGTCGTTAAAATAGGAGTCGCTCAACTCGAGGTGATGGGCTTCGGTTGCCTCACCAATGACTGCATAGGGGCAGCGTTCCCGGCGACACAGTGCATCGAAAAGCTCCAGGTTTTCCGGAGCAACCGCCATAACGTAGCGTTCCTGGGATTCATTACACCAGATTTCCAGTGGTGACATGCCGGGCTCGTCACTGGAGATATCCCGCAACTCAAACTTTCCGCCGCGACCACCATCTTTTACCAGTTCCGGCATGGCGTTGGAAAGGCCACCAGCGCCTACGTCGTGAATGAAGCACATGGGATTTTTCTCGCCCATCTGCCAGCAGCGATCAATTACTTCCTGACAGCGGCGCTCCATCTCCGGGTTATCACGCTGCACGGAGGCGAAATCAAGATTCTCGTTACTGGAGCCGGAATCCATGGAGGACGCAGCGCTGCCTCCAAGGCCGATAAGCATGGAAGGCCCACCTAGCACGATGAGTTTGGCACCGACTGGTATCTCACCTTTTTCCACGTGTTCTGCGCGAATATTACCAAGGCCGCCGGCGATCATGATGGGCTTGTGATAGCCCCGCACTTCGTTACCCGCCGGGCCGGCAACCTTTTCTTCAAACGTCCGGAAGTAGCCGGCTATATTAGGGCGGCCAAACTCGTTATTGAATGCGGCACCGCCAATTGGCCCCTCAATCATGATATCCAGCGCGGAAGCGATCCGGTCGGGTTTACCGTAATTGATTTCCCAGGGTTGAGAGTCGTCTGGCAGATTGAGGTTGGAGACGGTAAAACCTGTAAGCCCCGCCTTCGGCTTGGAGCCACGTCCGGTTGCGCCTTCATCACGAATCTCACCGCCGGAACCCGTTGCCGCGCCTGCGGCTGGCGCAATTGCGGTCGGGTGGTTGTGAGTCTCCACCTTCATAAGAATATGAATGTCTTCCTGGTTATAACCGTAAACACCGGTTACAGGATCCGGGAAGAAACGCCCGCCACGACTGCCACGAATAACAGAAGCGTTATCCTTGTAGGCAGACAACACACCTTCGCTGTTCATCTCGAAGGTGTTCCGGATCATGGCGAACAGCGATTTTTCCTGCCCCTCACCATCAATATCCCAGGATGCATTGAATATTTTGTGGCGACAGTGCTCGGAGTTTGCCTGGGCAAACATCATCAGCTCAACGTCGGTCGGATCCCGCTCGAGGCCGACAAACGACTTCACCAGGTAATCGATTTCGTCATCTGCCAGCGCAAGACCCAGGCGCATGTTTGCATCTACCAACGCCTTTCGGCCACCCGCCAGCACTGGCACCCGCTCTAACGGGCGCGGCTCTTCATGGCTGAACAACAGTTGGGCACCGCCCATCTCGTGGAAGACTTTCTGGGTCATGCGATCATGCAGCAGCGCGGCAACCTTTTCGCGCTGATCCAGGCCAAGCTTCTTGCTGGCCCTGATATAAAAAGCCGTGCCGCGTTCGATGCGCTGAATCTGGCGCAAACCGCAATTACGTGCAATATCGGTTGCCTTGCTGGACCAAGGCGACAGAGTGCCAGGGCGCGGCACAACGAGGAACAATACTCCGTCCGGCTCCTCACCTGTCACGCTGGGGCCATATGTCAGGAGTCGGTCAAGGATGGCCAGCTCGGAGTCAGAAAATGAGCCCTCAAGATCCACAAAGTGCATGAATTCGGCATAAACATGCTCAATCTCCGGCACGATGGCCTGAATTTTGGCGAACAGTTTATGAGAGCGGAAAGGCGAAAGCGCGGGTGCGCCGCGAAGTTCAAGCATGATATCAACCTGTATCGCGCGAAACGGGGAAGTCCGGGTGCATTCTGAGAAGGCGCACATGATACTTGAAAGCAGCGCCGGGATACAGCGCGGAAACGTTATTCACCTGGCGTACAATTGACATTATTTTGCATAATTATTGATCAACTTCATTGACCCTTCTTCCGGCAGCATGGATTATTAGAACGTGGACATGGAGACCACACCCGAAAAGACACCGGATGCCGCCAGCCATTGCGCGTGCATCCCGATGATCCAGCGGTAACGGAGAACAGGGACTTGCGCAGAATCCTGACTGCACGCTACGCAGCGACGGCCAACAAATATCTCATCGCTTGCACCTTTGCTCTGCTGACCCTCTCCGGGTGCAGTCAGCCAAGCACGTTGCAGGAAATCCGGAACGAAGGTGTGCTGCACGTTATTACCCGGGTTGCGCCCTCCATATACTACGAGGGGCGCGACGGGCCAACGGGCTATGACTTTGAATTGGCCAAGCTCTTTGCTGAAGAACTTGGTGTTGAACTCAGACTACGCGTTGCCGAAGACAACACGGAAGTGCTTTCCGTGCTTTCCAAAGACTTTGCCCACATCGGGCTGGCTGGCCTCTCTGCGCAACCCTTGTTCGAAAACCATTACAAGACACTTCCTACCGGCATCGAAGCCCAGTCCATCGTCGTCTACAATCGCGACGCGGAGCGCCCGGAGGCTCTTGGGGATCTTGCCGGTGAGACCCTGCATCTGGTCTCTGACAGCAATCATGAATATCAGCTGCAGGCCCTTGCTGACGCAACTCCTGATATCCACTGGCAGGTCCATCCTGGCCTGGATGCCGCCGGTGTTCTTGCTCGTGTAGAGTCCGGTGAACTGCCTTACGCAATTGTCTCCTCCAATGAACTTGAGCTTAACCACGTATTTTTCCCCCAGGTAAAACAAGGGTTTGCCCTTGGCGACGCCAAGGAACTGGCATGGCTGTTCCCCGCAAACCAGGACGACTCGCTGATTACTGCAGCAAAAGCATTTATCGAGAAAATGCAGGCTGATGGCACCATCGCGCAGCTCTCTGAACGCTTTTACGGCCACCTGGACCACCTGAACTATGTGGGCGCCCGCACGTTTATGCACCACGTGGAAAACCGTTTACCCGACTATGAAACCTTGTTCCGGGATAATGCGTCGATATTCAGTATGGACTGGCGCCTGCTCGCCGCTATTGGTTACCAGGAGTCACACTGGCGCCCCAATGCGGTCTCGCCAACCGGTGTCCGTGGACTGATGATGCTGACTCGCAACACAGCGAACTACATCGGCATTAATAACCGGCTGGACGCAGAAGAAAGCATTCAGGGTGGGGCCAAGTACTTCCGTATGGTTCACGAGAGAATTCCGGAACGCATCGCCGAGCCGGATAGAACCTGGTTTGCTTTGGCTTCCTACAACGTGGGTTACGGGCACCTGGAAGATGCCCGCAGGCTAACTGAAGGTGCTGGCAAAAACCCTGATCGCTGGATGGATGTAAAGGAGTTTCTGCCATTGCTGGCGCAGAAGGAGTGGTACAAAAAAACCCGCTTCGGTTACGCCCGCGGCCACGAACCTGTCCTCTACGTGCAGAACATTCGCCGTTACTATGATGTTCTGGCGCGAATGATGAAGCCTACCGAAGACACCCCCCCTACAGATTCACCCTATGTCGGTTTGGAGCAGGGCTCTGAAGGCAGACCTTTTGGGCAGTTGTCCGAAGAAGGGGCTGACATGCGTGCCGGCCTGCCCCCGGAGCTGGGAATGATACCGCCAACACTCTGACGCCTACCTGCGAGAATCGTTAGGTTCCCTGACCTCAAGCGCTCGTTCCACTTGGCTCGCCGAAAATCCACGACGAGTAAGGAAGCGGGCCTGACGTACCTTTTCATCCCAGTTTTCACTCAGGTCCGACAAGCCGAAACGCTTCTCTCTCAGCAGCGTTGCATTGCGGATCCAGTCTTCATCAGCAAGGTCCTCAAGGCACTCCGGAGAACGATGAATACCACGCTGCTGGAGTTCTGCCAGCACTCTCAGGGGGCCGTAGCCGAGATCAATACGCTGGCGTGAATAAACATCCGCAAAGCGATTATCATCCAGCCAGCCCTCGCGCTCATAATCATCGAGGACCGTAGAAATAACCGGGCCATCAAGCTTGCGCTGTCGTAACTTCAGCGCCAGTTCCTGGCGACTGTGTTCGCGGCGGGCAAGCAGTCTCAGCGCTACCGAACGCGCCTTGTACTCCTGATCGTCACTATTTTCCTGTTTTGCCATTCAGCCCTTCCCGCAAACGCTCACAAAACGCTAGACTAGCCTCAATTTCAACCGTCGGCGCTGATTCCCGAATCTCCGACGACCGGTGCCGGGATACTTTGCCCGACACCGCAGACTGGTTTCAATCCCAAAGGATATCTTCATGGCTGCATTCCTCCAGAAACTGTTTAAATCCCGCAAATCCATCACCGCAACTGATCGCAAAACCAAAGCTCAAGTGCAGCCGGTTGCCGCCCCAGTGGAGGACAAGCGTGCAGAACTGAGGGAAGAGCAGCTTCAGGCGCTGCAAGCGAACCCGGCTCAAGAAGTCGCTGCTGGCCTTGCGATTGAAGGTTTAACAGCGGACATCCGGCTCAGAGCCGCGAACCAACTTCAGGAAGCGGAACTCCTTACGCGCGTCCAAAAGCATGCAAAAGGCCGAGATAAAGGTGTTTATCAGGTTGTGCGGCAAAAGTTGCAGGTTATTCGGGATGAGCAGTCTCACCAGAAGGCTGTTTCCGAAACCATAGCTGCGCTGATCCGCAATGCCCACGACCAGGCAAAAAGCGACGACACAAACCTCTATGAAGCCCGCCTGGACACACTCATGAACCAGTGGGCCAAGGTGGAGCCCAGCGCAACACCGGACCAGCTCAGTGAGTTCCTGCAGTCGGCACATCGCTGCCGGGAACGGCTTGCTGAAATGGAAGCTGCCCGAGTCGAAGAAAAACGCCAAGGTGAACAGCAGCTTCAGCGCAATGAAACTCTGGTTTTGATCGCCCGGACTCTTGAAGATCTGCGCCATCAACCTGCCGAAGAGCTGGCCTCCCTCGCCTCACTGGACGCACTTCAAAAGACCCAGGAAAATCGATGGCTTGAGGCAACCCGCGATACCCAGGTTGAAAGGCAGCAGCAGAAAACCTACGAAGCGTCGATGATGACGCTACGCAACTATATTTCCGCGATCCGGCAGATAAACCAGGCAAAAGATTCGCTTCTCGCCCTCTCTGCCGCTGCTGATCAGGAAGAGGCAAACCCGGAAGACCGGGAGCACGCCCAGACTCTGCTAAACGAAATCAACTGGCCCCAAGGCTTCCTGGCTCCGGATTTGTTGGGGCCCGTGCGCAAACTGGCTGGAAAACCCAAGGCTCCGGTTGTAGCAAGTGATGACGTGAAGAACCAACAGGCTTCAGCTGATAGCTTGAAAACATCTCTGGATCACCTGGAAAGCGCTCTTGAATCCAGGCAGCTGAAAGAATCCAGACAGCTTATGAAAACTGCCCAGCAATATTACAAAGCCCTTGATCATCGTCACGGCAAAGGCTTTCAGGCCCGCATGCAACTGCTTACCGGCCAGCTCAGAGAACTGACGGACTGGCAGGGATTTGCGACCGAACCCAAGCAAATGGCGTTGTGCGAGCAGATGGAACATCTGGCGGAGCAATCCATTGAGCCAGAAGCGAAGGCAGAGCACATAAAAGAACTTCAGAAGGAGTGGCAGGAGCTGGGTGGATCGTCAGACCGTACCCTGTGGTCTCGTTTCAAGCAGGCATCCGACAAAGCTTATGAACCCTGCAAAACTTATTTTAAAGCCAAGTCTGGCTTGAAGCAGGCAAACCTGGAAAAGCGCAAAACCATTTGTGCCGAGCTAGAGCATTTTGTTAACGGAGCAGACTGGAACGCGGTCGACTGGAAAGCTGTCGACCGTATTTTGCAGACCGCCCGCCAGGAATGGAAATCTGCCTGGCCTATAGAGTTCCGGGACAACCGTCAGGTGCAGAAACAATTTGACGATTTGCTTAAAAAGCTGGAAGCCCCCATCAATCAGGAACGCCAGAAAAACGAAGCCCTGAAACAGGCAATCGTCGAACGGGCACAAGCTTTGACTGAACACGAACCTCTGCAAGAGGCCATGAGCAAAGCCAAAGCACTACAAGCAGACTGGAAGGCCGTTGGCATTACCCGCCACAGGGAAGATCGCAAACTGTGGCAAGCATTCCGCAAAGCCTGCGATGAGGTATTTGCACGTCGCGACTCCGAGCGCTCGGAACAGCAACAAGCGTCGAAAGAGGCAGATTCATTCGCGGAAACGGTGTTGCAACAGGCAGCCAACGTAAGCTCCGATCAGGACGCTCAGTCGCTCGAGCAGGCGGCGGCTGCGCTGCGCGGCCTCGATGTTGCGCAAGTATCAGCCGGAATAAGAGAGCGGGTCCAGCAAGAGAAGCAGCGCATAAGCCAGGCTGTGACCGCTCAAAAACTCAGAGCGGGCATCTCGGAATGGCAGGCGTTTGTGCTTGCGCGCGCAGAGGGCGAAGCATCTGCGGATCGCAAGTTCCCGGGCAAGTGGGCCGCACTGGCAGAAAGCGCGGGCGTATTGAATGATCAGGAGCTGGTTATTCGTGCAGAAATCCTGGCCGGCGTGTCATCGCCGGAAGAAGACCAGAACAAGCGCATGGAAATACAGGTTCAGCGCCTGGCAGAAGGCATGGGTTCAGCAGAAAAAGCGGACAGCGCACTCCAGAGTATCGAAGCCCTGGTCGCGAGCTGGTGTATTCAGTCTGCGGGCCAGACTGCCGACCCTGCTCTGGCAAGCCGCTTGAACAAGGCCTTGGACAACCTGATCACGAGTTGATCACCCCTGGTCAATACATGACCAGAACATGAACATAGATAGCATCACTCCCGCTGATGCTCCCTGACAAACTCCCTGGCACCCTGAACGGCGGCCAGGGATCTGTCTTTCATACCTCTGAGCTCTTCATCCGCGAGATAAAACATCATATCAATGGTGTGCCTGTAATAACGGGATGGTAGCCGGTTCAGCGCCACGCACATCACGTCTGTCAAGAAGTCCGCGGTATCCCCTGGCTCTCTCGTTGCATCAATGGCGTCCAGCACCAGGCGTTCGTAAAAATTATCAATGGCATCTCTGAAAGACATGGCTTTGTGCCTCCTTATTCTGCAGGGGAACCTCTGGAAAGCCCCACCTGTATTTAAACAATAGAACCCCCGGACTCACCTGTCATGGTCTCTGAGCAATTTCGCCAATCCGATTGGCAGGCCGCGTCATTACCCACAGTGCTATCAAAGAGCTATGGTGATGCCTCTTACAGGTAAACCACAAAGCGATGATCATCAGAGGAAAAACAATGACCACCGAGGCGTATATCTTCGACGCGGTCCGCACTCCCAGAGGGCGTGGAAAGAAAGACGGATCCCTGCACAATGTAAAACCCATTGCATTACTGACCACTGTGCTCAATGCGCTACAGCAGAGAAACAACCTGGATACAGCGCAGATAGACGACATCGTGATGGGGTGTGTCACGGCCGTTGGTGATCAGGGCGCTGACATCGCCAAAACCGCAGCCTTGGCAGCCGATTGGGACGAAAAAGTGGCGGGTGTAACTCTGAACCGTTTCTGCGCCTCGGGCCTTGAAGCGGTTAATATGGCCGCGATGAAGGTGCGTTCAGGCTGGGAAGATATGGTCGTTGCCGGCGGCGTGGAATCCATGTCCCGCATACCCATGGGGTCTGATGGCGGCGCCTGGGCGATGGACCCGCACACCAACCTGCATACAGGCTTCATGCCCCAGGGTATAGGCGCAGACCTTATTGCGACTCTGGAAGGCTTCAGTCGCGAGGACGTTGACGGCTTCGCGGTAAGGTCCCAGCAAAAGGCAGCCAATGCCTGGAAGCAGGGTTACTTCTCCAAATCGGTCATTCCGGTCACAGACCAGAGCGGCGTTGTCATCCTCGACCACGATGAACACATAAGGAGCGACACCACCGTTGAGTCCCTATCGAGCCTCAAACCATCCTTCCAGATGATGGGCGAAATGGGCTTTAACAGTGTGGCCAGTGAGAAATACCACTACGTAGAAAAAATCACTCACGTACACCACGCTGGCAACTCCTCCGGCATGGTGGATGGCGCCACCGGCATTCTTATTGGCAGTGAAGCAAAGGGTAAGGCCATGGGTCTCAAGCCCCGTGCCCGCATCGTTGCAACGGCAGTCACCAGCACCGACCCCACCATCATGCTCACTGGCCCTGCTCCAGCGACCCTGAAGGCATTGGAAAAAGCCGGCATGACCGTTGATCAGGTTGATCTGTTTGAAGTAAACGAAGCCTTTGCCTCTGTGGTGATGCGCTTCCAGAAGGAGCTCTCGGTTCCCGATGAAAAAGTGAATGTAAACGGCGGTGCAATCGCCATGGGTCACCCCCTCGGCGCCACCGGCGCAATGATTCTGGGCACCTTGCTGGACGAACTGGAGCGCCGTGAGTTGCGCTTTGGCCTGGCGACGCTTTGCGTCGGCGGCGGCATGGGTATTGCCACCATCATTGAGCGGGTCTGAACCCCACGCTTTTTCTGACAGGAGAACCGATTATGAGTGCCATCCGTTACGAACTGGGTTCAGATCAGATTCTGACCCTCACCATCGATATGCCGGGCCAGTCCGCAAATACGATGAACAAAGCTTTCCGTGAAGCGCTCGAAGAGACCGTTACCAAGGTTAAGGGCGACCTGGAAAACATTCGCGGAATTATCGTCACCTCTGCCAAAAAGACCTTTTTTGCCGGTGGCGATCTGAACGAACTCCACAAAGTCACCCGTGACAATGCCAGGTTTTTTGAAGACATGGTCAACGGCATGAAGGCTCAGATGCGTGCGCTGGAAACCTGCGGTAAGCCAGTAGTCGCAGCCATCAATGGCACGGCTCTTGGTGGTGGCTTTGAAATCGCCCTCGCCTGTCATCACCGAATAGTGCTGGACAACAACAGCATTCAGCTGGGGCTTCCGGAAGTCACATTCGGCCTGCTGCCCGGCGGCGGCGGCACACAGCGCCTGCCGCGCATGATTGGACTTGAAGCGGCGTTTCCGCTTCTGATGGAAGGCAAAAAGCTTCGTCCTTCTGCGGCCCTGAAAGCCGGTATTATTGATGAACTGGCCGATTCGCTAGAAGACATGATGGCAAAGGCACGGGTGTTTATAGATGCGAACCCCAAATGCCAACAGCCCTGGGACAAAAAGGGCTTCAAGCTGCCCGGTGGCACCCCCCATCATCCCGCCATGGCACAAAAACTGGCGATTGCACCCGCAATGCTGAAGCAAAAAACCAAGGGCTGTTACCCGGCACCTGAACGCATCATGGCCGCAGCAGTTGAAGGCGCCCAGGTAGATTTCGATAACGGCAGCCTGATTGAAACCCGGTACTTTGCTGAGCTGGCAATTGGCCAGGTCGCCAAAAACATGACTGGCACCTTCTGGTTCCAGCTAAATGACATCAATGCGGGCGGGAGCCGCCCTGAAGGCGTCGAGAAAGAAACCTTCAAAAAGGTTGGTGTGCTGGGTGCTGGCATGATGGGAGCAGGCATCGCCTACTCCACCGCCAGCCGTGGAGTAGAGGTCGTACTTAAAGACGTTTCTCGGGAAAGCGCCGAAAAGGGCAAAAGCTACTCTGAAAACCTGCTCGCGAAAAAAGTCAGCCGCGGTCGCATGACTGAAGAGAAGAAAGCGGAAGTTCTGGGCCGCATCACGGCCACTGACTCTGCCGCCGATCTGGAAGGTTGCGATCTGGTGATCGAAGCGGTGTTTGAGGACAGCGGGCTAAAAGCCAAGGTTACAGCTGAGTCCGAGCCGAAGCTGGTTAACAATGGTATTTTTGCCTCCAACACCTCTACCATACCGATTACCCAGCTGGCCGAAGCTTCCGCCAAGCCGGAAAACTTCATTGGGCTGCACTTTTTCTCACCCGTCGACAAAATGATGCTCGTAGAAATCATCGTGGGCGAAAAAACTTCAGACGAGACTCTGGCAAGGGCTTTCGATTACGTTCAGCAAATTGGCAAGATCCCCGTGGTTGTGAACGACAGCCGTGGTTTCTTCACCTCCCGAGTTTTCGGCACCTTTGTTAACGAAGGGATCAGTATGCTCAGTGAAGGTATTCATCCCTCCAGCATCGAGAACGCCGGATTATTGGCGGGCATGCCCGTAGGCCCTTTGAGCATCTCCGATGAAGTCAGCATGACTCTGATGCAGCACATCCGCACCCAGAGTAGAAAGGATATGGAAGCAGCCGGTGGGACGTGGAAACCCCATCCGGCAGAAGCGATCATCGATCAGATGGTTGACGACCATGGTCGCAAAGGCAAGGCTGCCGGCGCCGGTTTCTATGAATACCCCGCAAAAGGCAAGAAGTACCTGTGGCCAGAACTTGAAACACTCTATGTGGATAGTGAAAAAGCCCGGAAGGTGAAACTGCAGGATCTGAAAGACCGGATTCTGTTCATTCAGGCCATTGAAACCGTCCGCTGCCTGGAAGAAGGCGTACTCCGCACCGTAGAAGATGCCAACATTGGCAGCATCTTCGGAATCGGGTACGCGCCCTGGACTGGCGGCGCCATACAGTTTATCAACCAGTACGGCGTAAGGGCCTTTGCAGAGCGGGCCCAAGAGCTGACGGCAGCCTATGGCGAGCGTTTTGCGCCACCGGCATTGCTGCTTGAGCATGCAGAACAGGACAAACCCTTCATCTGAATTGGCTGAAAGGCGGAGGGCTAGCCCCTCCGCTGCACAGCCGACACACGCGATTAACCTTCAACTGACTGACATAGAAGATATTTTTAGCAAAATCCTGACGTGTCATGGACATATTGTCACGAACCGATACGCCATGCCTATAGCAACGGGTGTAGCCCTTGCCTACAATAAATCTATCAGCCCACGGGTAAACCGGTTCCAGATCCGTCTGGCAAGGCACCCAGTATCGTCAGGTATGTCTATATGACCATCGCGGAAAAAACATCTGTCCGTCGCGCGCCGCCAAAAGCCGGCAGGATGGGTGTGTGCAAAGCGCTCACCGTTGCCCTGCTGCTTTCAGCACCTTTCGGCGTTCAGGCGAAAGCAACCGAAACAGAAACGTATAAGCCGGTTGCCCCAACCATTGACCAGGCACGAGCCAACATACTCATTGCCAGACAGCTGCAGTTCACCCATTTCCGCGACCTGGGTATCAGCGACAAGCTGTCCGGCGATGTATTTGATGCCTACCTGAATTATCTCGATGGCCAGCGGGTTTACCTGACTGGCAGCGACATTCAGGCACTCGACCGAGTCCGAAGCCGGCTGGGATCTGCCCTTAAAACCGGCCAGCTACAGCCCGGATTCGATATCTACAACCTGGTTCAGCAGCGTGTTATCGAGCGTCTTCAGTTTGCACTTGAGACTCTTGACGACGGCATCGAAAATCTCGACTTCAACACCAATGAAAGTATTCTTCTTGATCGCTCCGAAGCACAATGGGAGCCGGACCAAAAGGCACTGGATGAGCTGTGGGTGAAACGCATCAAAAATGCGGTGCTTGCGCAAAGACTCAACGGCACAGACGACGAAGCCATCACCGACAGTCTGAAGCGCCGTTATGAAGGCCAGCTGAAACGCGCCTATCAGGCTCGCAGCGAAGATGCTTTCCAGGCCTACATGAATGCCTTTACCGGTATGTGGGACCCGCATACCTCCTATTTTTCACCACGCACCTCCGAAAATTTCAACATCAATATGAGCCTTTCACTCGAAGGCATAGGTGCGGTTCTGCAAGCGGATAACGAGTACACCAAAGTTGTCCGGCTGGTCCCGGGCGGCCCAGCGTCCAAGCAAGGTCAACTCCAGCCGGCCGACAGAATCGTATCGGTTGCACAGGAAGGCGAAAAACCCGTCAATGTGATCGGCTGGCGCCTTGATGAGGTTGTGGACCTTATTCGCGGCCCACGTAACTCCGTGGTTACCCTGGAAGTGGTTCCGGCCAGCTCAACCGATGAAACCCTGACCAAAACCATTGCCATCAGCCGTGATGAGGTCAAGCTGGAAGAGCAGAGCGCCAGCAAAGACACCATTGAGCTTGAGCGTAATGGCGAGGAATACACGGTTGGTGTGATTACCATCCCCACGTTTTACGCTGATTTCCGCGCCATGCAGGCTGGGGACCCCAACTACAAGAGCACGACCCGCGACGTTCGGAAACTCATAGCGGAGCTGCAGGAGAACGGCGTAGACGGGCTGGTGATGGATTTGCGCAATAATGGCGGCGGTGCGCTGCACGAAGCTAACGACCTGGTCGGTCTGTTTATCGATACCGGCCCCACTGTGCAAATTCGGAATTCCAGCAACGAAGTTCAGGTTCTTAATGACGACGATGCATCTGTTGCCTACGACGGGCCTTTGGTTGTGCTTACCAACCGCATGAGCGCCTCCGCATCAGAAATTTTTGCGGGTGCAATTCAGGATTACGGCCGCGGCCTGGTAGTTGGCTCGCAAACGTTTGGCAAAGGCACTGTGCAGGCCGTTCGCCCGCTCAACCATGGCCAGCTCAAGATTACCCAGTCGAAGTTTTACCGTGTCTCCGGGGGTTCAACGCAGCACAAAGGCGTGATTCCGGATATCGAGATCCCTTCACGTATCGACAAAACCCGCATTGGTGAAGATGCGCTCGATCACGCCCTGCCCTGGGACCAGATCGACGCCGTTCCCCATGCCCGGTATTTTGATTTCAGCGGCATCATCGATGAGCTCCGTAAGCGTCATGAGGACCGCTTTGCCAACAGCCCCGAGTTCAGCCTTCTTCAGCAGGAGATCAATTTCCTGCAAGAGCAACGTCAACGAGATAGCGTGAGCCTCAATCTGGGCGAGCGCACTACTCAGCAGGAGCAGATCGAGCGCACCCGACTGACCATTGCCAACGCACGCCGCGAACTGCGTGACGAAGAGCCTTTTGAGTCTCTGGAGGAGCTTGAGGATTGGCAGGACCTGCAGTCTGCAGACCTGGATTCCACTGATGAAGAGCTGGATTTCGTGATTCGTGAAGGTGGCCACATCATGGCGGATATGCTGGAACTGGATAAGCGAATGGCCTCTATTCTCACTCCACAACAGTTTGCTGCTCAGGCTGAAGCAAGGTAATGGGCGAGGAAACCGGCAAACAGGTCAACAAAGACCAGGAAAGCCAGAACAAGGCACGCGCTCTGCAGGACATGCTGTTGGATGCACTCCATGCCATGCGCTCGCTGGAAGAAGTTGATGATCTGCGCAAACCGGCAGCAACGGAAAAGGCATCGGAAGGCATCATTGACCGCTTGGCCAGCCTGACTGGCTCGGCATTTCGTTTGGGCGCGCGCGCGACCGACACATCCCTGCGGGTTGGCCGTGCACTCATCAATTCTCAAGATCAGCTCCGAACCATGTTGGCTGCGGGCCAATCCCTCAAAGACATACGGGAGGTGGCCGGACTGACCTTGTCGGAGATGAGCGAAGCGCTTGATCTCCGCGACAAGTCCGTTCTTGAAGCCATCGAGAACGGAACGGCCACGCTTTCCTTTGAGCTGATTCTCCGCCTCGCGGCATTGATTGCAAGAAACGATCCCATTCCTTTCATCATGCGCACCACCCGGAATTACAATCCCGAGGTCTGGCAGATCCTGAACGACTGGGGCATAGGCAGAGTGCCTCTGCAATTCGAGCGGGAGCGGGAATTTATCAATATTTTCCGCAGGCATGACTCCGCACGCACGCTCTCGGACGAGGGCTTCCACAAAGTGCTCGAATTCACCCGGCAGAGTTTCGAAATGTCTCTGCATTTTGCGGAAGATCAGGAAAAACAGGTTGCGGAGCTCCGCGCCAGCTTTGAGAACCCGGAGGACAAGCCGGCTGAAGACAAGGCCCCCATCAGGAAGAAGCCTTCATCCAAATAAGTCTCGCATCCCCTTGATACCCGGGTTCCGCACGGCCCCCTTCTCTGTGATGATGACGTCTATCAGGTTTGCAGGCGTTACATCAAACACCGGATTGAACACTTGCACACCTGCTGGAGCCAGCGGAATGCCGCGCATTTCTCTGACCTCGCGGCCATCACGCTCTTCAATAGGAATGTCTGAACCAGATGCCAATGCCATGTCCACTGTGCTGGAGGGCGCGACGACCATAAACCCGGCCTTATGAAACCGGGCCAGCACCGCCAGGCTGTATGTGCCAATCTTGTTAGCCACATCGCCGTTCGCGGTAATCCGGTCAGCGCCTACAATGATCCATCGAACCTCGCCCGCAGCCAGAATGGCCGCCGCTGCGCCATCGGCATTTAAAGTTACCGGAATACCCTCCCGCATCAGTTCCCAAGCCGTAAGGCGACTACCCTGAAGCCAGGGCCGGGTCTCGTCTGCATAGACCCGATCGAGCAGCTTCTTTTCATGGAGCCGGCGAATAACACCCAGCGCGGTACCATAGCCACCCGTTGCAAGCGCACCTGTGTTGCAGTGGGTAAGAACCGAAATGGGATCGGGGATGCCGGCGCCCGCAGAAAGCCCCATTGCCTCGAGGGCGTGATCTGCCATTGCCAGGTTTGCAGCAAGGTCTTCCTCATGAATCGCAACGGCTTCAGCGGCCAGCCGCTTCTGCGCCTGGCTGAGAGAGTTGCAGCCGTCAAACACCCGCTCCATTCGCTGCAAGGCCCAGAAAAGATTCACAGCCGTTGGCCGGGATGCGGACAGTTCACGTATAGCCAGTTTGATTTCAGCTTGCCAGTCTTCGCATTCAGCGCGTCGCGCAGCCAGTGCCACACCGTAGGCTGCGCTGATGCCGATAGCTGGCGCACCGCGCACCACCATATCCTGGATGCTTTGCGCAACGCCGGAAGCGCTTTCCAGGGTTATCCAGTGTTCCTCAGCCGGCAAAAGGCGCTGGTCCAGTAATTCCAGGCTGCTGCCATGCCACCTCAGCGCGACCGTACCTGTGGTGCTGGAAGAAGGGGCGCCTAAGGGAGTAGATTCCCTAGAATTATTCATTGTCTGGCTCCGGTTTCATAACGCTGAAAACGGCCAGTATAACGGTTATACTTCCGGGCTACATTTCATTATCCGGCGCGCTTGTGCACATTTTGTGCTCGATCAGATTCGTCGCCGGCACGTCAAGGCAGGGTTAATGACGGCAGACACCATCACCGCAGCCGATATTCGCATCAATGCCCGTTGGCTGATTCCGATCGAACCGCACGGAGCCGTGCTTGAGCATCAGGCCGTAATCATTCAGGGCGCCAGAATTGCAGCGGTGTTACCCGTGGCGCAGGCAGATCGCGAGTTTCGTACCCGGGAGACGATTAACCTGCCCCACCACGTGGTTATGCCCGGGCTGATCAACATGCACGGTCATGCGGCCATGTCATTGTTTCGCGGTATGGCAGATGACCTTCCGCTGATGACCTGGCTGAACGATCATATCTGGCCCGCAGAATGTCGTTTTGTCAGCGAACAGTTTATTGCAGACGGCACGCAGCTGGCGATGGCAGAAATGCTGAGAACCGGCACAACTACTTTCTCCGATATGTATTTTTTCCCGGAGATTGTGGCCCAGATGGCTCACGACACCGGCATGCGCGCGCAGGTGTGCTTTCCGTTGCTGGACTTCCCTACAGTTTGGGGCGCGGGACCCGATGAATACCTCCGCAAAGGCGAAGCACTGATCAATAGCTGGAAGGATGACAGCTACATCATGCCGGCAATTGGCCCACATGCGCCCTATACCGTATCTGACGGCCCCCTGACCGAAGCTGTCGCACTCTCGGAAAGAACCGGCGCCCGTATCCAGATTCATCTGCATGAAACAGAATTTGAAGTGGCGGATGCGATGGAAAAACAGGATAAGCGCCCTATCGAAAGACTTGCGGAGCTCGGTGTTCTTGGCCCCCGAACACAATGTGTTCACATGACCCAGGTCAGCGACTCGGACATCACCCAGCTTGCAAACACAGGCGCGCACGTTATCCACTGCCCCGAATCCAACCTCAAGCTCGCCAGCGGCCTGTGCCCCGTCCATAGACTTATGGAAAGCGGCGTCAACCTGGCAATCGGAACAGACGGGGCCGCCAGCAACAATGATCTGGACCTGTTCGGCGAAACCCGCACCGCCGCAATGGTTGCAAAAGTAGTCGCCAACGATGCAACTGTTCTTTCTGCGCATCAGGCTCTGCAGATGGCAACACTTAACGGTGCCAAAGCGCTGGGCCGCGAACACGAGCTGGGTTCACTGGTGGCGGGCAAGCTTGCTGACCTTATCGCTATCAATCTCAGCGATCCGTTTATTCAGCCGGTTTATGACCCCGCCTCTCATCTGGTTTACAGCAATCATGGCCGCGCAGTAACCCATAGCTGGATTAACGGCGTACCTCAGGTGCAGGATGGAAAATTAACGCGCATCGATGTTCCGGATCTTATGCTTCGCGTTGAGGACTGGGCCGGAAAAATTCGCGAACAACAGGCTGACTAACCGAATTCCGACAGATTGATCAGGCAGAAGGTAACATGACAAATCAGAACGTTGACCGTAACGAAATCGCCAAATTTGAAGCCTTGGCCAGTCGATGGTGGGACCCTACAAGCGAGTTCAAGCCACTGCATGATATCAACCCATTGCGGCTGAACTACATCGACGAGCGCGTATCCCTGGCGGGCAAGCGGGTGGCAGACATTGGCTGCGGCGGCGGCTTGCTCTCCGAAGGCATGGCCCTGCGCGGAGCTCATGTAACCGGCATAGATATGGGTGAAGCACCTTTGGCGGTTGCGCGGCTGCACGGTCTGGAGAGCGGAGTCAAAGTTGATTACCAGCAAACCACCGTTGAAGAGCTGGCGCGTAATCCCGTACATGCGGGCCAATACGATGCGGTTACCTGCCTGGAAATGCTCGAGCATGTGCCCGATCCAGCTTCGGTTGTCAAAGCCTGCTCGGCCCTGCTCAAACCCGGCGGACACCTGTTTGTGTCTACCATCAACCGCAACCCCAAATCCTTCCTGTTTGCCATTGTTGGTGCCGAATACGTTCTGAACATGCTGCCCAAAGGCACTCACGAATGGAAAAAATTCATCCGGCCATCAGAGATGTCCGATTACCTGCGCCACGCCGGGCTCGACGTGCGTGAACTGACCGGAATGACTTTTAACCCCATTACCCGCTCTTACAAGCTGGGGCGGGACGTGGATGTAAATTACCTGATGCACGCCAGGGATATCCGTGAAAACTGAACAGCCCTCCACTGTTCTTTTTGACCTGGACGGCACACTGATCGACACAGCACCAGATTTTATCCGCTGTCTCAACCAGTTGCGCGAGCAGCACGGGCTTTCGGCACTTCCTGCGGAGCACATACGCCGATCCGTCTCCAACGGTGCCCGGGCTATGGTGCGAGTAGGCTTCGGGCTGGAACCTGAGCATCCGGACTACCTTGCCAAACACACCGCGTTTCTTGATCTTTACGAGGCGGGTGTCGCTGTTGAAACCCGTCTTTTTGAGGGTATGGATGCACTTCTGCAGTCCCTGGAACAACGTGGAATCCCCTGGGGCATTGTGACCAACAAACCGGTACGCTTTGCCGCGCCACTGGTTCAGGCGCTTGACCTTGCGGAGCGATGCGCCTCACTGGTCTGCCCGGACCACGTCACCGATCGCAAGCCTCATCCGGAAGCCCTGTTCCTTGCCTGCAAACAGATCGGTGTGGATCCCGCCCGCGCGATTTATGTGGGCGACCACGCACGGGACATAGAAGCCGGCCGTAATGCGCGCATGAAAACCATCGCCGTGCGTTATGGCTATATAGAAGAGCCGGAAACCGTTGACCTATGGCAAGCGGACATCATCGCGGATACCGTCAACGATCTCGCAAAGCTGTTACAATAGCTCGCTTCTGAAACAGACCAATTTTGACCAACGCTCAGGTTGATACGGAGACAGGTTATGCAAGATTACCAGGCGCCCGCTGATCTTCTGAAAGATCGCATCATACTGGTGACCGGTGCAGGCAGTGGAATCGGCCGGACAGCCGCAAAAACCTATGCTGCCCACGGCGCCACTGTGATTCTTGTCGGAAGAACCCAGAGCAAGCTGGAGTCGGTTTACGACGAAATCGAAGCCGACGGGCACCCGAAACCGGCCATTGTGCCGATGAATTTTGAGGGCGCTGCCGTAAAAGACTACGAAGAATTGGCCATGACGCTGGAAGACAATTTCGGGAAACTCGATGGCCTGTTGCATAACGCCGGTATTCTCGGCGATCGCAGCCCGGTAGAGATGTACGACCCGGAAACCTGGAACAAGGTCATGCACGTGAACGCGACAGCGCCATTTTTGTTGAGCCGGGCAATGATTCCCTTGCTGCGCAAATCTGACGCCGCTTCCGTTATCTTTACGTCCTCCGGCGTGGGCCGAAAGGCGAAGGCTTATTGGGGTGCCTATGCGGTTTCCAAGTTTGCGGTTGAAGGCCTGAGCCAGCTCCTGGCTGATGAGCTTGACGACAAACACCACAACGTGCGGGTAAACAGCCTGAACCCCGGTGCTACCAGAACCAATATGCGAGCCCATGCCTACCCGGCAGAAAACCCGCAGCAGAACCCGGCACCGGAAGAGCTGATGCCTGTCTACCTGTACCTTATGGGCAGTGATAGCGCGAGCGTAAACGGCCAGCAAGTAGACGCTCAACCAAAGTAATGGAACTGCTTTTTTATACGACTTCCCAATGCCACCTGTGTGAGCTGGCCGAAGCCTTGCTCGTGAGCACACCCATGCCCATCCCGATACCGGTGGACGTGGTGGATATTGCGCAGTCCGAAGAGTTGGTAGAGTGCTACGGTACGCGAATCCCCGTGCTCCGGCGCAACGATACCGGGCATGAACTCGACTGGCCATTTACCCGGGAACAGTTACTCACGTTTCTGCAATGAGGAATTATCTGACATGTTGATGGTTATCTCACCCGCTAAAACCCTCGACTACGAGAGCCCGCTGGCAACCGAAACCTTTACCCAGCCGGACTTTCTGGACGATGCCTGCGAGCTCATCGATCAGCTCAAAGAGCTTGAACCCCACCAGGTCAGCAATCTGATGAGCATCAGCGAAAAACTGGGCCAATTGAACGCCGAGCGTTTTCAAAGCTGGCACACACCCTTCTCACCAAAGAACGCCCGGCAGGCGGTTCTGGCGTTCAAGGGTGATGTATATACAGGGCTGGATGCCGAAAGCTTCAACGAGCAGGATTTCAGTTTCGCCCAGAAGCATCTGCGCATGCTTTCAGGGCTGTACGGCATTCTCAAACCGCTCGACCTGATGCAGCCTTACCGGCTGGAAATGGGCACAAAGTTTGAGAACAAACGCGGCAAGGATCTCTATGCGTTCTGGGGCGATTGCCTCACGCAGGAAGTCAATCGCCTGCTAAAAAGCGACGACGAGGTGCTGGTAAACCTGGCCTCGAACGAGTATTTCAAAAGTCTGAAGAAAAAAGACCTTGAAGGACGGCTGATCACCCCCCAGTTCAAGGATTGGAAGAACGGCCAGTACAAAATGATCAGTTTCTACGCAAAAAAGGCCCGCGGCCTTATGTGTCGCTACGCCATCCAGAATCGTATTACCAATGCGAACGACCTCAAGGGTTTTGACCTTGATGGTTACTATTTCAGTGAAGACCAATCCGACAAAAATAACTGGGTTTTCCTGCGAGACGAACATTAATCCAGATTAAGCTCGGAGCAAACCATGAATGAAGCAGTTTTTTCGCAGATCGCCATGCTGGTGTTTCTGACAGCCCTTATTGGTTGGATGGGTTTTATTGTTTGGGATTTGGCCAAAAAATCAGAGGCCGGAAAGTTTGGCACTATCGCCCTGTTCACGGTGCTGGGGGCAGGAGTGTTCGGTTTTATCGTCAAGACAGTGCTCGTAGAAGTCATCCAAATATGAAAGACAAGGATCAAGCCTGATGTGGTTTCGTAATGCCCGCGTTTTCCGTTTTACCAAACCGTTTGATATTTCTGCTGAAGAGCTGGAAGAAAAGCTCAACGGCGATACGTTCAAGCCCTGTGGCCCGCAAGAAACCGCTCGCCAGGGCTGGGTTCCGCCTCTTGGCAAGCACGGTGAACAGTTAGTCCACAGCGCCAATGGTTACCACCTGATTGCCTTGCGCAAGGAAGAAAAAATCCTGCCGGGGCCTGTAATCAAGGATGCGGTTGAAGACAAGGCCGAAGCCATTGAAATCGAGCAGGGCCGCAAGGTTCGTCGTAAGGAAAAAGAGGAAATCAAAGAACAGGTGATGCTGGAAATGCTGCCCCAGGCATTTTCGAGGAATCGCCGCTGCTTTGCGTACCTGGCGCCGCAGGACGGTGTTCTGGTAGTCGATGCCGGTTCTGCAAAGCAGGCCGAAGATCTGGCTTCAACCCTGCGCAAAAGCCTGGGTTCCCTGCCCGTACGCCCGCCGGTGCTGGAACAGGCTCCCATCTTCACGTTTACGGGCTGGCTGAATGAGACCATCGACTTGCCCGGCACCGTGGTGCTCGGCGATGAGTGTGAGCTGAAAGACCCTTCGGAAGACGGTGGCGTGGTTCGCTGCAAAGGGTTGAACCTTAAGGCAGACGAAATCCGTAATCATCTGGACGCTGGAATGGAAGTGACCAAGCTGGCCCTGACCTGGGACAACAACGTGTCCTTCGTTCTGGATGAAGAAATGGGCATCCGCCGGCTGAAATTTGGTGAGACGCTTCAGGATCAGCTCGACGACGTGGATGTGGATGATGCGGCCGCGAAGTTTGATGCAGCCTTCACCCTCATGACACTGGAACTGGCGAAACTGATTCCCGGATTGCTTGAAGCCATGGGCGGTGAAGACCGTTCCGCAATCGTCGAAGAGTAATCGCTCAGACGTCACTCCGGCGCTCGGGCACCACTGAAGCCTTCCACCGTAAGGCTTCAGTGGGCACTCGCTCCCAACCGTTCCTTCTGCCAGTCGTTCTCTGGCTCATTCAGCACCAGTCGCAAATCCATAACCTCTTCCTCAAGGTTGTACTTGATCTCGAAGCCCATGTGCTCGGCCAGCTGCAGCATGGGGCGGTTATCTGCCAGAACGTTGCCAACCATTTCCACCGTGCCACGGGCGCGGCAGTAATCGATCATTTTCTGCATCAGCGCAACACCGAGGCCTTCACCCTTCATTTTATCGTGGACCATCACGGCGAACTCACACTGCAAGTTGTCTGCGTCTGTCCAGGTTCTTACAGTGCCGAGCGTTTCCTCCCCCCCACCATCTTCTCTCGGTGCATTGGCAATAAAAACCATTTCCCTGTCGTAGTCGATCTGCACCATTTGTGCGACGTCCTCCCGGGAGAAATGCTTGCGATATTGAAAGAACCGATAGCGGATGGATTCCGGTGACTGCAGCTCGTGGAACACTCGATGCGAGGGCTCGTCCTCTGCCAAGGCCGGGCGAATAATCACCCGGCGACCGGATTTTGGAAGCACCAACCACTCCTCAAGCTCTCGCGGGTACGGCTGAATAATCGGCCGACCGGGCGTTTCAGACAGATTGATCGCAATATTAACGGCGACAGCGCCCTGTTCGTTGAATAAAAGGGGCGAAATCTCCAACCCGCGGATCTCCGGTATATCGATCACAATCTGGGAAAGGGTCACCAGCGTTTCCGACACCGCCCGGATATCCGATTCAGGCTTCAAACTGTGCTCTCTGAGCAGTTTATACATGTAGGTACGGCGCAACAGCTCCCGGGCGAGAACCATGTTCAGCGGCGGCAGCGCAATCTGCCGGTCGGTCATTACGTTGATATGAGCGCCCGAGGCACCACAGACGACCAGGGGGCCAAACTGGGCATCTCTGGTTATTCCTACACTGAACTCAATACCCCCTACGTGCTGATAAGACCGCTGCATGGCAAAACCGAGAAATCCACTGTCCGGAAAGTGCTTCTGGTATTCCTCCATCAGGAACCGACAGGCATCAATAATCGCGTTTTCACTATTCAGCTTCTGTACTGTGCCCTTATAGCGACGTTGGGCGACGGTGAGCGCTTGAAACGGGTGACAGCCCTGCTCGTGGACAATGGTCACATCTACCGGCCGGCGTTCAATAGAAAAAGCCTCGAGAACTTCGTCTACGTCATCACAATAAACCGTCTCGATGGCGTTAATGCCGTAGTCACGAACCACATCACGCGCTTCCCGGCTCGACAAATGTTTGCGACCTGAGCGAAGCGCATTCGTAACAACACGCCGGGGTTTGGCGTGGTCAGAGAAATGATCAGTAAAGGATTCGGGCGTCTCCGTCAGCAAGCGCTGGACACGCTGATGCCGGACGTGCTGCATAAACGCGACAACGGCCTTCTCGGGATTAAAGAACGACGGCAATCCGGCGCGATAGAACTCCTCGCGAGCTTCCATCACCGTGCTCTGTCCAAGCCAGCAGGTGAAAATATTGAGCCGCGTGCCCTTTGCAGCCTGTACAACGGCGTCGGCAATTTGCAGGCTATCTTCCGTCAGACTTGGCGCGTACATCACAAGTACGTTTGCTACTTCAGGGTCCTTCGCCAGAATTTTGATCGCCTTGCCATATAGCTCCGGGGACGCATCGTAGTTAAGGTCGATCGGGTTTTTGCGCGTCCAGTAAGGAGGCAACAGCTCCGCCAAAGCGCTAATGCTGGTTTCAGACAGGCGGGCCAGTTCGCCGCCCAGATCCGCCAGTCGGTCAACCGCCAGCACGCCAGGGCCTACTCCATTGGCCATAATCGCAAGGGATTCCCGGCGCAGAGGCCTCATACGTGTGAGCGTTTCCAGGGCATCAAACATTTGCCCAAGCCCATCAACCCGCAGCACACCCGCACGCTGTAGCATGGCATCGTATATGGGATCACTGCGCCTTATGCCGTCTGGCAACTCATGGGGCAGCCACTCGGACTCTGGCACTCTTCCGGACTTTACGGCAATCACAGGCTTGGTTCTGGACGCCACCCGTACAGCCGACATAAACCTTCGAGCATTTGGAATGTGTTCGATATGCAGGAGAATGGCGCGGGTCTGGGTATCCTGGGCAAGGTAATCAATCAGGTCGTCGTGATCAATGTCCATACCATCGCCGAGGGTAAGAAAATAGGAGAAGCCAACTCCCCGGGCAAACGCCCAGTCAATCACCGAACTGGCGATCGTGCCGGACTGCCCTACAAACGCCACCCGACCAGGAAGAACGCCCATGTGCGCGTATGTGGCGTTCAGGCTTCTGGCCGGCACAATCAAACCAATAGTGTTGGGGCCCAACACTCTGATACCGGTTTCCTTGGCTGCCTCGCGAACCGAATACATCAGTGGCTTACCGGTTTTACTGTGCGTACGGGACATACCACCGGTCATCACTATGGCGGTGCGCACACCGGCTTCGCCCAGGCGTCTTATGGTCTTGGCAACCGTATCCGGCGGCGTGCAGACAATGGCGAGGTCTGGCGAAAACTCCATCTTGGACACTTTTTTGAAACAGGGCACACCGTGCACATTGTCGTAATCATTCTGGTTTACCACCAGAAGCTTGCCAGGATAGCCGCCGCTCATCAGATTTCGCAACACCATACCGCCAAGATTGTCTGATCGTTCCGACGCCCCTATCACCGCTATGGAAGCAGGATTGAACAGGCTTTCCAGGTACCGGGTGCTCAAGCTGACTCTCCTTTGGTATGTGACTGCCCTATCTTAGGCATAGACGAGCAGATGTGAAATGCCTACCGCTCCTATAAGACGAAAGAAACGCGGCACCATCGGATTATCCCTGATAAGATCAGAGAAAATATAAGCAAAGTCGGGGCGTTTCGAGATTTATGACCACCGCATTCTTTTCCCACGATGACTGCATGAAGCACGACATGGGGCCGGAGCATCCGGAAAACCCCGCCCGTTTGGCAGCCATCATCAGTTATATAGCCGACACAGGTGTTGCTGAAAAGCTTGACTGGGTTCGCCCGGAGGAAATCACCCGCGACCAGCTTTTAAACGTGCATCCCGAACGCTACCTGCAACAGCTCGACATGATGCAGCCCACGAGAGGACGAGTATTCACCGATCCGGATACTGCCATGATGCCGGACACCCTGCGCGCCGCGAGACTGGCGGCCGGTGCCAACATCCAGGCGGTGGATATGGTCATGAGCAGCCAGGTTACCAATGCGTTCATCTGCGCGCGGCCTCCCGGCCATCACGCGGAACGCAGCAAGTCCATGGGCTTCTGTTTTTACAACAATGTCGCACTGGCCGCCATGCGCGCACTCAACTTCCATCACCTTGAGCGGGTAGCCATCGTTGATTTTGATGTGCATCAGGGTAATGGCACGGTAGACATTGTGAGCGGAGACGAACGCATACTGATGTGCTCCAGTTTCCAGCACCCCTTCTACCCGCACTCACACGTGCACCGGCAAGCCGATAACATCGTGAACATCCCCATCGAAGCGGGCTGTTCCGCTGCGGACTTCCGCAAACGGGTGGAATCCGGCTGGATCAAGCGCCTGAACGCCTTCAAACCCCAGGTTATACTGATATCCGCAGGATTTGACGCTCACCGTCTCGATCCTATGGGGGAGCTCAACCTGGAAACCGAGGATTACCGCTGGCTAACCGAAATTCTGGCGAGCGTAGCAGCCGAGCACAGTAACGATCGGATTATTTCGACGCTGGAAGGTGGTTACCATCTGAAGGCACTCGCGGAAAGTGTGAATACTCACCTGGAAGTACTGAGTTCCATCTACTGATTTACTGACAGCGGCAGACTCCCAGGCCAGCAGCATTAGCCCGCAGAAACACCTCCATATCCATTCGCTTGCTGCAACCCTGGGCGCTCGCCCTCCCGCTGCAAGCGAATGGTTGTGCGGCGATTATCGGCAGGCCGTTTGGATACCGGGTACTGATCGCCATGGGCCCTCACCGTAATCAGGTTTGGACTCACTCCCCGACTCTTGAGGTAATCCGCTACCACGTTGGCGCGATCCTCAGACAGTGCCCGATTATCAATACGGCTTCCAATACTGTCGCTATGCCCATCAACAAATACTCTCTCAACCGTGGAATCGGCCATGAGGTAGGCAACGATATTGTCCAGCATATTCATATCGGCTTCAGACAGACTCTTGCTGCCGCTGGAAAAGGCAACTCTTGACCGCCCGACCTGATCAATATTAACCGGCAGCAGATTCGCTGCACACGAACGGTAGCGCTGATACTGACCGTTAAAATTGATATTGGAAACCTGCACACGAACCGTTCTGCCGTCGTACCAGGAAGCACGGGTAACCGTCGGGCGCATACCGTCAAGAAGGCTTTGCGCAAGAATCACAGCTTGTCGCGTTTCAAGGGATACCTGACGGCGCCCATCTGAGATGTCTACCGCACCCACTGGCATTGGGGCGACACCTGGCCGCCAGGCAGGCGCCTCAACAACCAGCGCACCTCGCCCGGGGCGCATGAGGTGAGATTCAGACTCCAGGAAAAACGACAGACTTTCTCCGGCTCTGTGGCGAAAAACAGCCCGACCATAGCCTGGGACTTCGTGCACCAGGGAGCACTCGAACACGGATTCGGCAAGATACCACTGACTGTTTGAGATTCCTGCGCCATAGCTTCCTGCCATGCCTGATCCGGGCAAAAAGATGCCAAGCGCCAGCATTCCCAGCATCTTTCGCGGATTCTTGGTGAAAGTGAGTGCCATAACAGTCATACCGTTGTTTCACGGACATTTCGTGATTTCACTGTTTATCGGCACCGGCACTGTGTTCTTTAATCGCGCAGAGGAAAAACAATCACCGGCACGTTCTGCTATAATCTGCAAAATTTTTCAGAGCCAAAGCGTCTTCCAGAACGAACGCGCCTTTCACGTCTCTTCTTTGCTCTTTGAAGGTATTGCGGAAACCAGCTAATGACCGAACAGCTTACTCTTTTGCGCCCCGATGACTGGCACCTCCACGTTCGCGACGGCGATGTTCTAACAGATGTTGTGCCCGCAACCGCAGCCTGTTTTGGGCGTGCCATCATCATGCCGAACCTTGTTCCGCCGGTAACCAATGCCACTGAAGCCGCGGCATACCGGGACCGCATACTGACAGCGGCCAAAGGCACCGACTTCCGGCCCCTGATGACACTTTACCTCACAGAATCCACAACCCGCGAAGACATCCTTGAAGCAAGCTCCGACGGCATTGTTGCAGCCAAGCTATACCCTGCCGGAGCCACTACAAATTCTGCTTCCGGCGTAAAGGACATCCGCAATATCTACCCGGTACTGGAAGCTATGGCGGAATGCGGCATGTTGCTGCTTGTTCATGGCGAAGTCACCGATGCAGACATTGATATTTTTGATCGGGAGAAGGTGTTCCTCGAGCGAGTTCTGACACCCACACTAAACGCCTTCCCCAACCTCAAGGTTGTGCTTGAGCATATAACCACCGCCGACTCCGCTGAGTTTGTTCAGCATCATCAGGGCGACAACCTTGGTGCAACCATCACGCCTCAACATCTGATGTACAATCGCAATCACATGCTGGTTGGTGGCATACGTCCTCACTTGTACTGCCTGCCGATCCTGAAGCGCAATCGACATCAGCAAGCCCTGAGGGACGCCGTTGCAAGCGGCGACAAGCGCTTCTTTCTGGGCACCGATTCAGCACCGCACGCAAAGGATAAGAAAGAAGCTGCCTGCGGCTGCGCAGGTTGTTATTCGGCCTACGGTGCCATTGGACTGTATGCAGAGATCTTTGAAGAGCTCGGCATTCTTGACCAACTGGAAGCATTCGCCAGCCTGAACGGTGCGGATTTCTATGGTCTTCCGCGAAATACCGATACCATTACACTGGTGAAGAAACCCTGGACAATGCCCGATGAGTTGCCATTGGCGGGCGATACCATTGTTCCGCTGAAAGCTGGCGAAACCATTAACTGGCGCTTGGCGTAAATCTATCCCGACTTCCTGACAAACGGCCCAACCGGAGCTTTAGTGACTGACGAAAACAGACAATCGCACCCCATGTCCCGCAGATTCCGCGGTTTTTTACCTATTGTTGTCGATGTGGAGACGGGCGGGTTCAATCCGGAACGTGATGCCCTGCTGGAAATCGCTGCGGTAATACTGACCATGGACGAAGACGGCCGGTTGCGACGGGCTGAAACCCATGTGCAACAGATTGATCCGTTTGAAGGCGCTAACCTGGAACAGTCTGCATTGGACTTCACAGGGATCGACCCCTGGAACCCGGAACGGGAAGCCGTGCCTGAGCGGGAGGGCCTGAGTGAAATTTTCAGCCCCATCCGTAAGGCGGTCAAGGCACACGATTGCAAGCGCGCAGTCCTGGTGGGGCACAACGCAACCTTCGATCACAACTTTGTATTTGCTGCAGCACAGCGGGCGGAGATCAACCGGAACCCTTTCCATCCTTTCTCCACATTCGATACGGCCACCCTTGCTGGCCTGGCCTATGGCCACACGGTTCTGGCGCAAGCCTGCAAACTGGCGGGCATTCCGTTCAGTAGTAAAGAAGCCCATTCCGCTGCCTACGATGCGGAAAAAACAGCCGACCTGTTCTGCGGAATCGTTAATCGCTGGCTGGACCTGGGCGGGTTTCCGCCGCCGCTGATCCCGGATGAAGCCGAATAGCGCAGACTCCATTTCGACTAACAGCCACAAAAAAACCCGCACAGCGGGTTTTTTTGATTCAGAGCCGAGGAGAACCTTGATTACCAGTGAATGCCCCGCATAACGGCTGCAAAGGCCACCTGTTCAGTCGATACCTTAGGCCTTTCAATGGACTTCCCTCCTACTCCCGGGGATGAATCCGGGAACATACGATACCCTGTATTCATTACGATTTCGCCCATCTTTGGCGCCAACGCATGCAGTACCTGAGCAAAAATGCCAAGACGCGTGGCAACACGCTTAGGGCGCTCAATAATTGCGTTAGTCACCAGATCCGCCGCCTCTTCCGGCGAGAGAGTCGGTACCGAGTCATAGATCTTGGTGGGCGCAATCATGGGCGTCTTCACCAACGGCATATTGATGGTTGTAAACGTTACATTCCGATCTGACCACTCAGACGCCGCACATCGACTGAATGCATCCAATGCCGATTTGGACGCCACATAAGCCGAAAAGCGTGGTGCGTTGGTAAGCACACCAATGGATGAAATATTAACCACATGCCCACGATTGCGTTCCAGCATGGAGGGTGCAAAACCCATGATCAGGCGAACAGAGCCAAAGTAATTCAGCTGCATAGTGCGCTCAAAATCGTGGAAGCGATCAAATGACAAAGACAGCGAACGACGGATCGAGCGCCCAGCATTGTTCACCAACACATCGACGTGACCATGGTTATCCAGCACGGTTTTCACAAACCGGTCACACTCCTCCATATCGGAGAAATCACACTGGTAGGCGTGCACATTGCCACCTTTGGCCTCCAGGGATGCAGTCACCTCATCCAGTTTTGCTTTGGTGCGAGCGCCAATCACCAGAATAGCCCCAGCTTCTGCCAATTTCTCAGCCGTCGCCAGGCCAATACCGGACGTTGCGCCGGTTATCACACACACCTTACCTTCAACCGTGCCTTTCAGGGTGTGGTCCCTGAACAGGTCGGGATCGAGATGACGCTCCCAAAAGTCCCAGATCACAGGTGCATAGTTCTCGAGCCGAGGCACCTCTATACCTGTTCCTTTCAATGCGCGCTCGGTTTCACGAGCATCGAAGCGGGTGGGGTAATTGATGAAGGACAACACTGAGCGGGGAATGCCCATATCGTCCAACACAGCGCTGGTCAGCCGTTTAATCGGCGGCAGATTCTTCAGGCTCTGGCGAATAAACGGTGGCACGAAACCGAACATGCGAGAGTCGATACGCATACCCATCTTGGGTGCGTGGCCGGCCTCACAGAATATATTAAGAATCTCGCCCACTTTATAAGGATCTGAATCAACAAGGTGGAAGCATTTTCCGTCCTCGCCTTCCAGGTGCGCGATGTGATCCATGGCATTGACGACAAAGTCCACGGGGACAACGTTCAAGCGACCACCTTCCACGCCAATCGTCGGCACCCACTGTGGCAATGTGCGACGGATCTTCTGAATCATTTTGAAGAAATAATAAGGCCCGTCAATTTTGTCCATTTCGCCGGTTTCAGAGTGGCCGACCACCATGCCCGGGCGATAAATACGGAACGGCACTTTGCATTCTTCACGGACGACTTTCTCGGATATGTGCTTGGTCATCAGGTACGGATGGTCCAGCTTCTCAGCTTCTTCAAACATATCCTCGCGAAAAATGCCCTTGAACAGGCCCGCTGCTGCGATAGACGAAACATGGTGGAAATGTTTGGCCTTCATGACTCCGGCAGCATTGACTGCAGCTCTGGTGCCATCAATATTCGTGGCCTGCTGAGCTGCCTCATCGGCATCCATATCGTATACGGCAGCCATATGGAAAAAATGGTCAACCTTTCCTGTCAGTGCTTTCAGGGTTTTGGCATCGATACCCAGGTTTTCGCGGGTGAGGTCGCCAAATACGGCCTTGACACGGGACTCGTCAACGCCCCAGCGCTCTCTGAGCGCGTCGAGCTTTCCCGCCGACTGCTCGCGCACAAGCAGGTGCACGGTACCGCCCCTCGCCAGTAACTTTTCCACAAGAAAACGGCCAATAAACCCCGTACCACCGGTCAGGAAATAATTCATTGATAATCCACCCTGCATATTGCTCTGTTGTTGTCTTTTAAAGCTGACCTTATTAGACCAAAGTCTTATGGCGGTCATATAAGGCGGCATTGTAACTAAATGCAGCTTTCATGTATCGGTCTTTTTTAGAGTCTTTACTCTGTAACCTGTTGTTTTAAATAGAGCTATTACTCTAATATTTGGCCGACATGCCTGTACTTTTTGTCGACATGCCGGATTTGAGATTAGCACAGTAATCCGAGTATGCCTTCCCCCCGGATGAATTACCGCAAAGCAATGAAACAGCCTGCCAGCAATGCGATAATCCGGAACTTGTCGCCTCTTCAGGCATCAACCCTTTTCACAGACCAAGCAATATCCGGAAGCCAGACGATGCAAAATGACAACCCGAATGCCGAACGCTACATCACTATTGCCCGCGCCTGCCTGAGAGCCATCAATGACACGGCGAAAAACTCCGGAGACCGTGAGCAGAAAATCCAGGCGGTTTACCAGGCAATCGACACGGCTTTCCAGGCTGAGTTTGCCGATTACCGCGAATCCGTCGCTATCATGGCAACTGTGCTCGAGCGCATTGCCTCCGGCCAGCTTGATGGCGAAAAGGCGGCTGATCTGGCTCGCAAAACGCTGGATCAACAGCCGGACAATACCCGTAAGGCAATGATGCATTGAGACGGTGTACATCGTTTCCGCGCAAGACCGTATATCCAGAATGACTTTCAAGAAGCTCCTTAACGGATAACAGAGGCCCTATGCGAATTGGTATCAACTTGAATGCGACAATGCAGGTTCTGACGGCGAATGTGCTTGCGCTGTTATTGCTGTTATTTTTCAGCTCGTTTGCCTCAGCGGCACAAGCGCCGGAAAAGAGCCCGAACGACAACAACGAATACCGCTTCATAGAAATGGATAACGGCTTGCGTGCCATTCTCGTATCCGACAAAAACGCAGATAAAGCCGCCGCCTCCATGAACGTAGCCGTTGGCAGCGGTGATGACCCGAAAGAACGCGAGGGCATCGCACACTTTCTGGAGCACATGCTGTTTCTGGGTACCGAAAAGTACCCTGAGCCCGGCGAGTACCAACAGTTCATTAAAAGTCACGGCGGCAGTCACAATGCCTTTACGGCTTTTCGCAACACCAACTACTTCTTTGATATCCAGGCCGATTATCTGGAGCCCGCGCTGGACCGCTTCTCCCAACAGTTCGCGGCACCACTGTTTACCGCCGAACTTGTCGAACGCGAGCGCAACGCAGTGCATTCAGAATTCAGTGCCAAACAAAAGGAAGATGGCCGACGCTTCTATTCCGTCAAGAAGGCCACCAGCAATCCCGAGCATGCTTTCCACCAGTTCGCCGTCGGCAACCTGACGACGCTGGAAAACACCGACGACAACCCACTTCGGCCCGATTTGATCGAGTTCTGGAAAGCCCGTTACTCGGCCAACCTGATGACCCTTGCTGTCTATGGCCCGCAGTCGCTCGACAGGCTTGAAACCATGGTGCGAGCGCGCTTTGATGCCATTGAGAACCGCAACCTGAAACCACAGGTCCACTCCGCCAGCCTGCTGGAAGCCGATGCGCTGCCAGCCAAGGTAACTGTAGAAGCCATCAAGGATGTGCGCAGCCTGTCGCTGTCATTCCCGATTCCCTCGCAGCAGGAAAACTACCGCACCAAGCCCGCCAGCTACGTTGCCAACCTGTTGGGCCACGAAGGCCCCGGAAGCCTGTTTGACGTGCTCAAGAAAAGCGGCTTGGCCGATGGCCTGTCCGCAGGCATTGGCATGGATACGGGCGAAAACGCTACGCTGGATATCAGCATTGCCCTGACGCAGGAAGGCCTGAAGCGGCATGACGAAATCCTTCCGCTGGTATTCCGGTATGTCGACATTGTCCGTGAGCAGGGCATCAGCCAACAGCGTTTTGAGGAAATGCAGCGGCTGGCGCAAATCGATTTTCGCTTTCGTGAACAGGGCGAGCCCATGCATGAGGCCATGCGCCTGTCGAGCCAACTACAGGACTACGCGGCAGACGATATTCTCAGCGCGCCCTGGCTGATGGAACGTTACGCACCGGATCAGTACCGGGCTATTCTTTCGAGACTGACACCGGATAACGTAATGGTTTATTTACTGGCGCCGCAGCCCGGACTGGAGAACCCAAATCTCACCCAGTGGTATGAAGCACCCTGGCAAATTGAGCCCCTGAATACGGAAGCACTTCAAACCAAAGCACCAGATGCACTCGCCAAAGCGCTCCAGCTTCCATTGCCCAATCCATTTGTGCCGGAAAACCTGGCCATGGTGCCGGGCAAAACCATGAGTAAGCCCGAACTGCTGGGTAATCAAGACGGTATGGCGATCTGGTTTGCCCGGGATACACGCTTCAACACGCCAAAAGCCAACGTATTTTTCAGCCTGCGCACACCGGCTGCCCGCGTATCTGCTCGCAGCCATGTTCTCACGCGGCTTCTGGTGGACAGCATCAACAACAATCTTAACGCCTGGGCCTATTCCGCGCGCCTTGCCGGGCTGGACTACAGCATATACCCGCACCTGCGTGGCATCACCGTGCGGGTAGGCGGCTACAGCGACAAACTTCACACTCTGATGAACCGCATCCTCATGCAGGTTGCCACCCCGGAGGTTACCCGCCAGCGGTTTGATATCGCCCGGCAAAACCTGATAGACAGCCTGCAAAACAAAGCCAAAGACCGCCCGGTGGAACAGACATCAGAGTTTATCCAGACCGCCCTGATCGAGGACACCTGGAGCACCGAAGAAAAACTGCAGGCTGCCAGGGAGGTGACCCTAGACGAGCTTATGTCTTTCGCCGAAGCTCTGCTTTCAGAGGTCGACCCTGTACTGTTGGTTCATGGCAACATTTCGGAGTCCTATGCACTTAACGTGGCTCAGCAGATTGATGCCATTGTTCTTGGCAAGAGTGACTTTGTAACTATGGAGCGCAGTCATGTTCGCAAACTGCCGGCGGAGGAAATGCTGGTTTCCCTGAATGTAGATCATCCGGATACCGGATACACACTCTACACACAGGGCAAGAACACCAGCTTCGAAGAACGTGCCCGATTCCGCCTGCTGGCGCAGATTATTAGCAGCCCGTTTTATGAAGAAATCCGTACCACACGCCAACTTGGCTACATCGTGTACGCAACACCGTTCGAGATGCTCGAAACGCCGGCCCTTGGCTTCGTGGTTCAATCCCCCACTGCCAGCCAGGAGACCATTGACCAGGCAGTTCGCGAGTTCACTGAAGGCTTTGAAACAACCCTCAGTAACCTGAGTGCCAAGCGCATTGAGCGAGAAAAACAGGCGGTTATCAGCAGTATTCTGGAGCAGGATCGCCAACTGGGCGAGATTTCCGGGCGCTACTGGCGCGAGATTGACAGGGGAGAAGATGGCTTTGATTCTCGCAAGAAACTCGCGAAGGCCATTGAAGCTGTCAGCCCTGAAGAGCTGATGGCCACCTTCAGGGATGCGGTATTAAACCGCGACAGGGCTCTACGCGCGGTGACCGGAGGCGACGGATTGAGTGCTGATAAAGCTCGCGATCTTATTCTTCAGCAACCGCCAGTCACCGCAAAATGAGCTGAAAACGCGCCCAATCCTCGGGCTCATCAACGTCCCAGCGGGGCTCCAGCAAACCAACGCTGAGCCCCAGCTCTTTCAACCGTTCACAGGTTTGCTCAAGAACGTGCTCCGTGCCCCAGGCAATATCATCGAGCATGTGCGGAACCACCCGGCGAGCGCCAATCAACACGTAGCCGCCATCATCGGACGGCCCCAGAACCACGTCGTGTTCCTGCAGGCTGGCCACTGCCTGATGCACGTAACGCGGCTCAACTGAAGGGCAATCGCTGCCGACTATCATCGCCAACGGTCGCAGCTCCAGAGCGGTGCAAAGCGCATCCAGCATACGATCGCCCAAATTACCGCCCTGCTGTATCCGCTGCTCCAAACCTCGATTCTCAATGGCACGAACAACCTCCTGTGCCTCCTCCGGCACAGTCTCCACTGACCTGTCCCACCAGAACTGCACAGGAAGGCCAGAGCCACACAGGTTATCCAGCACAGCAAGCGTGAGCGTTAGGTGCGCATCCAGCGCCCCGGAAACACCCAGCGCCGGGATGAGTCGGGTTTTTACCCGCCCGGCTTCCGGCCACTTGGCGAATTGCATTAACAGCGCACTGGGGGCTTCAGTCTTTGGCACTACGAACGTCCGAACGGTAGGAGTGAGCAAGCGCTTCAGGTGATTCGCCGCGCCAATAACGCCAACGTAAACGCCACATAAGAAAAACCGTGCGCCAGATGCCACCTTGCTCCCAGCGCCGGCTGTCAGTGACCACCGGATCGTGAATACAGAAGGGCCGGGAAGCCAGGCGGAGGCGCCCGGAGAACTCGATATCCTCCATGATCGGCAGGCTATCAAACCCGTGCAAAGCTTCAAAAATCTCCCTGCGCACAAACAGCGCCTGATCGCCGGTACAAATACCTGTTAACCGCGAACGCTGATTCATGAACCAGGCAATCACCCGGAACATCGCACCCTGGCCGCTCAGCCGCACATCGAAGCGGCCCCAGGCTTTGTCGCTTGGAAAAAACTCCCGCAGGCGATCCAGTGCATTTGAAGGAAGGCGGGTATCCGCGTGTAGGAACAACAACACCCTGCCTTTGGCAACGGACGCACCCGCATTCATCTGCGCGCCTCTGCCTTTTGCTGACTGAACCACCCGATTCGCAAGCGGAGCTGCCAGCCTGGCGGTGCCATCCGTGCTACATGCATCTACAACAATCACCTCGTGGCCCGCGGCGCGTAACGGTTGCAGAGCGCCAAGCGTTTCCATAACGCCCGAAGCCTCCATCCAGACTGGCACAACAATGCTTAGCGAGAAAGGGTAAAACAAAGCAAACTCCCGGACCAATAGAAAACACGGTAACACCTTGAGCCATAAGCCCCAGGCCGTTATCATACCGATCTTCTGAAAGAAGCGCCTTCGTAGCTCATCTGGATAGAGCGTCCCCCTCCTAAGGGGAAGGTAGCAGGTTCGAGTCCTGCCGAGGGCACCAGTTCTTCTCCCAAAAAAATGCTACCTACCTGTTATTTAAAGTAATTGTCTTTTCTAGACCAGCTGACATTCTCTCCAAGACAGCCTTTTGCAACTCCTTGATTTTCTTAATTCCGGGGAAATGCGGTAAAACACATCACGGCATCATCACGCCCCGGATTCACGCTCCCCTAATATTCCCCAATCCGTAATATATGGCCGCACGAGCCCGACCACCGGCCGTCGCATTCGGCGCTCAAAAACATTTCGATCCAAGCGGGATGAGGTAGCTTGGTCAAATCAGACTGGACACGAAATCGAAAGCGGCCACCACACCCCTGGCGCAGCTCCACCAAATGCGTGTATGCACAATCTACTGAAACGATATCGCGATGAAGTCTCACCGAAGAAGCGAGGAACCCGGTGGGAAGCTAATCGGCTCAATCGAATGATGAAAGACCCTTTGTTCGAGGGCTAATTTATAGATTACTGATATTACGGGGAGTTCCGCCTCTGACCATCTCGCTCATAGGGTTCGAATCCCGCTCTCTCCGCCATACTAAAGCCTTGCTTTTCTCATAGAAGATCAGGGCTTTTATCGTTTTCATCAGAGTCAGGGGTTTCCTGGCGTCATTAACATCGCGTTAGTGAATGACACCCTACTCACGTCACCAAATATCCCGGTTCTTGCTCTGAGATCAGAAATTGAGCCTCAAACTCGGTTGCCGGTAAGGCTGGTGCAAACAAATACCCTTGGAAAAGGTCAGAGCCATAGTTGCGTAGTGCATCGAACTGGGAGCTTTTTTCCACGCCCTCCGCAACCACCTGCAAATTCAGTTCTTTAGCCAGTCTGATTAACGCAGATACAATCGCTGCATCAGGCGCGTTATCAAGCATGTCACGAACAAAACTGCGATCTATCTTCAGCCGATCTAACGGAAAACGCCTCAGGTAAATCAGCGCGGCATAGCCGGTACCAAAGTCATCAAGAGCAAGTGAGACACCCAGATCTTTCAGGTCCTGCAAGCGTGCTCCGGTTACTTTATCCATGAGAACGCTCTCGGTCAGCTCAAAAACCAGCTGTGCTGGCGATATCCTGTTTATTTCCAATGTTTCTCTGACGCGATCGATGAAGTTCTGATCGCGCAACTGTCGCCCCGATACGTTTATCGAGATTTCAGGCAGCATTAAGCCTTGATTGTGCCAGCGCGCTATCTGCTCTGCTGCCCGGCGAAGAACGAAATCGCCTATGGGAATAATCAAGCCGCTCTCTTCGGCCAGAGAAATAAAACTCTCGGGGGAGATAAATCCATGCTTCGGATGGTGCCAGCGCAGCAACGCCTCGGCGCCTGCCAGTTGACCCAGACTATCCATGAGTGGTTGATAATAGAGTTGGATCTCGCCATTTTCCAGCGCTTGACGCAGGCTGAGCATCAAGGTCAGGTGGTCATCTGAATGAAGGTGCGCGACTGGAGCATGCGCACTCAGACCGTCCCGGCCGTTACTCTTGACGTCATACATCGCCCCATCGGCATGTTTCAGCAGCGTTTCCCGATCGACCCCGTTGTCGGGATAGACGCTTATCCCCAAGCTACAGGTCTGCACCAGATCCCGCCCTTGGATCAACAACGGAGTGCGCACGGTTTCCATAACACGCTCTGCTGCTTGACGAACACTTTCGATACTCTCTGGCTCGCTGAGAACGATGACAAACTCATCGCCGCCTAACCGGGCAACAGTATCATTCTCTCGCACACAGAGCTCCAGTCGCCGCGCTTGCTCAACCAACAGTTCATCACCGGCGCCATGACCCAGGCTGTCGTTCACATGCTTGAAATGATCGAGGTCAATGAATATGACACCGACAAGCGTCCCGTGGCGGTGAGCCTGCGCTATAGCCATATCCAGACGGTCATCAAGCAGTCGTCGGTTTGGCAGGTCCGTGAGAGGATCGCGATAGGCCATGTTGCGAATACTTTCTTCACTTGCCTTGAGCTTGGTAATGTCGTTGAACATGGCCGCATAGTGGCTGACTTGGTTATCTTCGCCATGAATGGCGGTAATGCTAAGGTATTCCGGCAGGAGCTCTCCATTTTTCTTACGATTCCAGATTTCACCTTGCCAGTGACCGTGCGCGTTCAGATCGCGCCACATATTTAGATAAAAGCTCTCACCATGACGGCCGGAACTAAGAATCCCCGGGGTTTTGCCAATAACTTCTGCTTCTGTATAACCGGTTATCTTAGTAAATGCCGGGTTAACACTCAGGATGCGGCCACGTAGATCGGTGATGATGACGCCTTCCAGTGTGTTTTCGATAATTCGTTCGGCCAGTTGCAAGTTACGACGTGAAGTAGAGAGTGCGCAGTCACGAACCTGAAGAGCGTCCTGGAGTTCGCGCACATAAGCGACCTCGATATCCGACATTATTTCGCTGAAGCTCACTAAACCAAGCAACTCCGTGTCGCTGGTAACACCCACATGTCGAATTCCGCTTTCCGTAAGGACATTACGCGCCCGGTACAAGCTCATGTCATGAGGGAGGCTTTGCAATGGCCTGCTAGCCAATTCCCCGATGCTCTGACTGCTCGGCCGTTGGGCAATCAAGCGCACAAGGTCGCGCTCGGTAAGGATGCCGTAACTGTCATCGGGGTAGGACACCAAAATGGCATCCGTTGACCGTTGCTGCATTCTGCGCACAGCATCCATCAGCGTTGATTCCGCTGACAGCCGGGGGGTGCCCTTACGAACGACAGAACCAACGGTGCGAAGATGCAAATAATGCTCTAACACCTGGTGCTCCACTACGTCCGTTTGCGATAGGATCCCCAAAAGCTTGTTATCATCATCCACAACAAGAAAATGCCGCAGCTTATTCTGTTGGAATAGGGCCGCCATAGATCGCAGCATCGTATTTGAGCGAATAGTGGCAACGGGCTTGCTCATCACTTGGCTAATGGGGCGGGTGAACTGAGATGGATCCTCGAAGTCGATGGAAAGCGTATCGCGTTCGGTCCAAATGCCAGCGGGGTGCCCGTCTACCATAATCAAAATCGAGCTACATTGGCGCTCCTGCATTGCTGCCGCAGCCTCGTTGAGCTGAGTGCCAGGAGAGCAGTACAGAATATCCGACTGAACGACTTCCCCGACTGAAAGGTCGGCAGGAAAAGAGAGTGACGTTTCGAGCTTGTGGCCAGAATCGTTCAGGAACTGCAGTGGCATGGAATCTCCAGATGCTTGAAGTCTTTTAGTGGGCTCTTGTGCTTAGAAGGTTATTTGAATTCAGCCACATTGTACTTCATGACAAAATCCAAGCTATAGATGTAGAGCAACATTCATACAAGTGCATGTTGCCGGACTGGCGGTGGGTGGAGAGATCCAGATTGTCGTGAGGAACAATTCCAGTGATAACGGCTGTCTATGAAGCAACTGCTGTGGTAATCCCCCGAAAACCCGCATCAATGATAATCGATGCAATGGGTCTGCTATACAGCGGCGATGTGAATGCCTTTGCACTGATGACCAGCGATAGTGATTTCACGCCGCTGGTCATGCGTATTTTTGGGGCCGGCCTACCCGTTTTCGGTTTTGGCGAGCGCAAAACTCCTACGCCTTTCGTTAATGCCTGCTCTCAGTTTATTTACACTGAAAATTTGCGGGGAGACTCTGTTCCGGTGCGTACCTTGCGAACGGCTGTGGAACAAACCGCAGATGACGATGGCTGGGCCCACCTTGGCCGGGTCGAGCAGTATATTTCCAACAACAGTTCGTTCTCACCGGTGAACTACGGCTATAAAAAACTGACCTGACGAACGGCAACAAAAAACGGATAATGGCCGTGATCGAAGGCGTCGTGCGCCAAATTCTACAAACCGGGTACCCTCGCAATGGAAATCAACGTCAATTATCTCGACAACCTCCGAGTTGAAGCCAAGTTTGATGACTTCTCAGTGATTGCCGACCAGCCGATCCGTTACAAAGGCGACGGCTCGGCCCCCGGCCCTTTCGACTATTTTCTGGCTTCATCGGCCCTGTGCGCGGCTTATTTTGTGAAGGTGTACTGCGTAGCGAGAGATATTCCAACCGATAACATCCGTCTGTCCCAGAACAACATTGTTGATCCTGAAAACCGCTACAAACAGATTTTCAAGATTCAGGTTGAGTTGCCAGATGATCTGTCCGAGAAGCACCGTCAGGGCATTGTGCGCTCCATCGAACGCTGTACGGTCAAGAAAGTCGTTCAGACCGGCCCGGATTTCCAGATAGAGCTGGTGGATAGCCTGGATGCCGACGCTCAGGCCCTGCTGATTGCAAAACCGGAGGGCGACACCAGTACCTACATTGCCGGTAAAGACCTGCCGCTGGAGCAGACCATCGCCAACATGACCGCTATTCTGGCGGATCTGGGCATGAAGATTGAAATCGCATCCTGGCGCAATATCGTGCCCCACGTCTGGTCACTGCACATGCGCGATGCGGCCTCGCCCATGTGTTTCACCAATGGCAAAGGCTCCACCAAAGAAAGCGCCCTGTGTTCGGCGCTGGGTGAGTTTATTGAGCGCCTGAACTGTAACTTTTTCTACAACGATCAGTTTTTTGGTGAGGAGATCGCCAACAGTGAGTTTGTTCATTATCCAAGGGAGCGGTGGTTCAAACCGGGGCCCAATGATGAATTGCCTCAGGGCATACTGGATGACTACTGCCTGGCCATCTATAACCCTGAAAATGAGCTGTGCGGTTCCAATCTGATCGATACCAACTCCGGCAAAGTGGAGCGCGGCATTTGCTCCCTGCCCTTTGAGCGCCACTCCGACGGTGAGGTGGTGTACTTTCCGACGAATCTGATCGAGAACCTGTATCTGAGCAATGGCATGAGTGCGGGCAATACCCTGTACGAAGCGCAAGTGCAGTGCCTGTCAGAAATTTTCGAGCGGGCCGTGAAAAAACAGATTATCCAGGAAGAGATTGTCCTCCCGGATGTGCCCCTGCACGTATTGGAAAAGTACCCGGACATTCTTGAAGGTGTCCGGGCATTGGAAGCGCAGGGCTTTCCGGTGCTGGTCAAAGACGCCTCTCTCGGTGGCCAATTCCCGGTGGCTTGCGTCACCCTGATGAACCCGAAAACCTGCGGTGTTTTTGCTTCCTTTGGGGCGCACCCAACTCTGGAAGTCGCACTGGAACGCAGCCTCACCGAGTTGATGCAGGGTCGCAGCTTTGAAGGCCTGAACGATATGCCGCCGCCCACCTTCAACAGCCTCGCAATCACCGAGCCTAACAACTATGTGGAACACTTTATTGATTCCAGCGGGGTAGTTTCCTGGCGTTTCTTCAGTACCCGACCGGATGTTGAGTTTCACGAATGGGATTTCTCGGGTACCAATGAAGAGGAGGCAGCAGCGCTGTTTGGCATTCTCGAAGACATGGGCAAAGAAGTGTACACAACCGTTTATGACGACCTGGGCGCGCCGGTCTGCAGGATGCTGGTGCCGGGCTACTCTGAGGTCTACCAGATAGAGGATCTTATCTGGGACAACACCAACCGGGCCCTGGACTACCGTGAAGACATCCTCAACCTGCACATCCTGAGTGATAAGCAACTGGCCGCTCTGGCGGAGCGCCTGGAAGAAAGCCAGATAGACGATTACACCGATATTATTACCCTGATCGGCATCGAGTTCGATGAGAATACGGTCTGGGGACAGCTCACCATTCTTGAACTGAAGCTGTTAATCAACCTGGCTTTGCAAGAGTACGAAGAAGCCCTTGAGCGGGTCGAAATGTTTATACAGTTCAACGACAACACCGTTGAACGCGAACTGTTCTATCGTGCGATGAGTGCAGTGCTGGAAATCACCCTCGATGAAGAACTCGAGCTGAGTGATTACCTGTTCAATCTCAAACGTATGTTTGGGGAAGAAACCATGGACGCCGTGGTGGGCTCAGTAGATGGCAGCGTGCGCTTTTACGGCCTCACGCCAACCAACATGCAGCTGGAAGGCCTGGACAAACATCTGCGCCTGATTGAAAGCTACAAGAAGCTGCATGATGCACGGGCTACCAAGGCAGCGCTCCTTTAAGCACCCGATTGTTTACACCTGGCGCTTGGGCCCTGAATTCAGACTGCAAAAGCCCGGGCCCAGATGCGCTCTATAGCTTCAAACAAGCTGTCGGTCGCCAGCGCCAGCAGGCCAATCAGGATGGCGCCTTGCAACACGTAGGCTGTATTGCCGTTTACCAACCCCGCAATCACTGGGTCACCCAGTGTGCGGGCGCCGATGGTTGACCCGATAGCTGCGGTGGCGATGTTGATGGTGACTGAGGTGCGGATTCCAGCCAGTATTACTCGTCCTGCCAGTGGGAGTTCCACCTTCAGCAAAACTTGCGCGGAAGACATGCCCATTCCTTTGGCGGATTCGAGCACCGCCGGGTTAATGCCGTTTAGCCCTGCCAGGGTGTTCCGCAGAATGGGCAATAAACCATAAAGCACCAGCGCAAACAGCGTCGGTTTTTCGCCAAAACCCATAACAGGCACGGCCAGCGCCAGCACCGCTACGGGCGGCACAGTCTGGCCGATGGAGGCTATCTGGCTAACCAACGGCAGAAAGTCGCGACCGGCGGGACGGGTCGCAAAAATGCCGGCAGATACAGCCACCAGTGTGCCGATGGTGGCAGAAGCCAGCACGAGCCAGATGTGGCTTTGCAACAGCACGTAAAAACTGTCTCTGTTGTAAATCAGATTGTCGGTACCGGGCTGCACCCATGAAAACAGCGGCGTCATTGTGGGGAGCCAGGCCGCCAGTGCGCACAAGGATGCAATCCAGACAACCGGCGCCAACCACACGCGCATCAGGCGCCACCCTGCAGGAGGTGCTCGCGCTTTACGGTTCCAACCTCTTCGCCTGCTCCATTATAAACAGGGAGTTGTGATGTATTTTTCCAGACCATAACCGATAGCGCGAAACGAAGGCTGTCCGCCTCGTTCAGGCCGTCGGCATCGGGTTCTGATTGTCGAGGCTGTGGATGCCCTTCCATCAACTCGCCCACCGTACGCAAAGCCAGAAGCTTCAGGCCACGATCGCCTTTGCCAATCAGGTTCTCCACAAAGGCCGATGCCGGCCGCCGAAGGATCGCTTCGGGCGTATCGTGTTGGATAATCCGCCCTTGATCCATCACGGCGATGCGGGTAGCCAGTTTCAAGGCCTCGTCAATATCGTGGGTCACGAAAACCGTGGTTTTATTAAGTTGTCTCTGGATTCGCAACATCTCCTGCTGCAGGTTTTCCCGCGTAATGGCATCCAGTGCGCCAAAGGGCTCGTCCATCAGGAGAATATTCGGGTCGCCCGCCAGTGCCCGCGCCACGCCTACCCGTTGGGCCTGGCCACCGGAGAGCTGATGGGGGTATTTGATAGCGTCAGTTGCCGGGTCCAGACCCAGCAGAGTCAGCAGTTCGTTTATGCGTTCATCACGTTTGCTGGCTGGCCATTTGAGTAGATCGGGCACAACACCAATATTGCGAGCAACAGTCCAGTGGGGGAACAACCCGGTGCTCTGTATGGCGTAGCCCATATTCAGGCGCAGCGCCTCGGGGTCCGCTTTGTTGATATCCTCGCCATCCACAAGAATTTCGCCGCTGGTTCGGGGCAAAAGGCGATTGATCATCCGCAGCGTGGTGGATTTTCCGCAGCCGGAACTGCCCACAAGAACGCAGACTTCGCCGGTTTGTATGGTCAGATCAATATCATCAACCGCCACGGCATCACCGAACCGCCGAGTGACGCCTTTCAGCTCAATCACCTTGATGTCTCCTGAAATTTCAATGCGGACAAGATGGCATCGGCCGCCAATGCCAGAAAGACCGTAGGCAAGGCACCAAGCAGTACGAGGTCCATGGCGGCTTGGCCCAGCCCCTGAAAAATAAATGTGCCGAAGCCTCCAGCGCCGATCAGCGCGGCGACAGCGGTCAAGCCAATGGCTTGTATGGTGGTAATCCGCACGCCTTCAATGATGACCGGCAGGGCGAGAGGGAGCTTCACCTGCATAAATATCTGTCGCTCGCTCATTCCCATTCCACGCCCAGCGTCAATAACAGACTCAGGCACTTCCATCAGAGCAACATAGGTATTGCGCACCATCGGCAGCAGGCTATAGGCAATCAACGCCAGCAGCGCCGGCGCCCAGCCAATGCCCCTTATGCCCAGAGCCTGAAGAAATGGAAAGGCTGCCGACAATGCCCCCAAAGGCGCAATTAGCAGCCCGAAAAGCGCAAGACTCGGGATGGTCTGCATAAAACTGACCAGCCCCAGCAGCGGCCGTCGCATCCGTTCACGCCTCACCATGGCAAGCGCCAGGGCGAAAGCGAGCACAGCACTGATGGCAACGGCACCGAGCGACAATGACAAATGTACGGCTAAGGCTTGGGAAAAGTGGTCCGCCCGATTGGTATACTCGCGGATAAGAGACAGGCTGGACAGCCCCTCACGGCTAGCGCAGAGCCACCAGCCAGCGACAATCAAAAGCACTGCTGATAACTGAAAACGGCGGGAGGCTTTGAGCTGGCCCAGTGTTTCCAAAAGCATCAGGGCCAGAAAAAACGCCAAACACCAGAACCCGGCACCTATGCCAATCCGGGCATACGGGGAATCCGCTGGTAGCTTGCGCAGCGCAAACACCTCAAGCAGCAGCGGCAGCGCCATCAGTGCGACCGTCAGCAATGCCGCCAGCACCGAAAAACGTTTATGAATAGGTCTTCTTGCGAGCACAACCACAACCAACAGCACGGACGAAACAACGACCGCTCCAGGCCACCCTGTCGCAGCATAAAGGCTATAGCCGGTTCCGGACACAATACGGTTGGGCTGAACCACGCCGAGATTCAGCAGCCACACACATCCAAACGCAGCCAGTGCTAACGCTGGTAACACTCGATTAAATGGTACTCGATTCGATAGCACACGGTTCGGCAGCATTGTCGATGAAGGCACCGATTAGTCCAGGCTAAGACTTTCCAGATAGTCCCGGGCCACCGCATCTGCAGGAGCGCCTTCAACCGCCACCTTTGCATTCAGCTCTTGCAGAGTTTCCAGATCAAGCGATTCGAAAACCGGCTTGAGCAGCGGGCGTATTTCAGGATACGCCTTCAACACGCTTCCCCTGACAATCGGTGTCGGTTGATAGACCGGCTGCACGCCTTTGGTGTCTTCCATTACTTTCAGGCCCAGTGCATTGAGCCCGCCATCGGTGCCATAGGCCATAGCCCCGTTAACGTCATTGGAATTGATTGCTGCCGCCCGCAGGGTCGCTGCGGTGTTTCCGCCAGACAGAATCAGGAGCTGATCAGACGTCAGCTGGAAGCCGTAGGCCTTCTGGAATGCAGGCAGGGCGCTGGCCGACTCCACAAACTCGGCGCTGGCCGCAAATTTAAAGGGCTTGCCAGCGTTTATATAATCCGCCAAATCCTCCAGGGTTTTGAGGTTGTTCTTTTCCGCCAAATCACCGCGTACGCTCATGGCCCAGGTGTTATTGGCGTTCGCCGGGGTGAGCCAGACAATGCCCTCAGCTTCGCGGTCAAGCTCGGCTGCCATATCGTAAGCTTTTGCGGCATCCTTCCATACCGGGCTGTCGGCTTTGTCGTAGAAGAACGCGGCGTTGCCGGTGTACTCAGGATACAGATCAATTTCTCCGGCTTTGATCGCACTGCGCACAATGCTGGTGCTGCCAAGCTGTAGCCGGTTTTCCACCGGAATACCTCCGCTCTCCAGGCGCTGCAGAATCATCTGACCGAGGACGCCTCCCTCCGTGTCGATTTTCGAAGAAACGACCACCGGATCCTGTGCCGACACTGTGCCCATTGCACAAAACAAAACGATGGCAAGACATCGCATCAACGAACGCGAATGCGCACGGAAGACGCTGCCTGAAAGCTGATGTTTGGAATGGCGCCTGGATTCATATTTTTGGGGACTTGAGAGAGACACGGACATTCCTCTTGGTCATTGGGCTGCATTTAAATACACGGATTTCGATGGTTTCGATAATATGATTATAGCGAACCTGCTGATTAGCGCTCAGGCAACACTGGCCCAGGCTTCAGAAACGGTGCCGGGTCCACCGGGCCACCTGAGTAAATACCGAAATGAAGATGAGGCGGCGTATTACTCGCGTTGCCGGTGTTGCCAACGTATCCGAGTATCTCGCCCTCTTTTACCCTGTCGCCGGATTCAATTGCAAATGAATCCAGGTGGGCATAGTAGTAGCGGGCACCGCCGAGCCCCAGCATACCGCCCGATAGCCATACGTGGTTGCCACCAATGCCGCCGGTACCGGTTCGGACACGGCCATCCATTACCGCCCTGACCGGCGTTCCCCTGTCCGCAAAGATATCCACGCCGTGATGCTCTCGGGCACCGCCATCGCGAGGCGCGCCAAAGCTGCTGCCTATATCACGTTGCGACGCGGCTTCTACGGGAAATGGCAAGGAGCCGCCACTGGCGATAGCCAGCGAATACTCTACCCTGGCGAATAGCTCTGGCTGGAGAACAATCCGGTAGTCGCCCGACCGGGAAACAAGCCAGCTTGATGTTGCTCCGCCCGCACTCAGTTCCGCGACAGTTGACCAGCCTTGCCCCTCACTTTCACGACGCTCCAGACTGGCGTATAAGCGATCACCGGAGGCATCCAGGCGAGAGAGTTGCCATATCAGCTTTTCTCCTCGCTCAAGCGCCACCTGAAAAACATGCGCCTCAACCCGGTCATCTGCAAAGGCTTCAGAGGCACGGTACTGATCGCCCACTTGAAAGGGCGACTTGTTCGCGCGCTCAACCGCGCCGATCCATTGCTGGCCCAACGGGCTATTCACCAGACCTGCCAAGCGCAAACGCCAAATAAAGACCTCCCTCGGCGACCTGCCCAACATATCGAAGACGACATAACGGATTGCGCTTTCGCTGCTTTCAGCCGCGTTCTGTCGCAGGTCATCACGAGCTGTAAGAAGAATAACCAGCAGAACCAACAAGCCAAAAAGTAGCCAAGGCCGCAGAACGCGCAACTCTCGCATCAGCCCTGAATCGCCTCCAGCGCCACTCTCAAATTCTCCACCGTTCGATCCACATTGTTCAACTTTTCCAAGCCAAACAGCCCCATGCGGAAAGTCCGGAAACCCTCGGGTTCACCACACATCAGCGGCACTCCAGCTGCGGTCTGCAGGCCCTGTTCACGGAACAGGCTGGTGTTGTGAATGTTGATGTCGTCAGTATGCAAAACCACCACGCTGGGTGACTCAAAGCCCGGGGCGGCAACGCTTTTGAAACCAGCACTGTCAAACAGCTCGCGCACCTGTTTGCCAAGTTCCTTCTGGCGCTTGTAAAGCAGATCCGGGCCGGTTTTCAGCGTCTCGAGCATGGCGTCACGAAGTATGACCAGGGTGTCGGTGGGCATGGTTGCATGATACGCATGGTTCCCGGACTCATAGGCCTGCATGATCTGCGACCATTTGCGAAGGTCTCCCGCAAAGCTGCTGCTGGTCGTTTCTTCCATGCGAGTGATAGCACGTTCGCTCAGTGTGATCAGAGCAGCGCAAGGTGAGGCACTCCAGCCTTTTTGGGGCGCGGTGATAAGAACGTCCACGCCGCAGGCACTGGTATCAACCCATAGTGCACCGGAAGCTACGCAGTCCAGCACAAACAGGCCATTGATCTCCTTTACTGCATCACCAATGGTTTTCAGGTAGTCGTCTGGCAGTACAATACCTGCAGCGGTCTCCACGTGAGGAACAAACACAACGGCAGGCTTTTCAGCCCTGATGCGATCCGCGACCTCTTTCGCTGGAACCGGTGCGTAAGCTGCCTGAGGCGCATCGCCGAGAGCCTTGGCCTGAAGTACGGTTATTTTATCGGTGATTCGGCCCGCTTCGAGTATCTGCGACCAGCGATAGCTGAACCAGCCGTTGCGAACCACAAGGCACTGTTCGCCATTGGCAAACTGACGAGCAACAGCCTCCATACCAAAACTGCCGCCACCGGGAACAATAACAGCGCCCTGGGCGTTATAAACTTGCCGCAGGGTGGAGGAAATATCCCGCATTACTTGCTGAAAGGGGGCCGACATGTGGTTGAGCGAGCGATCATTGAATACCACGGAATATTCCAGCAACCCATCGGGGTCGACGGAAGGATACAGTTTGGACATGGTCGATAATTCCTTGCCTGATGCAGTCTGTGGATGAATCGTCTAGGGTGTCAGTCTAACAAATCTGGCGTTATGCGCTTTATTTCTCACGTTTTCCGCACGCCCACTTGTGGAACCCGGCAAAAGCTTATAAATTGATCAAAGCGGCCAAGTTACCGCTTTTCCTTTAATTAATCAGAAACGACGCATCAGGTGAGCCTGTGAGAACGCTTTTCTCAGAGACCATTCCTTTCTACCGTTTCAGTGTCCGCCAACAGGCAGGCACTGCTGGTGTGTTGTCCGCCTTTCTCTTTTCTCGCTGAGACCGCTTTAAAACCGCCGGATTCGGCGTCCGAATTCTGAAATTCCGAGCTATTATTTTATTTTCTGGAGATTACTATGGCTGATATGCCGGACGTATTGGTTGCTGAAGAAGATTTCAATCGTTTGACAACCCTGATCGAAAAGCAGGGTGATTCCGATATTGCGGATGGCCTGGATGATGAGCTGAGCCGGGCCACACTGGTGCCGCTCGCGGAAATGCCTGACCACGTGGTCACGATGAATTCCAAGGTTCGCTTCCAGAATGAGGATAGCGGCCAGGAGCAGGAATTGACTCTGGTATACCCCCATGAGGTGGGCACCGGTGAGGGCAAGATTTCTATTCTGGCGCCGGCGGGCTCTGCTTTGCTCGGGCTTGCAGTGGGCGATTCCATCGAGTGGCCAATCCGTGGCCGTAACAATATCCATCTCAAGATCATTAACGTCACCCGGCAGGGCTGATCTCCAGGGTGACGGTTATGGGGCGGGCCTGCAGAGGCCTTCCCTTAGCTGTTCGTTCTGGTCAACCGGAACTGCTCAATGGTTTTTCTGAGCGTTTCAGCCATCACAAGCAAGTCTCCCGCTATATCAGCCGTTTCCTGTGCATCTGTTGATGCCTGCTCTGCGGAGCGACTGATCTCGATAACGTTTTGATTTATGGCCTCCGACACATCGCTCTGCTCGTTTGCTGCGCTTTCCATCTCCTGATTGAGAGAGGTGATTTCACGCACAGCCGACGCAATGCTCTGTAGTTCGGATTCCACTTTCAGAATCGCCTCTACCTGATGACCCGTCATATCCGAGGCATGGCGCATGATAGCCACACAATCAACCACCTCGCTTTTGAGCCCGTTAATTGTCTTGCGGATGTCTTCTGTAGAAACCTGAGTGCGTGCTGCCAGCGCACGAACTTCGTCCGCAACCACCGAGAACCCACGCCCTTGTTCCCCTGCCCTGGCGGCCTCAATAGCGGCATTCAGCGCCAGCAGGTTTGTCTGATCCGCAATATTGGAGATCTCTTCCAACATAGTTGCCATCTGGCTGGTGCGTTGATTGAGGTCCTCGATTCGCCTGGCGCCACCCTGCACTTCCGTATTCAGAGCTTCAATACCTTCCACCGCATTGCGCGCCAGGCGCTCACCGCTATTGGCTGATTCCGCCGTTTCTGCAGACTTGCGGGTGGTGTGATTGGCGTTTTCCCGAACCTGAACGGCCGACGCGGCCATTTCTGTCGTTGCGCTGGCAACCTGATCCGTATTGTCTTTCTGTGCCATCACTTCACGGCCGGTGGTTTCAGCTTTTGCTGCGATACTCCGAGCTGCCTGTTCAACCTGGGCCGCATTATCCATCACCGTGTGCATGCTTTCGCGGATTTTTGCCATCATGCGATTGAAGGCCAGTGATACCGAGCCAATCTCATCGTTGCGGGAAACATCCAGCTCAATCGTCAGATCGGAGTTTCCGGATATCTCATCCATCCGAACCTGGAGCCGACGTAACCGGGAGAACACCAGCCGGCTCAAGGCAAGCGCGGTCAGGAAAAATACGGCAATAAAAATAACAACCTGAATACCGCCACTGGCCAGCAACTGTTGATGCAGACGGTCGTCACTCTCCGCGAGGGAGTAATCCACCCGGATTGCACCCAACACATCACCTTCCTGTGCCTGATGACAACCCAGGCAATTAACGCCCTGATAATCTTCCCGCGCAATAACCGGCTCGATCAGCGTGTAAATGCGACCATCATCGTTGCTTGAATAGCGCTCGATCCGTTCACCCTCAAGGGCTTGCTTATCCCCTGGGTCACGCGTCTGTTCGGCTTTCGTACCGCCGCCAAACATCTGGTTCAGCTGATCACTCCGGATCACCCTTACGTCCAGCACATCCTCCGGAGCCATTACCTTGCCCCGCAGCACCTCACGATTGCTGATCGTGCCGGTCACCATCATGGTATTCAGGCCGTCAAAATACGATTTGGCCAGGCCATCCACATATTTGTGGCTGAACTCCTCCATGTGATCACGCTGGGCACTCGCGCTGTATAGCACGGTAAATACCAGAATGAGTGAAAACCCGGCTGCCAAAGCTGCGAGTAAAAGAAAACGGATGGAATAGTGTTTTTTCATAATAAACCGGGGTTCCTCAGAGGCTCCCTGTAAGTGACGGCAAAGTGGCGAGTAACTTTACCCATATGCGTCATTTTTTTACTGATGCAGATCAGAATGATGCCTTTCCCTCACGTGGCCCGAAATGTGCTTCATAACGTTTCAACGAGCATTTTTCTGGCACGCCGACTGCGGGCCAACGGAGGACTACACGCCATGTCACTTCTGACATCCCTGATTCAGGCGAGCACTCGCTTCCAGCAGAATCTGGAAAAGAGTCCGGCAACGGGAGCCGAGCAACAAAAAACCAAAGGCGCTGGCAGCGCGGAAGCATTGCAACCCGCAGGCCCCGGCGATGATCGATTCACACCATCGGGAAACACCGTAGATGACGCAGGTCGGCTGAAATCACAGAAATTACCACTGGCGGACTACAAACAAACGGTAGGGCAGGATCTTGCCTTTATCAGGGAAACGCTGCGGCACAAACTTGCCGAATACAACCTGAACCCGGCCTCGTCAGTAAGCGTCAATAAAAGCGATAGCGGGAAGGTTGAAGTGGGCGGGAATCTGCCAGAAGAAACCCGCACCCGCATCGAGAATGATTTGAATGTGAACAAGAACTTTGCGGATGCCTTCAACCGGCTGAGCGTCAACGAACCGACGTTGCATTTCATGGACAACGCTCTGAAGCTCAACCAGGCCTACGGCGTTAATAATTCACTGCTGGACACCCTGATCAGTGAAAACGAGCAGTTTAACGGCCTTCAGGATCTCGTTCATCGTTACGACACCCTGCGCCGTTCAGCCCCGACTGACCCGTTTGAAGCTGCGGCAAACCGGGGAGCCTACGCTTTCAACCTGAACGCCCGGGCCTGAGCGTTAAACATCAAACGGCGCCGGGTCACCCTTACCCACTCGGGTAACCTCCGGCACGTCGCCGGTAAAGTTCACCACCGTGGTAGGCTCCATACCACAAAAACCACCATCAATGATCAGCTCCAGCTCGTGCTCCAGCGTATCCCGGATGTCATAGGGATCTGTCATAGGGTCCGACTCGCCCGGCAAAATCAACGTACTGCTCATAATGGGTTCGCCAAGCTCAGCCAACAGCGCCTGAACAATCGCATTATCCGGCACCCGCACGCCAATAGTACGCCGCTTGGGATGCTGCAATCGCCGAGGCACTTCACTGGTCGCATCCAGAATGAACGTATAAGGCCCGGGCGTGAAGGTTTTCAACAGCCGGTATTGAGTGTTATCCACCTTGGCATAGGTCCCGATATCCGAGAGATCCCGGCACACCAGCGTAAAGTTGTGCTTGTCATCCAGCTTGCGAATCCGCTTGATCTTGTCCGCAGCCGGCTTGTCACCCAAATGGCAACCAAGGGCATAGCCAGAGTCAGTGGGATACACAACTACACCGCCACTGCGAAGAATCTCAACAGCCTGTTTGATCAACCGCTTTTGCGGATTTTCTGGATGAATCTGGAAAAACTGGCTCATGAATGCCCTCCGCTCTCATTTTGAGCGCCTGAAATCGCTGCCTGAGGATCCGCCTTGGAACCACCCATACAATTCGGCGACGTGGGCGCAACTTGCCCGGATGCCTCCCATTCCTCTGGAGAGTATAGATGCAACGCTAACGCATGCACGCCACCGGCCATCTCCAGTTCCTCGGAAAGCAGCTTGTAAATGGCCTGGTGCCGCTTAACCTTCATCTGCCCGACAAACGCCGGCGACACCATCGTAACCTTGAAGTGCGTTTCCGAGTTTGGCGGCACACTGTGCTTATGGCTTTCGTTCTCCACCTGAAGAATACTGGCGTCGAACGCCTCGTTGAGCTTGGTTTCAATTGCATTCTGCATTTTCATAACCTGATAACTCCCAAAACTTGCTCTATATGCAGTGGCGACACCTCGGAGCACGAAGTGGGTGTGGGGCTGGCCTTTCCAAAACTGTGTGTTGCCAGGGATGGCAACACCAAGCCCCCATGGATGGGTTCACGGCGTGTTTTGGAAAGGCCGGCCCCACACCCACTAACTCCAAAGCAACAGTCTACTACAGAAGGAGCGAGCCCCCGAACCTTGACACCCAACGACCAAACCGCCACATTCCCCTCCCACTCAACCCCGGACAAAACCATACCCGAACCATGCTCCTGTACATCGCCGAAAAACCAAGCCTCGGCAGAGCGATAGCCGCCGCCCTCCCCGGCCCCTACCAAAAAGGCCAGGGCTGGATCCGCTGCGGCACGGGCAATGAAACCACCACCGTAAGCTGGTGCATAGGCCATCTGCTGGAGCCCGCCGAACCCGCCAGCTACAACCCGGCCTGGAAAACATGGCGCCAAAATGACCTCCCCATGTTCCCCGACAAGTGGCAGGTAACCCCAAAAGACAGCGTGCGCCAGCAGCTCACCGCACTGGAATCGCTGATCCGGCAAGCAGACATCATCGTCCACGCCGGAGACCCGGACAGAGAAGGCCAACTGCTGGTTGATGAAGTCATACGTTATTTCGGCAGCAAGGCGCCGGTAAAACGGGTACTCATCAACGACCTGACTCCAGCCGCAGTTGCCAAAGCCCTTCAGCAGCCCAGAGACAATCTGGAATTTCGCAGGCTTTCACATTCCGCACTCGCCCGGCAGCGGGCCGACTGGCTCTATGGCATCAACCTCACCCGCTTTTATACCCTGAGCTACCAACAACAAGGGCAGAAGGGTGTTTATTCTGTCGGTCGCGTTCAAACACCCGTGCTCGGGCTGGTCGTTGAGCGGGACAACTCCATCGAGAGCTTCGAGCCCAAGCCCTACTTCCGCATAGAAGCCCGCTTCAAGGCACAGGAGGAAGAGGCGGACCAACAATCCTTCACTGCACGATGGCTTCCCGACGAACAGTTCCAGGATTACCTGGACGAAGAGAACCGCCTTCTGGATCGCGCAACCGCCGAGCAGATTGCCGCGAGCGTTCATAGCCGGCCGGGCTCTGTTGTGGAATCCCGCTTTCGTGACCGGCCTGAGCCCCCACCTTTGCCGTTCTCATTGTCCGCCTTGCAGATCGAAGCTGGCCGCCTGTTCCGCATGGGGGCAAAAGACGTACTGGACACCGCGCAGAATCTTTACGAACAACACCAACTGATCACCTACCCCCGTTCCGACTCCCGGTATCTGCCCGAAGGCCATTTTGCTCAGCGCGAGCAGGTCACTGGTGCAATTGCCCGGGTCCTGCCAGAGCTTGCAGAGGCGTGCGGTAAAGCTGATTTCAGCCGCAGAACGGCTGCATGGAACGACAAAAAGGTTGATGCTCACCACGCCATTATTCCCACCAGCCGCACCGCAGCCAATGGCAAGCTCACTGACGCAGAACAGAAAATTTACGGTCTTGTCAGCCGCTATTACCTGATGCAGTTTTCCGCAGACGCTATACATCGCGAGGGCCGGCTTACCATTCGGGTAACAGAGCACCGGTTTCGTGCCACAGAAACCGCCGTGCTGGAGCCGGGCTGGAAAACTCTGGAACTGAAACTCCGGGACAGTAACAAAGAGACAGAAAAACCGCCGTTGCCGCGCCTGAACAAAAGTGAGCCGGTATTCTGCGAAGACAGCACCGTAAAAGAGCGCAAAACCCAACCTCCCCAGCACTTCACCGACGCGACCCTGCTATCGGCGATGACGAATATTGCACGATTTGTAACCGATACAGAGCTGCGAAAAACCCTGCGGGAGACAGACGGTCTTGGCACAGAAGCCACCCGTGCGAACATCATCGACACGCTGTTCAAACGGGACTATCTGTATCGGGACAGCCGCCACATCCGAGCGACCGATAAAGGTAAAGCGTTGATCAGTGCGCTGCCAGAGTCTGTCAGCAAGCCAGACAGAACGGCTGTTTGGGAAGCAACCCTCGAAGGTATCCGCAGGGGCGAGGACGACCCCCGGAAATTCCTCGAAACTCTCAAGGCGGAAATTCGTCAGTTCATTGGCCCAGCTGCCGATGCGCCTGATATCGGGCCGCAAAGCAATGCTCCCAATTGCCCCAAATGTCGCGCTCCGATGATTGACAGAGACGGCAAATTTGGCCGTTTTTTCGCCTGCACCCGTTATCCCGACTGTCGAGGAACCCGCCCCATTGAGAATGCCGCGCCAAAGGACGGAACCGAGCAAAAACCCATCCCCTGCCCCCACTGTTTTTCACCTCTGGTCCGACGAAAAGGCAAAAAAGGCTGGTTCTGGGGCTGCAGTAATTTTCCTGCCTGCCGACAAACACTGGATGATGACGACGGTAAACCAGCAACCCGTTTACGCAAGTCTACATAACGAAACGGACTGCCTTGGTGCATTTTGTGATAATTGGCTGATATGGAAGGGAATCCCCTATCGCGCAGCGTGATACAGGATTGCACTCACACTATTTACTCCAGGAGAGGCGCAATGCGCATCGCTCTGCTTGAAGACCAACAAGAACAGGCGCAGCACATTCAGTCGATTCTGTCTGAGCGTGGCCATCACTGCGACAGTTTCCCCACCGGCCAGAGTTTCCTCAGCGCGGCACTGCACCGCAGCTATGACCTGATGATTCTTGACTGGCAGATTCCGGATATGACTGGTATTGATGTGCTAAAAAGCGTGAGGGCACAGATCAATTGGCCCATTCCCGTGGTATTTCTCACCCAGCGTGACAGCGAATCCGACATTGTCGAGGCTTTGGACGCGGGCGCGGACGATTTTATCGCAAAACCTGCGCGTGCGGCAGAGCTGGTGGCGCGTATCAATGCCCTGGCGCGCCGCGCCAATCCGGATAGTGAAAAAGAGGTCCTTAGCTATGGGCCTTTTGAGGTCAATATCCAGCACAGAACCATTGCCCTCCATGGTGAAGCTCTCACCTTGACCGACAAGGATTTCGATCTGACCTTGTTCCTGTTTCAAAATCAGGGTCGCCTGCTAACTCGTGAAGTACTTCTTGAGCGAGTCTGGGGGCTTACCCGGGATATCAACACCCGAACCGTCGACACGCACATGAGCCGCCTGCGACGTCGATTGGGTCTCAACCCGGAAAACGGTTTCCGAATCAAAACGATTTACCAGCGCGGCTATCGCCTTGAGGCCATGCAAGCCACAGCCACGAGTGACGACATTGTGGAAACCCAGGCAGCAGATCAGGAAGTGCAAACATCGAATGACTGAACACCGCACACCGTTTGCTACCAAAGCATTCCTGTTGCTGGCTCTTTTGGCACTGGGCATGCCTGTGTGCGCGGAACTTTCAATTACCCGCGGCTCGGCGACAACGGTGGCAAGCTCAGCCAGCGACGCAAGGCCCGAGTGGATATATACCCTGAAATCCGGTGAGAGCTTTTCGGAGATCGCCAGCGATCTTCTGGTTAGAAACGTCAGCGCGGGACGTCTGCTTCAATATAACTCTATTGAAAACCCCGCCACGCTGGGAGAAGGCGATCGTATTCTCATTCCTCTGTCCTGGCTTAAAAGGCAGCCCGACCCTGCACGCGCCACGTCGGTTTCTGGCAACGTTCACGTGATATCCGGCATTGATGGCCGCAAAAAACCGCTGACCAAAGACACGCTGATACGAGTGGGCGATGAAGTGCTTTCCGCTGCAGGAGCCACAACAATCACCCTGGCTGATGGCTCAGAAGTACGACTCTCCCCGAACTCCCGGCTGATCTTCAACCGCCTGACGCAGTACGGCAAGTCCGGCATGGTAGACACGCGGCTAAGACTTGACAGGGGAGAAGTGCACACCCGGGTGAAGCCCGTCATTGAAGGGGGCGCCCGCTTTGAGATTGAAACCCCATCTGCCGTTGCAGCCGTCCGCGGCACCGCATTCTCACTGCAAACCGGGCCAGAGGGCACCAGTTTGCAGGTTACCGAAGGTGTGGTTGATTTCGGCGCGCCGAATCGGGCTCAACGAATCCCTGCCGGTTACAGCGCAACGGTTGCCGGTAACAGCACTAGCGAGCTGAGCATCCGCAGAATGCCTCCAGCACCGGAAATCAATCCACTCCCCCCAGTACTGACGCAACTGCCGGCAGAGATGACTTGGAAGCGAAGACCTGTAGCCAACTATCGGTTGGATATCTTCGAAACGGAGAGCGGGCGCTGGGTTGAAAGCCGCGAAATCAACGACAGCCGCTTTGACATCAGCCGCCTCGATAATGGCCAGTATGAAATTCATCTGGCAGCGCTTGACACGCAAGGTATGGCCGGAATGCCCGGCATACTGCCGATAGAGGTTGATTTGCAGGCCCGCACCGCCAGCCTGTTGACACCAGAGAACGAAGGCAGCGTTAACGACGATATGCCGGAGTTCCGCTGGACTCTGAATGGTGAGAACGAAGTAGCCCGGGTAGAAATTGCCGAAGATGAAGCCTTCCGGAATCTGGTTGCGACCAGTGAATGGGCGCCGGGCACAAGCGCGCTGCCTTCCCGCCCACTGGGCCCTGGCCAGTATTACTGGCGTGTGGTGACTGAAGCTGGCGGAAATTCAGTGGCAACAACGCAGCCACGCAAACTGATTGTAAACGGGGCCCTGCCGCCGGTGCGCATTATCAGTATCAATTACATCGACAGCCAGGTTCGTGTGTTCTGGGAGAAGGTTGATACCGCGGCCAATTACCGGATGCAGCTTGCGGAAGAACCCGGCTTCAACAACATCATAAAGGAAGCTACACTGCCAGATACCACAGCTGCCTTGCGTCTTATTCCCGGAAGGCGGTATTTTGTGCGCCTGAAAGCGCTTTCTGACGGGCCGCTGCAAAGCCGCTGGGGACCAGGAAGGGAGCTGTACCTGGAATAACACTTTGATCGATAAGCACCTACAGCAGGACTCATGACCCGGGATTGGCTGCCAATTAAAACGACTCCGGGGACGCTCGGCCTTACACTCCTGTTGATGTTCCTGCTGGTAGAGACGACAGCACTACCACAGCGGATTGATTACTGGCTTCTCGATTCCGCCATGCTCGCCAGCCCAGCCGTCGCATCCCGCGATGTAGCGATCGTTGCTATTGATGATATTAGTCTGGCTCAGCAAGGCCGCTGGCCCTGGCCACGACGAACCCATGCCGCCCTTATCCATAAACTGCGCCAAGCCGGTGCCGAAACCATCGTATTCGACGTTCTGTTCACCGAGCCCTCTCCGGATGATGCTGTGCTTGAGCGCGCCATGCAGGTGCATGGGAAGGTTGTTCTGCCTGTGTATCTGTCGCCACCAAGCTCGCGTTTTATGCTGAGCGAGCAATTTCCTGCGAGTGACTTGATCACAGCTGCTGCAGGCCTTGGCCACGTGCATGTTGAACTGGATCACGATGGTATTGCCCGGGGGCTGTATCTATTCAACGGCATGACGCGCCATCTGTGGCCGGCTCTTTCGCTCGCAGCCTCCGGTGTAAGCTCCAGACAACCCGAACTGAATGGCCTGCCTTCATTTATCAATGTGCGAGATGACTACCGGATTGTTTCCCTCGCAGGTGGTGCCGGCACACTGCCCACGTATTCCTACAGCGATGTGCTGAACACCCCTCCGGCACCGGATGTGTTTGGTGGTAAAACTGTTTTTGTTGGCGCCACGGCGGCCGGTATGGGAGACATTCTGCCAACGGCTTTCTCTGGCCTCAGCCGGCCGATGTCCGGGGTGGAATTTCACGCCAATGCATTTTCCGCGAATCAGCAAGGGCTTCTTGTCAAACCGGCCCCTGAATGGGCCGGCATAGTTTTGGCTCTTATCACACTCGTGGCGCTGGCGGTTCTTTTGCCACGCATGCGCCCTGCCCGCACACTGATTGCGTGCGCCATGGCCGGGGCCGCTCTCCTTGGCCTGTCTATAGTGATGCTGGCAGCGTTTCAGGTGTGGCTTCCCGTCGCACGTGCACTGCTCATTCCCCTGTTTGCGTTCCCGATCGCCAGCGGCCTGCGCCTGGCCATGACCAATCAGTTCCTCAACCGACAGCTGGATGCGCTGGTTCGCAGCCCCAGAGTGGCACTGCCTGACCCGTCAAAGCGCCCGCCAACACAACTTCTCGAGCATTTTCAGGCACTGTTTCAGCCGCAAGGCTGGTTACTGCTGGAAGGCAACGACATTCTCTCCATTCGCAATCTGGAGTTGGCCGATGTTCCGGAGAACCTGGAACCCGGGCTCTGGAGAAATGACGGAAGCCAGAGCTGGATCCAGCTGAACCGCGGCAACAGTTGCTATACGCTCGGCCTAACTCTGCCCAACGATCTGAGCAGGGACGCCATACAGCGTTACCTGCGCCGTCTGAAACTTTCCAACTCCGGCCCTGCAACAAAAAAACTCAGGCCCAGCGAAAACATTTCAGCTCGTATAGAGCGCGTAAAACTGGCCACCGAACGCCTGAACAATATGCAGGAGTTTATCCGCCGCAGTTTTGAGCGTATGCCGGATGGCATCATCGTGACCGATGAGCTGGGCATTATCCGATTTGCCAACGGCCATATTGAAGAGTGGTTCGGAGAGCCCATGCCCAGCCTGGGCGGTCTTCCTTTAACGCGTCTTCTGGAAGGGCACGACCCCCGCGAAACCCCGCCGTGGCATGAAACGGTTTCTGAAACCCTCACGCTGCTGCAAAGCCGGACGGTGGACCTGAATATCCGGGATAAGGACTTCCTTATTCATTTTGCGCCCTTCGCGCTTCCCGACAGCAATCAATACGGCATTATTGCCAACATATCCGACATCTCCGAACTTCGTGAGCAGCAGCGCCAGCACCGGGAAGCCATTGACTTTATTTCCCACGATGTTCGTTCGCCATTGGTGTCACAACTCGCTCTCATCGAACAGTTGAAGCGTGACCCCACTCATATCGACCAAAGCCAACTGGAGCAGTTGGGGCGACTGGCAAGGCGAAGCTACCATCTGGCCGAGGAGTTTGTTCAACTCGCGCGCGCCGAGCAACTGACGGAGACCCGGTTTTATGAGTGCGAATTTCTCGCCATTGTTGAAAATGCCCGTGACAGCGTAAGCGAGCAAGCTGTGGAAAAGCACATTTCATTACAGCTGCAAGGCACGGAGGATCTGTGGTTAAGAGGTAATGCGGAGCTACTTGAACGGGCAGTTATTAACCTGCTGACCAACGCTGTGCAATATAGCCCGGCAGGCTCAGCCGTGAGCCTTCAGGTTTTTCGTGCCGGGCACCAGGCCTGCTTGACGATTACAGACGACGGTTCGGGTATCGACCCGGACGAACTGCCCTACCTGTTTGACCGCTACCGCCGCCAGAAAAGCAGTGAGCTGGCAGGCATCCACGGTACAGGGCTTGGGCTTTCATTTGTAAAAACGGTGATTGAGAAACACCGGGGTGAGATCTATGTAGTCTCCAGCCCCGGGGAAGGCTCAGCTTTTACACTTAAACTTCCGATTGCAGATCCGATGCCGTAAGCCCCGTGCAAGCGGGGCTCATCGACCGCTCTGAAAGCGCATTCGTCAGGATTTGATTTCCTTGTCAACGACCGCGGATGGAGCGCTCAACAAACCATTGTTATCCTGAACCAGAATTGTGAAGTACCAGACTCCAACGTCCAGACCGTTCACCTGGTGTGTCATGCTGGCATCTACCTGCGCATCAGAAATAACAACCTCGCGATCCAGGTTATCGACATCCTGACCATAGCGGATAATGTACTTATCCAGCTCAGCCATTTTGATGCCTTCACCATTTACCCGGCTGTCGGGCGCGTTCCAACTCAGGACCGCAGATTTCTCTCCAACGGGAAGAGTGGACTTGTTGGCGCTTCCATCTGCTCCGCTTCCACCAGAAACCGAGCCTGTACTGGCAGAATCAGACCCTCCCCCACACCCTGTAAGCAGAATCCCAAGAGAAAACGCGGCGATCCATGCCTTTGACATTTTAATGACGCGTTTCATATTACTTTCACACCAATATATCGTCGAATTTGTTAAATTCTACAAAACGCGGACGGTTATCGATGTGAAGCCCGTCATCAATAAAGTTAATAAATCGTCAATATTTCGTCAGAAAGCGGTAACAAAGTGACCCGATTCATGCGGATCATTGATTATCCGGCACTTTTTTAAAAAGAAGTCGTAAAGCGGCTCTTGTAGGAGGGGAAAAAAGTAATAGATGATTTATCGGGGTTGTATTTCGAGGCAAAAGTGATAGCAAACGGATTTGGGATCCATAGCACTCACGTTCAACTAATGAAGCTGTCAGGTGATACCGGCAAACACCCTAAAGGCAAAGCTGTTAAAGCCATTTGTCGCTGTGCCAGATGCTCTTGCATCAACGCCAACTCCTCATTCGCCATATGTTCAGCGATGGCCAGAAGCTCACCAGCGGCGCGGTCTTTCAATCGTTTAAGAGCAATGGACTGCTTGCGATGGGTCTTTGGTTGATTAAACGGTGTATGCCCGCCGAGCTCGCGCCATTCAACGGGCACCAGGGCGCTTCCCCGGCCTTGATCAAGTGCGAGTGCCAGCCCAGCCGGATCGAAATCAAAGAACCAGGCCAGCTTGTCTGCAGGCTGCTTGCTGGCAATTGTAGCTACGGAGCGAACATTCTCTCGATGGCCACGGTAGAGAATCACCGAATCCTCCCAGCCGTCCGGTAGCTGGAGGTCGGCCCAAAAGGGCATGACACCGCCGTTTTCAATGATCACCAGCTTCTGGGATTGAAGATGCTCGGTATCCAGACAGTCCGGTAGCACACTGGACACGCTGCCTCGGGGCGTCTGGAAGTTTTTGCCGTTCACCCTCACTTTCGCACTACCGGCTGTCGCCAATACAATCAGGTGGCCAAAAACCGAATCACTGCTGAGCTTTTCGCTGGCGTTCTGACGGGCCATAGCCATCCGGCCACCGGCGCGGGAATCGAATTGCGGGTCTATCCCATGCTCGGCCTGGACATACTCTCTGAGGCGCTGCTTCTCAGCGACAGTAAAGTGAATCTCTCTACCGATAATCTGCCCTACTCCATTCTCTGCGCAAATCCGTTCCCACACCTGACTGCGCCTAACCTTTAACCTGGCCGTTTTTAGCAGATGTTCAATAGCAGAAATCTCAGCCGGCATTGTTATGCCTCAGAGTCAGGTCAGAAACCATTAGGTTGTCCGGATACGTCCGATGCGCCATCTGATGGTAGATCACCTCAATGCATCTCTGGTCTCCGTCCGGCAAAGATTCAATCTCTGAGACGATGGCCTGTAGCCAGTCGGCTTTATCGATCCCCAGGTCTGTACTGGCAAGTGCTTCGGAGGCAAGGATGGTTCGTTCGCCCAGAGCGCCGTCTACGACCAGTTGAATCAGCTCTTCGATGGCTTCTTCTACCGGATCGTCTTCCTCAGCTTCAGTTTCACCCGCAACGTCAAAGCTAACGGTATCCACATCATCCGGAACTGGCTTGTCTTCAGTCTCAACGGGAACGGTTCGGGCCTTGGCAGCAAGCTCGATCAGCTCAAGATCGTCAGAGGAATCGTAGATATCCCCGAAGCCGCGTATCTGGAAAGGGGCTACCGTATTGAGGAAATCCGGAACATGCCCTAAATCCAGATGATCGATGGAAGGCTCAAATCCCCGGTTGTTAATAAAATGCGCTTCAAAAGCACCGACCATCCGGCTCAGCCGCTGGTCTTCGCGCATGCGCACCAGCATCTTCCGTAGCTGGTTCAGGGCATAGGAAAGGTTCTTCTGCGAAGATTCCAGAGTAGCTGGCAAATGCCTCAGTAACAGGCGCTTCAGAAAGGCGTCGGAACCTGCTTGCTCCGCCAGCTCAGGGATGCGGAAGCTCTCGAACAAGGTGATCAGCCGGCCGGCTCGCTCAATAACCCGCTCGTTTTCACGGATACGCAGATTCAGGTCTGTAATGTAGGCAAAGCCGGTATTGATGTAGGTTGCAAAAGCCTCCGTTGCATTCCGGATGTCTTCGATCACATCCGCAAGGCATTCCTTGATTTCACCTTCCAGTCGATCGATGTCGCTCAGAGCAGACCGCTTCTTGGCCTCTTTGTATTCCTGGAACAGCTCACTGAGTTGCTGCCAGAGAATGTGTACCTGGGCACTGGCGTACCGGCGCCTTTCCGACTCGGTGATGTGATCGAGAAACTGAACCAGCACCTTTTTCAGTTGGAGGTCTTCTGATTCGCCAATGCGCCACACCAGTCGGTGATGCTCAAGGGTTTCAATCAAGCCGAGATTGTCATCCGAATCCGGAATACGGTTGCCGTTTTTAAGATGCGCCTCCAGGATCGCCTCGCCGTAATTGGCCAGGGCCCGGAGCGTGCCATGAGCGTCTTGAGCCCGTGCCATCAGTGCAGCCTCATTTGCTCGGACTCTGTTTCGTCAGATCCCTGAATGCCTTCGTGGGTCTGGATAAACGTCATGGCGTCGTACAACCAGCTCCACCGGCCGGTGGCCCGGTAAAGGCTCCCGCTGGTGCCAATGGGCTTCAGGTACCCCATTTTCTCCAGGCTGGAGAGCACTGTACGAATCTGTCCTGCGGAATCCGAACGTTTGGTGTGAAACACCTTTTTTTCCGCCAGCGATCTCAGCTTTGATTCCAGCGCCGGTGCCGCTGCAATGCGATCCAGTATGGCGCCTTCAGAAATCTTGTCACCGGGTAATACCGGGCGGTCGTTTGCCTCCAGCATCATTACAAGCCGAAGAAACTGCACAAACGCTTCAAGGTTGTTGGCAACGTCCCGGAACTGATGGCGGATGGCATCCTTGGTTTCGGCATCTGCGGTATCCAGATATGCACAAACGAAAGCGTCATGAGCGCTGGTCTGGCGAAGCGTTCGGTTGATCTGGGCCAGGAAGCGATTCACCGAGTCCTGATTGGCCGGCAACAGCAGGTAGTTGTATAGCTCGTCATCACTGACTTCACAGATAACCCGCTCCTGAAGCAGGGCCGTGACGGTTCGCTCGAATAACGGACTACTCATGGCTTGTTACCTCTTCTGCTGCCTGTCCACCGTGGCTCACGCTGGCGAACATCTCCGTATGTTTGCCAGCGCGCGCGGAAGATTCGTAAGTATGAATCCGGCCCAGCTTGAGTGAGATTTTATTCTCAAAAAACTTGCGCAGGCTTCTGTCCAGTTTCGGGCAGGCCGAGATCATAGTCAGGTTGTTGGCTTCCAGCATATCAGCCAGATGGGAGATGTTATTGGGGCTGAGCGTGGCCAGCTCATCAATAGGCCAGGTAATACGGGTGTTCAAGTCCGGGCACAGGTAGCGGGTGAGCCCCATGAACACGGTCATGATTGCCAGATAGGTCAGGCCGGTCGAACTGGCAGACAGGAAATCCGCATCGGTGCGAATCACCACCTGCCGATCGTTTTCTTTCATTTCCAGACGCATGTCGATCATCGATTCGACACTGTCTTTCACTTTGGCGTCACTCAGGGTGTCCGTTACCAGCTTGAAACGTCTCAAAACTGCATCACTCGGCAGTGAACGGCGGTTCATGTGAATCCAGGTTTGCCACTGCGCCACGAACTCCTTCAGGGGCTGCCAGGTTTCGTCCTCATAGATTCGAGGCTCGAGCACAACCTGAATATCGCTGAGGCTTTCTATCTGTTGGTCCGTGTTGATCTTTCGTTTCAGCAGACTGGAAACGGCCTTTACCTCACGGGCCATCACTTCCAGGCTGTCGAAATACTTCACCAGGCTGCCAGCCTCGGAGACGAACTGGTCAATCAGCGCATCACGTAATTGGGGGATGTCGGTATCCAATAGCTCACGCAGATCCGGAACCCGCGCGAGCTTGAAGCTTTCTTCATGATCGAGCACCTCGCCGATCATTTGGCCGCGCCTATGGGCCGATAGCTTCTGCCAGGCTTGCTGAATCTGGGTGTTGTCATAGCGGTTCAGGATGGCGGTGGCCTGATCAAACGTCCCTACCACCTCTTTACGCAACTGCTCGAGTTTCTGGTAGGCCCCCTGAAGTTCCTGGGTGAGGTCGGCGATATTGCCCGGAAAGCCCTCAGCGAGCGTCTCTCCCGGAAAGTGTTTGAGCACGCCTTCTGCGGATTCCGTTTGATCCCGCAGCGTTTTGATGGCGTTCTGGTGTTCTTCAATCGAGACCTTCAGCTTGCTGTCTTGCTCCTTCCACGAGTGCTCTGTTTCCTCGCGTTTTCGAGCCGCTGCTTCGCGCTGCATTCTGGCTTGATTGGTTTGCTCGGTAAGCATTTCAACTTTGCGCCATTCCTGCTCGCGCCACTTTCGATATCCGCGCACCCGGTCTTCAGACGCCACAATTTCTTCGACTGTGTCGGTAAGTTTCTTCAGCGCTTCTCTCGCTTCCTGAACCACCTTGGGATCAATACCTTCCTTGGAAAGGCGCTGATCATATATCTGACGCTTTTTCCTGAGGCGTATTTTGTAGTCGGTCTCTGCCGACTCGATCAGCTCATGCTGTTGATCTATGCCGGATTGAAATTCAGATTCCTGCTCAGCCCAATGGCCCCGCATATCCAGTATCTGCTGCTGAAAGCCGGATTCAACATCCCGAATACCCTCGCCCGTCTGCTCGTCAAAGGCCTTAAGCCTGCCCTGAACCGCTTCCAGATCTTTTGTAATCTTCGTAATCCGGGCTGCCTGCGCTTCTTTAACACGCTGGCGCACATTGCCCAGCTTGTTCTGGGCGTTGCTGCGAGTGCGCTCAACCAGCGAGAACTCCGTTTCCAGCCGATCGGCGGCTGCAGCGCGTTCCTTGTAGGTTTCATGCCGGCGCTGAGCCTCGCGCTCCGTTTCCGCCCTCTGCTTGATTGCAGTCAGGCGTTCCGCATCTATGCTTCGGCTGCGCTCCTGCAACGCATCTTCGGAGGCGGCGAAATCGGGAGTCGGCAGAGCACCCAATGCAAGTTGCCAGCCCATAACAGAGCTGCCACTGGCATCAGGATCGAGGGTAGGCGTAAGGTCTTTTCTGTGCAGCAACTGCGGATTAACAACCTTCGCCAGGCGGCTGCCCCACTCCGGGTCCTGAGCGCGTAGCTGAGACAGCCAGGTGCCGTCTTCCGGGGTGATCTGCCTCTGAAGCTCGTTAAACCGGTCTTCCAGCTCCTGGACTTTTACGTCCATGTGCTGAACCTGATCCTGGGCCGCTTTCCAGTCGCGATCAGCCTGATCTCGTTTGCGACCGGCTTCCAGACGATTTTCGTGCGCCTGCGCGACCTGCTCGGACGCTTCCTCGGAAGCCTGCTCCGCAACGGCAATTTCCTGCTGCTCCGCGTCCGTCTGACCCGGGCTTTCCTTGAGCGCCGACAAGCGGGCTTGTTCGTTCGTCAGCTCCGACCGCTCTACCGACCGGGTATCTTTGTATTCAGAAACCGCAGTAACCTGGTTCGTTTTGATGGAATTCAGTTTCAGATCGTATGCGTGCTTCGCAGAGGTAAGCGCGTCACCAGCCTCCCGCAAGCGCTGCTGCCGCTGGGCCTGATGCTTTTCATGCTCGCGCTGGATATTCTGCTTCTCAAGCTCGTACTCGCTCTCAATGGCAGACGCCTTACCTGTCAGACTGTCGTAATCAGCCTGTGCGGTCGCCAGGCGCTGGCGATAATCGGCCAGGTTGTCAAAGCTCTGGGCCAAATCAGACAGGCCATCAGCCTCGTATTTGTCGTTCTGTTGATGCAGAGCCGCAACTTGTGCATCAAGAGTTTCGAAATCGGCGTTGTGATCAGTAACCTGGCGAGCAAGCTGGCGATCTGTATCCTCAAACTCCGCCCGCCGATCTGTTCGCTGTGCCTCAAGCCGCTCCTTCTGCTGGCCCAGCTCACTCGCTTTCTCCCGGGCTTCCTCAACGGTAACAAACAAATTGGCGACGGTTTTGTCCGCTTGCTCAAGTATCGCACGGCGTTCCGCATCTTTTCTGAGACATTCACGGATTTTCTCTTCCTCACTCGCAAAGGCAGAAAGGCTCTGTATGTCGGCAATCAGATCTTTGCGATCAATGGCCCGGGGCTTGGCGTGCTGATGGATGTTTTCAAACTGCGTTTCGCAGATCATTGCCTTGAAACTGCTAAGGAGCCGATGCTTGTTCAACACCACGTGGGTCAGCCGCTCAATGTTGGTCATCTGGGTGTCGCTGTCACCCAGGCCAAACTCGGCAGCCAGTGCGCGCAGCGATCGGGCATCCGCAGGAAGCCGCTTCAGCAGTTTCTGGTTGCGTTGGATAATTGCCCGGTAATTGGTAATCGTATCGATGTTTTTGGAGACGGTTGTGCCGCGCCGCCGAAGGGCTGCGAATACGTCATCTGCGCTGGCGCCGGTTTGAAGAAGCTCCTTCACTTCTGACGAAAAGAAGGTTTCCTCAGCTGACCCGGCCACAAACCGGTAACAGGGCTTTCCCTGAGAGTGACGGTACATCACTGAGCAATAGAGCCCCGTATGGCGCCGGTACTCGAAAATGATGAGGCTCTGAAACGTCGGCAGATAGTAGTCCAGAAAGGACAGCTTGCCCGAGGCCTTGGTCACTATGCGCTCAGGCTCTTCGCCAAAAAAAGCCGGGACAAGCGCCAGAACAGAAGTTTTACCGGCCCCGTTCACACCACCCAGGTGCGTTCGTTCACGGCAGTCGATTTTGATGGTTCGTCCCTTCACTTGCTTGAAGGAATGGTGCAGGACGATGCTTTCCAATCCGTAGCTTACAGTCTCGCCAGACAAACTGATTTCCCCATAACGGCAGGTCGTTCTTGATACCCGCAGTATACAGCGAATAGTTCACGGACAAAGCCATGGGACGCGCCATAACATTGCAACCGATTGTACATGCGCTTGAACCGCAGAAATGCGACATTTGCAGTAGGTCGCAATGCATCACCACCCGTATGCGTAGATCAGAGCTGTCTGGGCAAGCTGAGGAATGCAGAATGGTATCAATCAAGTCGTTACACGGTTCGGCTCAACTGCTTCTGGATGTTACCGGTGGCGTTACTGACATCGTCGAAAAAATGCATCGTACAATTGCGCGAGAGGTAAACCCGCTGAACCGGCTGAGGGATATCGCAGGAGAGCCTCCTGAACAGCGACGTGGCCGTACTTACCAGATCATCCAGTCGACCACTTCGTTGCTCCAGCAGGGATTGCACCAGTCGCTCGACGGGCTATCAGCGCAAGAAGAGCGCTCACTCTCGCCACAAAGCGTGAAAGTCGCTGCCGCACTGAATGGAGTGTGCGGGGACCATCTGGAGGCCAGCAACAATCCTTTGACGATCAGCATGCATTTCAGAAACAGCTGTGGCGAGGAACTGCTGCCTGGCTCAGCAAGTGTCAGCGAAAGGGTCCCGGACGCCAGCTCTCGGATCGTGGTTTTGGTTCACGGCTTATGCCTCTCACATGAATACTGGAAAGGACACAATGAAGGGAATCTGGGCACAGAGCTACAACGTACCCATGGTTTCACACCGCTGTATCTCAATTACAACACCGGCAGACATATCTCCAGCAATGGCAAGGAGCTGAGCGAGCAACTGCAGTTGCTGATTGATATCTGGCCGGTTGAAGTCGAGGAACTGACTCTGATTGGCCACAGCATGGGTGGGCTCGTTATCCGCAGCGCCAGCTGGTACGGCAGTGAACTTGATCTGCCCTGGACCAAGCGGTTGAAAAATGCGCTTTACCTTGGCTCACCTCATCACGGCGCTGCACTGGCCAAAGCCGGACACTTGCTGACTTTCGTCATGGGGCAGTTCCGCTACGCCAGTCCGTTCGCGCTCGGGAGGCACACCAGCGCCGGCATCAAGGATCTGCGACACGGAAATTTGCTCGACGATGACTGGGACGGCATCGATCAGGATGACTTTCACCCGGACTATCGCAAACCCGTTCCATTGCGAGAGGGAACTCGACACTACTTCATAGCCGCGACCATCGGCAAACACGTGTCGGATTTTCCCAGCACGATGCTGGGGGATCTCCTGGTTCGGCTGGACAGCGCCAAAGGGCAGCATTCTGATGATTTGAAAAAACTGTCTATTCGCCCGGAAGATTGCCGAGTGTTCGAAAAGCTGAACCACCTGGACCTGCTCGACAACAAAGTTGTGCATGACCAGATATTGGAGTGGCTAGCCTGAGCGGAGGGCTTTGTGCTTATGCCACGTCCACCAGCACGATTTCGCTACCTTCCCGGGTACTGACCTTTAGCAGAAGTTCGTCGCTAACAGCAACGCCATCGCCGGCAGAAGCCACTACGCCGTTAACCTCTATCTTACCGCTCGCCGGCACCAGATAGACCTTGCGCCCTGCAGCGATGTGGTATTCGGTACTCTGACCCGCCTCCAGAGTTGCTGCTGCCATGCGAGCATCCGTGCGTATTGGCAAAGCCTCATCATCACCCGGCAGACCACTGGCGAGAGTAACGAACGACCCGCTACGTTTGCCCTTTGGGAACGGCTTGGTGCCCCAAATAGGCGGCAGGCCGGCTTCGTTGGGCATAATCCAGATCTGGAAAATCTGTGTAGCTTCGTCTTCTTCGTTCATCTCACTGTGAGCAATACCTGTTCCGGCACTCATCACCTGCACGTCGCCAGCCTCAGTGCGGCCCTTATTACCAAGACTGTCCTGGTGCGTAATGGCACCCTTGCGAACATAGGTGATGATTTCCATATCGCGGTGCGGATGCCGCGGAAAACCCGAACGCGGGGCAATCATGTCGTCATTCCACACCCTGAGATTTCCCCAGTGCATGCGATTGGGATCGTAATATTCGGCGAACGAAAAATGGTGGCGGGTATCCAGCCAGCCATGGTGAGCGCCGCCGAGTTCACTGTGGGGTCGAAGTTCAATCATTGCAGGATCTCCCGTTTGATGTGGCTCGTGGCTGTAAGAACATTCTATTTTTGTCGTATCAGAACGACCTTTTCAGAACGCCCCTCATTTACCTTGCGCCTCACCTGTTCAGCCAAAACGGTAGGCTGAAAGCTGTGTTTTTAACACTTGTTCCGAGTAGACCTTTTGGCCAACGCCCTGGCCGGCAGCGCCGGCAACTACCATCAGGGGCATCAGGTGCTCCTCACCGCCAGGCGGATGGCATTGACGGGCATGGGGTGCGTTAGCCCAGTCTCGCAATGCTGTCTGGCGCTGGCTGGGATCGGCCGCAACGGCCTGAGTGAGCCAGTCATCGAAAGCCTCTGAGAGCGGTGTGAAGCTCGCGTCACCATAGCCACGCATATTGTGGAAGCTCATGCCGCTGCCAATGATCAGTACACCGTCGTTACGCAGTGCCTGCAACGCCTCTCCGGCGGCCAGATGCGTCGCTGGGTCAAGGCTATCTTGCAAAGCCAGTTGCACCACGGGAATATCGGCACCGGGGAACATCAGCTTCAGCGGTATAAACATACCGTGGTCGAACCCACGCTGGCTATCCTGACGACTGGTCAGCCCTGCAGCAGTCAACAGACCCGATACACGCTCAGCCAGTTCCGGTGCTCCGGGGGCCGGATATGCAAGTTCATAGGTATGCCCGGGAAACCCATAGTAGTCATAAATCAGCTTGGGTTTTGAGCCCGCCGTTACACTGAATTCCGGCGTCAACCAGTGCGCAGAAATCAGCAGGATGGCACGCGGACGGGACGGCAAAGTCGCTACCACCCCCTTCAGGAAGGCGGCCATGCCGTCCCAGGCATCGGACGGATTCCAGTCCATAAAAAAACAGGGGCCGGCGCCGTGGGGAACAAATAATACCGGCTGAGCGGTGTGCTCAGTGAGTGTTCCGGTGGAGTGCGTCATCAGCTGAATCCTCCATCTACCACTAAACTGTCAGGCCTGCTGATTAGCCACCCATTGGGTAAAGCCCGTCATGTACTTCTGCAGAAAGTTGCGGGTGCCTTCATCAACCAAACGGCCATTCTCATCAAAAGCGGTATGCGCGGAGGCCAAGGCAAAATCCGGGGCCAGGTACACCGGCGTCAGAGTTGCCAACAGAACGTCACGCAGATGAACCTGAGCGCGGGCTCCACCGATAGTGCTCATCGAGCTGCTCATCACGCCGGTGGGCTTGCCGCGCATCACCGAGTTAAATGCCGGACGCGAGGCCCAGTCGATGGCATTTTTCAGTACACCGGGGATGCTGTAATTGTATTCCGGGGTAGCGATCAGCATACCATCGGCACTGGCGATCGCATCCAGCAGAGCCTGCACCGGTGCCGGCTTGGTGTCACCATCCAGATCGCCGTTGTAGAGCGGCACATCAGCAAGATCGAATACTTCGATCGATGTGCCTTGATCGACAAACTCTGCAACCGTTTTCAATAGTTGGGTATTGAACGAACCCTTACGCAAACTGCCGCTAATGGCCAATATCTTCATTGCATTTTCTCCTGTGGATGAGTCTGATATTTTAAACGTGTTGTTTGGTATTTTTGGTGGCACTGGCTTGGATTGACGCGGCCTAGATGCACAAAATAACCATTTATTCCGGTATGGCAAAGCGCTTCAGCAGCACCTTGTCCAGTGAAAACCGTCCAGCGCCCTGAATGGCGAGAGCCAAGGTAACCACGAACAGGGTCAAGGCAAACTCGTAGCCATTGTTAGCCATGAAGAGTCCGTTACCAATGTGCACAGCGAAAATTGCAACCAGCATGGCAAACGCCGTAACCAGTGCAGCCGGACGCGTCAACAGACCCAGCACCAATGCCAGTCCACCGAAGAACTCCGCACCGCCCGCCATCAAGGCCATCAGGTAGCCCGGCTCCAGGCCGAGGCTGGCCATCCACTGACCGGTTCCTTCCAGACCATAACCACCGAACCAGCCGAAGAGCTTCTGTGCGCCGTGTGCTGCCAGAGTCAGCCCAACCGGTACCCGTAGAATCAGCGACGCGTAACCGCCGTTGGAGTCGAACAATGCTTGTGTAAATTTGGAGCTCATCGTAATTCCTCGAATATGGATTTGTTGATTTCCCCCTGAAGCCCCGCTCCAGATGATGAACCCACTTTACTATCGCCTAATCGAAACAATAAGATGGCAATCATTGGTTAACTATCAACATAATGTTTACAATCGTTAAAAGTCACTTCAGTAGAGCGAGGATGAAAATATGGATCGTATCGATGCCATGCGCGCCTTCGTTACGGTGGTGAATGACGGCGCCTTCACCCGCGCTGCCGACAGGCTGGGCATGTCCCCACAGCTGGTCAGCAAGTACGTTTCCCAGCTTGAGCAACACTTGGGTGTACGCCTGCTCAACCGCACTACCCGGCAGATTCACCTGACTGAGGCGGGCACCAGCTATCATCAGCGAGCGCAACAGGTGCTGCATGACATTGATGACATGGAGAGCCAGATTGGAGACCTGCAAACCGAAGCCAGGGGCTTACTGCGGATCAGTGCGCCTGTATCCTTCGCTATCCGCCATATGGCGCCGTTGCTGAGCGAGTTTCAAAGAGCCCATCCCGGCGTAGGCATCGACTTGCAGCTGAACGATCGCAAGGTAGACGTGGTTGAGGAGGGGTTCGACGTAGTCCTACGAATCGGCCACTTGAAAAGCTCTTCACTGATCGCCAAACGGATTGCACCGATTCGGATAGTGGTGTGCGCCTCACCTGCATACCTCAAGCAAAACGGCACTCCGCAACACCTCGAAGATCTTCAGGGCCACCGTTACCTGCGTTACAGCTACATCGAGCTGGACGCCAGTCAACCCCTACATCGGTGGCTGCAAAACAACGGCCAGAACGACAGCAACGGTATGACCAGCAACAACGGGGATGTGCTGGTCGAAGCCGCTATTGCCGGAGCAGGGATCGCCTTGCAGCCTACGTTTATCTCAGGCCCGGCAATCAAGGAAGGAAAGCTGCAGGTTATCCTGCAGGAGTACGAACCCGAAACCATGGGACTCTACGCGGTGTATGCACACCGGCAGCTGTTGGCGAGCAAGGTCCGGAGTTTTGTTGATTTTATCGATGGCTACTTTGGCAATCCGCCCTACTGGGATTGAGTTCAGCCTTCTTTTGCTGGTCGATTTCTGCGGCCGGTAATCCACACTTCCTCGCTTACAGTGCGACTCTTACTGGCAAGGGCATTGTGCTAGTTCTCGGAAAGTAAACTTGTCAGCAATGCCCGCAAGCGATTGGGCTTTACCGGTTTGTTCAAGATAGGCAAATGATGCGTTCGCATCTGCTTGCGCAGTTCATAGCTGCAGTCTGCTGTAACCAGAGCCGCAGGCAATCGCTTACCCAATAACGTGCGTACAGCCTCAATCGCCTGCCAGCCTGTTTTTTCATCATCAAGATGATAGTCGGCCAGCATCGCAGCCGGCAGGTCTTCGGCCTGCTGGAGGTACTCCAGAGCCTGGTGTTCGTCAGGGCTGGTAATCACTAAGCAGCCCCAACGCTCCAACAATAGCTTCATACTCTCAAGCACGGCTGGCTCGTTATCAATCACCAACACCCGGGTGCCAGCGAAACCAGGCACTGCAGCAACTAGAGGCTGTTCGATTTTGCTGGCAACCATGTGCATCTCAACCGGTAACTGTAGCGAAAATCGTGAGCCTCGCCCTGGCCGTGACACAACGTCCATCTGGTAGCCCAACACCGACACCATACGGTCAACAATGGCCAAACCAAGCCCGGCACCTTGGCGTCCTCCCGTTCCCTGCGGCAATAGCTGATGAAATTCCGTGAAAATATCCTGTAACTTGCTTTCTTCAATGCCTACACCGGTATCCCACACTTCAATGCGCAGGCTATCGTGGCGGGCCCGTAAAGCCAACAGTACACGTCCACTGCGGGTGTAGCGGAAGGCATTACTCAGCAAGTTGCGTAGAATCCGCGTGAGCATGCGCTGATCTGTTTTCGCCAGCGCCGGAATTGTGCGCACCCTTAGTCCGATGCCAGCATTCGCCGCTACGGATTCGAACTCCTGACCCAGACCCTTGGCCAAAGCCGCGATGTCGGTCAAGGCCAGATCCGGCACCATTGCCTTCTGATCCAGTTTTGATATATCCAACAGATCTGCCAGTAAATCCTCTGCCCCCTCCAGAGCGCGGTGCACCTGATGTACCATCCTCGCCTCCTCTGCCGGCAGGGCGCTATCCTGGAGTGCCGAAATAGTCAGGCGCGCCGCGTTCAGAGGCTGCAGCAAGTCATGGCTGGCCGCTGCCAGGTATTTGTCTTTGCTACGATTCGCATCCGCCGCAGCCTCTGCAGCAATCACCAACCCACGCTCAGCCTTTTCGCGTTCGGCAATCTGGAAATGTAATCCAACGTTGGCATCTTGCAGCGCTTGGGTGCGGTCTTTTACCCGGCGTTCAAGGTCGGCGTTAATCTGCACCAGTTCTTTTCGCGCCTGAACCCGCTCGGATATATCTGCCACAAATGCCTCAACCACCTCAGGGCCTAAATCGGGCCTTCTTAACAGGGTGATCGCCACGTCAACAGCTGTATTGTCCGCACGACACAAGCGAATCTCACGCGCACTTATGCTGCCATTATCAAGCAATTCCTGGCGCAGCGTGTCGAACTCACTGGCACTGCAAAAAAGCTGCTCACGCAAACGAATAACACGGGCTTGCAGATCCTGAGGACTTGAGTACCCGCAAATCTTGGCCATGGCCGGATTGCAGGCTAAAAAACCGCCCCGTAAATCACCCTGAAAAATGCCGTGTAACGCCTTTTCGAAAAGCCACTTGTAGCGGTTTCGCTCCTGCTCCAACTCCTCTATTTGCTTTTGCAGTGCCGGATAGTAGTTCTTGCGGGCAGACTGACTGCCAAGCCCCAGCAGGTCACTAATGCCATAATCACCCGTTCGCTCAGAGGGCTTCTTCATAAACAACCTGAACGTCTCTGAGCGACGACTTGCGGGGATTTGTCAAAATACACGGATCCTGTAAGGCAAATCCCGAAAGGGACGGAATATCAGACACGCTGACGCCCAACTCAGAGAGCTTCGTTTCCAGGCCGACAGTGCGCTTGAGCAGAATGATACGGTTCATCAGTCGCTTCTGAATTTCCGGCCGGCCCATACCGCGGGTATCAATATCCATAGCCTCCGCAACCCGGCGAAAACGCTCCTCCGCAGAACGGAAGTTATAAGCCACCACGTGCTCTAACAGCATGGCGTTGCACAAACCATGGGGCAAATCCAGAAAGCCGCCCAGGCTATGTGACATCGCATGCACAGCCCCGAGGATTGCGTTGGAGAATGCCAGGCCGGCCTGCATGGAAGCCAGCATGATTTGCTCGCGCAAATACAGATCTGCGGTATTCGCTACCAACGGCTCCAGATTACGGTTAATCAAACGGATGGCTTCGAGTGCATGTGAGTCTGTCAGTGGCCCACTTCCGGTAGACACGTAGGCTTCTATGGCATGAACCAGAGCATCTACCCCGGTGCAGGCGGTCAGATAGCTGCTCATGGTTTCGGTCACTTCAGGATCGATCAACGAGACGTCCGGCACGATCGCTTTACTTATGATGGAAAACTTGAAGCGACGTTTGGGATCAGAAATGATCGCAAACTGTGACACGTCGGCTGAGGTACCGGCGGTTGTTGGAATCAGGATCATCGGTGGCGGCGGGTGGTTTATGGTATCCACCCCCTCAAAATCCAGAATGTGCCGACCGTCACTGACAACAATGCCAATGCCTTTAGCGCAGTCCATGGGGCTACCGCCGCCTATAGCAACAATCACGTCACACTCTGAGGATTTGTAGAGCTCTGCTCCAGCCATGACCTCATCAACCCGGGGATTGGCAGAAACCCCGGTATAAACGGTAGTGCGTATGCCTACGTCGGCCAGTAAGGTAACGATTTCGCCCACCCAGCCGGCTGCCGAAACACCTGGGTCAGACACCAAAAACACGTGTTTCCCACCGAAATTACTGGCGAAGTTGGCAACTGACTTGCGCGACCCGGCTCCAAATACAATCTCTGGCGAGACAAACTTTCTTAATGCAGATATGTCATGACCCATGAAAACGAACTCAACGTTATATTTGTTTTTATCGTAATAGTTGAGAGTTTAACTCAAGCTTTGTGTGCATTCACTGGCCTTTCGGCTATGCCTTTGATAAAAGCAATAGAGTCGCTCAAGCATGGCGGCCTGATTCGCCTGCTGTAAAAAGCCATGGCCCTCGTCCTGAAACCAATGCAGCTCCGGGGTCTGTCCGGCTTTGTGCATTGCTGACACCATGGCGCGGGTTTGCTCCGGCACAACCACTTTGTCCTGCCCTCCCTGAAAAAAGATCACCGGCGCGACCATTGCTGCCGCGCGCAGCCTGGGCGTGCGCATTTGCCAGCGCTGTGGATGTTCCTCGGGGTCGCCTAAAAGCCAATCCAGATAGCCCGATTCAAAGCGGTGTGTCATACGCCGTAACTGGGTCGGATCAGTAACGCCAAACAGGCTGGCACCGGCGCTGTAGCGCTGATCTGTGCTCAATGCCATCAGAGCCGTGTAGCCACCAGAACTACGACCCTGGATAAATACCCGCTTGGGGTCTGCCAGCCCAGCGTCAATCAGGCAATCCACTGCGCGCGCCATGTCCTCTACATCCAACTCACCCCACCGTTCCGCCAGAGCTAAGCGGAACGCACGGCCAAATCCACTACTGCCACGGTAGTTCACCTCGGCTACGGCAAAGCCGCGCTGGCACCAGAATTGTATCTGAGGGTTGAACACCGGGTAGGCTGCAGAAGTAGGCCCACCATGGGCTACGAGAATCAATTTGGCTGGTTGTTTATCCGCCGTCAGTGGTGCATAAAAAAAACCCTGTGGAGGCTCCAGCTCCGTCCCGACAGCGAGCTTTCTAAATACTACAGGAGGCGCCAGAGTGTGCCCGGGAAGTGCGGGCTCCCCACCCGCAATAACATGGGCCTGGGCGCTGAGCGGATCGATACGAAGAACCGCATCGAGGCGATGTGGCGACTTTGCAATCGCGTAAAGCGCGCCGTTAGCAGTGCACAAGTTGCGAAAATCGCTAAACTCCGGCGAAATGCGCACCGACTCTGGGTAGTCTGGGCCAGAGAACCACAACTCACCGTAGCCGTTGTGATAACAGACCCGGGCCCAACAATCGCCAGGTAATGGGCAGTGGTGACTTTCTCCGAGCTGCCAGGGCGCATTGGCGTGGTCTCGTTCGGGCGCAGCCGCAGCTTTTAACCAGCCACTTTCTGCGCTCTGATAGTCCACCTGCCAGGGTTGCCACCAACCTTCATGGTCAGACAAAACCCACAATGCCTGACCGGAAAAAACTGGCTGTTGAACAGAGCCTTCATTGGGCGGCGGATGACACTGAACATGTTCTAGCGTGCCGCTTTCAGTAACATTTGCTGTCCACAGGCGAGTACGTAACCAAGGCATATCAGGCAATTGCCAGGTCACCCAGGCAATCTTTTTACCATCGGCTCTAAGTGCTGGCGCACCGTAAAAATCTTCGCCTTCATGCAGCACTGTTGGCTCACCCGTGCGCACCAGTGCCACCAGTTGCTGTCGACCCTCTGCAACGCCCTCACCCGTTTCACGCACCGCCAGCACACGCTGTCGCAACGGGTCTGATACCAGGCCGCCATACGCCGCCGCATCGGTGGTCAGCACCTGACTGCTGCTTTCTTCGCTGGCAATAAAACAGATGTGCTGATCGTCAGTGACTACAAACACGCCATCCGGAGCCGCCGCCAACGCACCGCCACCATACCCATTCACTCCGCTGCGAATGTTCAGGTATGGCGTGGCCAATGGGGTCGAAGCCTGGTCACGTATCCGCCAAACCTGATTCGCGCCAGTGTCAGGGTCACTTTGCAGCCAGAATACGCCGGTTTGCGAAGCGACCAAGCCACTGCGTTGGATATAACCAGCGCACGCCTCAGCCGCACTCAATAACCCGACGGGCGACTCAGCTGCGAAAGAACAAACGGGAGTTGCCGGCGTTGCGATAGGTCAGCTCCTCTATACCTGCGGTAGCATGGTCAGCGGCTTGGCGCGCGGCCAGAATGCGATCGTGATGGGGCGACTTGCTGCACACCGGGTCTGCGTTATCGGCATTGCCGGTAAGCAAAAATGCCTGGCAACGACAGCCACCAAAATCCTTTTCCTTTTCATCACAGGACTGACATGGCTCTGGCATCCAGCTGTCGCCACGATAATGATTAAAACCTGAGCTTTCGTACCAGATGTGCTTCAAGTCTTTATTGCGCACATTGGGGAAGTCGATCGGCAGCAGGCGAGCACTGTGGCAGGGTAAAGCGGTACCGTCTGGAGCCACCGTCAAAAAAAGACTGCCCCAGCCATTCATGCATGGTTTTGGGCGTTCTTCATAGTAATCGGGGGTAACAAAAATCAGCTTCATGGCCGAGCCTTCATCCAAAAGGCGGGCCCGATTCTGATTCACCTCATGCTCGGCTTTTTCCAGCTGTGCCCGCGACGGCATCAGCCCTTCACGATTCCTGAAAGCCCAGCCGTAGTACTGACACGTAGCCAGCTCGACGTAATCTGCGCCCAGGCGATCACACAGCGCAACTATGTCATTCATCTGATGAATATTATGGCGGTGAATCACAAAGTTGAGAACCATGGGATACCCGGCCTCTTTCACCGCACGGGCCATCGCCAGCTTTTGCTCAAACGCCTTGCGGGAGCCTGCAACAGCGTTATTCAATTCCGGATCTGACGCCTGGAAGCTAACCTGAATATGATCCAGACCGGCCTCGGCAAACGACTCGACTTTGGCCTGGGTCAGCCCTAAGCCAGACGTGATCAGGTTGCTGTAATAGCCCAGATGGCGTGCCTCTGCAATCAGTTCTCCCAAGTCCTGGCGCACCAGCGGCTCGCCCCCGGAAAACCCCAGTTGTGCCGCGCCCATTTCACGGCCTTGGCGCAGAACCCTGATCCACTCCTCAGTGCTGAGCTCACTCTCGGTCTGGGCAAAATCCAGAGGGTTTGAGCAGTAAGGACATTGCAAAGGGCAACGATAAGTCAGCTCGGCGAGCAGCCACAACGGGGGCCCAATGCTGGCTTGTTTCTGTCCTGTCGGGCTGGAGGTCAGAGAGGTCATAAGAGCTCAATCCAGTGTTGCAGTCTGGCGTGGTCCAGAAATTCGATCACGTCGTCCTCCAGAGCACCGGTTTGAGGAAACGCTGCCTCTAGCGCAGCCACAATATCCTGCACGCAACGCTGGCCATCGATCTCGGCCAGTATCGCACCGGCGCTATCGTTAAGCTTCACCATACCCTCAGGGTACAGCAACACATGACCGTTCTGTGCGGGCTCCCACTGGAACCGAAATCCGCGACGAAAACGAGGGGTGTCTGTGGTTTTGATCGCATTTTCTGCCAGATTTGCCATTACAGCCCCCGGTGCCAGATTTGCTGATCAGTCACCGTGTGAAACGGTGGTGTGTTATGGCTGTAAGCCATCGTGAGTGCGTCCAGAAGAGCCCACAAAATATCAAGCTTGAACTGCAGGATATCCAGGGCTCTGGCCTGCTCAGGGGCGGTGGTGAAATGCTCAAGCGTAATTGCCAGGCCGTGCTCCACATCGCGACGAGCTTCCGAGAGGCGCTTGCGGAAATAGTGGTAACCAGACTCGTCTATCCACGGATAATGCTGCGGCCAGCTGTCCAGACGGGATTGGTGAATTTCCGGTGCAAACAATTCCGTAAGGGACGAACACGCCGCCTCCTGCCAGCTGGCGCGGCGCGCAAAGTTCAGGTAAGCATCGACCGCAAAGCGCACACCTGGCAGCACATGACGCTGGTCAATCACCTCTTCTCGGGTAAGCCCTACAGCCTCCGCCAAGCACAACCAGGCTTCGATGCCGCCCGCATCTCCGTTATGGCCATCGTGATCAAGAATGCGTTGCAACCACTGTTGGCGAACCTCGGCGTCGGGGCAATTAGCCATGATGGCGGCGTCTTTGCGCGGAATCATGATTTGGTAATAATACCGGTTGACTACCCAGCCCCGGACTTGTTCAGGGCTGCATTGTCCGCCATACATGGCCCGGTGATACGGGTGGTGAATATGGTAATACTGCCCCTTGCTGCGCAGCGCCCGCTCAAACTCTGTCGCGTTCATGGCGGTATTGACGGTGGCGCTCATAGCTTCTCCGACAGATCAATATGCATTCCGTCCCAAGCCACGTCGATGTCGTGCTGAATCAATTGCGCTCGCTCATCGGAGTCTTCGTTCAGAATCGGATTCGTGTTGTTGATGTGTATCAGAATCTTACGCCTGGCGGGCATGGAATCCAGTACCTCAATCATCCCACCCGGGCCACTCTGGGCCAGATGGCCCATGGCCTGACCGGTTTTGGTGCCTACTTTCTGGCGGATCATTTCGTCGTCGTGCCACACCGTGCCATCCACCATCAGAACTTCGGCTTTGCGCATCCACTGCAGAATATGCGCATCGGGCTTACCGAGCCCCGGCGCGTATAGCACGGTGTCACCGGTGCGTGTGTCCTCGATAAAAACGCCGATATTATCGCCTGGGTGCGGCTGGTCCCTACGCGGCGAATACGGTGGTGCGTTACTCAATAGAGGAATAGCCGTCAGCTTGAGATTCGAGGCGCAAGGGATAACAAAGGTTCCGGGCGCACCCTCATCAAGCGGGATTTCTCGCCAGCTCAAACCACCGTTCCAATGCGCCAACATCGGGAACAGCGGAAAGCCGGAACTGAGATCTTCGTGTACCTGCGCCGTACACCATAGATCAAGTGGTAACCCTTCTCGCAGAGTTAAAAGGCCCGTCGTATGATCTACCTGGCTGTCCATCAGCACCACGGCCTCAATACCGGTATCACGCAGGGCGCGCGCCGGCTGCATAGCTGGGAACGATGCCAACTGAGCACGAATATCGGGGGAAGCGTTGAACAGAATCCAGCGCTCACCGTCTTCACTGACGGCTATGGACGACTGTGTACGTGCACGAGCGTTAATAGTGCCCTTTCGCAAGCCATCGCAATTGGCGCAATTGCAGTTCCACTGAGGAAAACCGCCACCTGCCGCCGAGCCAAGAACCTGAAGATACATAAGCAGAAGCTCCGGAAGTAAAGCGGCCGGCGCCCAGGCGCCGGCCGCTTCAGTCTTCAGCGGTTGGCGAAGTACATAGTGACTTCGAAACCAATGCGCAGGTCTTCATAAGCTGGTTTTGTCCACATAATGCTCACCTCTTTTGTCATGATTATTTGGGCATCAGGAAACGTTCGGTGATAGTCACCGCATCCCCAAACCCCATCCTAAAGGCAGCCGCAAGCCACCAACATGGTACTTTCGCACTGTTTTCAGGTCGCCTTTAGTTGCAGTCTGGCAGCAATTAAAGGGCGCAGAGCGATACAACAGCAATCCTGAAAAGCAAAAAAGGCCCACGAAGGGCCAAAAGAGAGCGACACAAATGCAGAGGTCTCCACAAAAACTCCCCGACAGGCGCCGGGGAAAGAAGGCGCACATTCCCTGTGCAGTTTACCAACCAACCTGTGTGGAGGCGCTGGCCGGTAGCATTACAATCAGAAAAAGCCCAGCGGGTTAATGTCGTAACTGGTCAGCATGCACTTGGTTTGCTGGTAGTGATCCAGCGCCAACTTATGGGTTTCGCGACCAATGCCGGATTTCTTGTAACCACCAAAGGCGGCGTGGGCTGGGTACGCATGGTAGCAGTTCATCCACACTCGACCGGCCTGGATCTGGCGCCCCATACGGTAGGCAACATGGGTGTCACGGGACCACACCCCCGCACCCAGACCAAACTCGGTGTCGTTGGCGATGGCGAGCGCCTCTTCCTCGGTTTTGAAGGTGGTTACCCCCACAACCGGGCCGAAGATCTCCTCCTGGAACACGCGCATCTTATTATCGCCCTTAAACAACGTGGGCTGAATGTAGAAGCCGTTAGCAAACTCGCCTTCCATTTGTTCGCGGTCACCGCCGGTCAACACCTGAGCACCTTCCTGCTTGCCAATTTCAAGGTACGACAGGATCTTGTCGAACTGTTCCTTGCTGGCCTGAGCGCCAACCTGCACATCGGTGTCCAGAGGGTTGCCGCGCTTGATTGCCTTGGTGCGGGCGACCACTTTTTCCATAAATTCGTCGTACATGTCTTCTTGCACTATCGCGCGTGACGGACAGGTACACACTTCACCCTGATTGAAGAAAGCCAGAACCAGGCCTTCCACACACTTATCGATGAATTCCGGCTCGGCTTTCATCACATCAGAGAAGTAAATGTTTGGAGACTTTCCACCCAACTCTACGGTAGAGGGGATGATGTTCTCAGCCGCGCACTTAAGGATGTGCGACCCAACCGGTGTCGAACCGGTGAAGGCGATTTTGGCAATGCGCTTGCTGGTTGCCAGCGCCTGGCCGGCTTCAATTCCGTAACCGTTAACCACGTTGAGCACACCTGGCGGCAGCAGGTCGCCGATGACCTCCATCAACACCAGTATGCTCGCCGGTGTCTGCTCGGCCGGCTTCAGCACAGTACAGTTACCCGCCGCCAGGCATGGGCCCAGCTTCCAGGCGGCCATTAGTATCGGGAAGTTCCAGGGGATAATCTGCCCGACCACGCCTAACGGCTCGTGGAAATGGTACGCCACGGTGTTGTTATCAATTTCGCCCATATGGCCTTCCTGGGCGCGAATGCAACCAGCAAAGTAACGGAAGTGATCAGCGGCCAATGGAATGTCGGCGTTCAGGGTTTCACGGACGGCTTTACCATTATCCCAGGTTTCCGCAACCGCCAATTTTTCGACATTAGCTTCAATGCGATCAGCAATTTTCAGCAGGATATTGGAGCGCTCTTGAGCCGAGGTACGTCCCCACGCGGGGGCGGCCTTGTGCGCTGCGTCGAGTGCCAGATCGATATCTTCCGCAGACGACCGCGGGATTTCACAGATCACATCACCCGTTACAGGGGTAATGTTATCAAAATACTGCCCATTTACCGGGGCAACCCACTCACCGCCAATGTAATTTCCATAACGGGATTTAAAAGAAACGACGGAACCTTCTGTTCCTGGTTGTGCGTAGATCATGGCTTCGACCTCATGTTTTATTTATTACTCGCCAACGGGGGGCTATCGCGTTTACCCACCCAATGTAGACACAAACTCTCACCCATTGAATGCTGCGATGGGGGCGAAAAACTCCTCCCTTGGTAGTAGTCGCCAGCCGACCGATATTGCCCGTGGCCTGCTGGCGCCCAATTTCATCGCATCCGGGGATTACTGGCTTGCAACTCGGTCCTTTGGTAATTTAAAGGTCCATACCGTGCCACCCTGGTTAAAGTGCTTGACCACTTTAGCCACTTCCCCCCCCCAAAGCGGAACCGCCCCACCCCAGCCAGAAGCCACTGAGACGAACTGCTCACCGTCCATCTGCCACGTAACCGGGGTGCCAACCACACCGGAGCCGGTATTGAACTTGTACAGTTCTTCACCCGTCTTGGCATCAAAGGCTTTCAGGTAGCCCTCTGGCGTGCCGGTGAAAACCAGATCGCCCGCTGTCGTCATTACGCCGCCCCACAAAGGCGCCGGATTTTCATGCCGCCACACTTCCTCACCGGTTTTCGGATCCATGGCACGCAAAACGCCAATGTAATCGTCGTTGGCAGGCTTGATTGTGAAACCGGCGCCCAAAAATGCTCCACCTCGTTTATAAGAAACCGGCTCATTCCAGATATCCATGGACCACTCGTTAGAGGGCACATAGAACAAGCCAGTCTTCTGACTGAAAGCCATAGGCATCCAGTTTTTTCCACCGAGGAACGCCGGTTGCGCTACCACTGCTTCGCCTTTCGTGCCATCAGTGACAGAAGGATCTCCTGGGCGGCCACCGTCTGCATAAATCGGCCGGCCGGTTTTGGGATCAAGCCCCGTTGCCCAAGTGATTTTATCTACAAACGGAAAGCCACGAATGAAGTCACCGTTTTCACGGTTCAAAACATAGAAAAAGCCGTTTCGATCCGCGGTGGCCGCAGCCATCACGGTTTTTCCGTTTTCCTCGTAGTTAAACGAAATCAGCTCATTTACGCCATCGTAATCCCAGCCGTCGTGGGGTGTGGTCTGAAAGTGCCATTTGATGCTGCCATCGTCCGGATCGATGGCAAGTCTTGAAGAGGAGAAGAGATTGTCGCCCGGGCGCAGGTGCGAGTTCCACGGCGATGGGTTACTGGTACCAAAAAACAGCGTATCGGTATCCTGATCGTAAGTGCCGCCCAGCCAGGGTGCTGCGCCGCCGGTCTTCCACATATCACCGGGCCAGGTGCGCCCGGCTTCGCCACCAGAAATACCATTTTCAACTTTTTCGCCATCCTCGTACACATACCCCATGTGGCCTTCGACCGTGGGGCGCGTCCAGGCCAAGTCACCGGTTTCAGCATCGTAAGCTTCCACTTTGCCAACAACGCCAAACTCACCACCGGCTACCCCGGTAATTATTTTGCCTTTTACAATAATTGGAGCGGCAGTGATGGCGTATCCTGCCTGGTAGTCCGCCACCTTCTTAATCCACTCAGGCTTGCCTGTATCTTTGTTCAGTGCCACAAGCCGGGCATCCAGAGTGCCGAAGTATACTTTGTCGCCGTAAAGAGCTACGCCGCGGTTGACCACATCACAGCAAGGCATGATGCCATCGGGCAGGCGGGCATCGTACTGCCAAAGCTCTTCGCCGGTTCTTGCATCAATGGCGTAAACGCGGGAGTAGGAGGCGGACACATACATCACGCCGTCCTTTACCATGGGCTGGGATTCCTGGCCGCGCATCTTTTCGCTGCCGAAGGAAAACGCCCATGCGGGCTGCAAATACTGAATATTATCTGTGTTCAAGTCTTCAAGCGTGCTGAACCGTTGCCCTTGAGTACCCATACCATAGGTGACAACGTCTTCTGGCGTGTTGGCATCGTTGAGGATATCTTCGTCGGTTACGGCCTGGGCGCCGCACGACACTGCTACCGCGAGGGTGCTGACTGCAATGCGAATGCCGAATCTGTTCAATCTCATGGTTGCGCTCTCCGAGTCTCTTGTTGTCGGTTTTCGGTGAACCGGGAAGTTTTCCCGCCTCTATGCAGATTCTTCGCTTTGCCTGCCCGATCAACAATGATTCCCCAGCAGTGGTTTTCTCATCACTTGGTCGTACGACCCAAATAGAAAAGCCCACGCTAAATGCGCGGGCTTCGTCCAAATTCAGGAAAGTGAATCGCTCGCAACCAGGTTCAGGGCTGGCCCTCAGCTTGTGCAATCGCTTCGTCGCCGAGGAACTCTCGATAATATTGGGGGATGCTGTAACTCAGGCTAAACTGAGAAAATAGCTCACTGAGCTCGCCAGATTGCACCAGATTGCCAACGATCTCCTCAAGGGCATAGCCCAGCTGTCGGTGTGTGTGTTTGATCGCCATACCCACATCCCAAACCTGCTTGTTTATACCCGGGAAACCATTACCCGCGTGCTTGAACTTATTGTTTTCGATTTTTGACAATTGATGGTCGATTTCTGCACGCATGCCCATGACAGCGCTCACTTCGCCATCGCGCATTGCACTGAAAGCCTCCTCCACGTTTGCGTAATGGCGCACCTGTTCACGCAAGCGGCCATTTAACCCGGATGAGAGATAGAAATCCGGCAATGTGTCAATTTCCACACCAATCGGGTGGTACTGGAACATTGCGACAGTTTCCACCGAGTCCATCTTTTTCGGGTTGTAAGCAATTTGCCAGGTTTCTTGCTGGTAAGGCCCGAACAGCACCACCTGTTCGTTCATGTATTCGCCGGTGGAATCCTGCATATAGGCGTATTGTTTGTCGTAAGGCACCCGCATCATCACATCCGCAAGGCGTTGCTTAGCCAGGTAATGGCCTTTCCAGACGTTGTTGCGCAGGTCGTCTCCCAGGTTTTCATCCGGCACGATCCAGTGCACTTTGAAATCCACGCCCATGGCCGCAGCAATGCGCTTGCCAAGCTCCACATCAATGCCCTGAGGTGAGCCATCGACGGTGTAAGAATATGGTGGGAAATTCTCGTAAACACCCACCTTCAAATAACCAGACTCCAGAATAACGTCGTAACTGCGCTCCGCAGGCCGATTCAGCAGCGCGTTCCCGTCATTCACTTCCTGGGCAAGGCCCGTTTGCAACAGCAGCATCAGTGCAAAAACTCGAAACAGCGCTTTCATTGTCACTCCCCCAACGACGGCAGGCCGGCATATAGCCGACCCGAAAACAGCCCCCTTGAATTTTGAAACCGGCGCCATTTATTCAGGCTTTGGCAAGGATTCAACGTAGGTCCGGATTGCCCAAATAGCATTTTGGTTCAGGGTTTTCTTCCACGCAGGCATACCGCGATCGGTACCATTTTGAACGCGACCCATATAGTACTCGTCGTCCCATTCTGTAAGCTCGCGCAAATCTGGTGTCAACCCACCAGACATCGCCCTGATACCATGGCAGCCGGCACAGTTGCCAGCATAGGCGCTTTCGCCAATCTCCACTGCGAGAGAGTTTGCATCGCCATGTGAGCCGCCCTTACGGAACGGGTTTTCTGCCAGAAGTTCATCTCCCAGTACTGGAAGGTTGCCGGTATCCACTGGCTGTGGGGTGACATTGCCGTGCGCCGTCACCAAGCCCGCTGTTCCCAGCAGGGCCGCCGTTGTCAGCGCTTTGAGTGAGAAGGAGATTTTCATTGCACTTACCTTTGTTGATTCCTAGTGCTCTGGCGATTGGATTTATGAGGTGCCAGTTGCTGGTAACCAGTCTAAAAAGCTGGGCGACCAATCCGAATGCCACTTTGGGGGCTTCGGCTTAGTTCCTTAGTCGTAGGCAATCAGGGCGAAGGCCAAAGCACGATAGCCTCAGCGCTTCACCTGAAATTCGCGCGGTATCAGCAGAAAAATTTTGTGAAAGGCCGTCATTAATTTATCCGTTCAAGGATATTGGAAACCCTGCCAACCATGCTAAACAGGCTGCTTCAGACCGGAATAGTCCTTTAGTACTGCCAGTTTGCTACTTTCTGAATATTTCCGGCACTTTTTCCCTTCTCTAAGCTGGTCAGACAATAAAAACTCCGGAGGCCTCATGTCCCGATCCGCGTCTTTGATCGTCACGCTCATTTTTAGCCTTCTGTGCGCGCTGCCACTCCATGCCTCTGAAACGATCGCCGTGAAGATAGGATATGTACAGTGGGCGCCAGACCCGGGTCCGGTGCTGTCCAATGTGCTTCCCGAGCCCGAGGATGCCGGCCTGCGAGGCGCCGAACTGGCGATTAACGATAACAGCACCACCGGGAAATTCATGGGCCACACTTACACCCTCACATCCAAAGTGGCCGAATCAGAGCAGGCGGCAGTAGAAGCCTTTGAGGCGTTGCAACAACAAGGGGTTGATCTGTTTGTCATCAATACGCCTGCCAGCACATTGACAGCGATGATGGATAAAGCCGCCACAGATACGCTGGTATTCAATTCCGGTAGCCCAAACGATGCGCTGCGCGCTAACGAATGCAACCCGAACCTTCTGCACACGCTTCCAAGCTACGCGATGCTGACCGACGCTCTGGGCCAGTGGTTGAAAATGCGGCGCTGGAGTCGGGTTTTTCTGATTACGGGGCCAACCGCGGCAGACCAGGCTTGGGCCAGCGCATTTCGCCGCTCAGCCAAACGCTTCGGGGTAAAAATTATGGAAGACAAGCCCTGGACCTTCGATGCGGATCTGCGTCGCACCGCGTCCAAAGAGTTGCCATTGTTCACCCAGGCGAACGATTACGATGCGGTGGTGGTGGCTGATGTGCGCGGTGATTTTGGTGAATACGTGCCGTTCAACACCTGGTTACCAAGGCCTGTGGTTGGAACACAGGGCATGTCACCTGTGGCCTGGCACCGCGTTGTGGAAAGCTGGGGCGCCGCCCAGTTACAGAGCCGTTTTTACGATTTGGCCGGCCGCGATATGACCAGCGAGGATTACGCGGCATGGGCGGCGGTTCGCTCTTTGGGAACAGCCGTTACCCAGCTTGGCAAAGCCGACGGCAAGAGTCTTCGCAGCTTTATTTTCAGTGATCGCTTTCAGTTGGCGGCGTTCAAAGGCCGCCAACTGACCTACCGCTTGTGGAATGGCCAACTACGGCAGCCCATTCCGCTGGTGCACCCAAGGGGTTTGGTCGCAAGTGCGCCGATCGAAGGCTTTATTCATCCGAAAACTGAAATGGACACCCTCGGGCTCGATGAGCCAGAAAGCGCGTGTCGTACCAACGGCTGACCGCCTGTGCGCTCGTCATTCAGAATAACAAGGAGCTCTCCAATGAAATCGCTACTCAGACAAACCGCTTTGGCCACCCTGATAGGGCTATCCGCGCCAGCTATGGCAAGTCTGGCTTACGTATCCAATGAAAAAGACAACACCCTGTCTATTATTGATACGGAATCACAGCAAGTCATCGACACCATCGAGGTTGGCGCACGGCCACGCGGTATTTTGTTGTCAAAGGACTTCACCAAACTGTACATCTGCGCCAGCGACGATGACACCGTTCAAGTGCTGGATTTGGCCACCCGCAAGATTGTCGATACCCTTCCCTCCGGCGAAGATCCCGAGCAATTCGCATTGCATCCCAACAACAAGCATCTTTATATCGCCAATGAGGATGACGCTATTGTCACGGTGGTTGATGTTACCACCAAAGAAGTTCTGGCCCAGATCGACGTAGGCATCGAACCAGAAGGCATGGCGGTGAGTCCGGACGGAAAATGGGCGGTGAATACCTCGGAAACCACCAGCATGCTGCACTGGATTAACACCGAAACGTTTGAAATCGATAAAAACATAGTGATTGGCCAACGACCACGCCATGTGGAGTTCAGCAACGACAGTAAAGTTGCATGGGCCTCAGCGGAAATTGGCGGCACCGTGCATATTATTGACGTTGATAAACTCGAACAAACTCACGAAATGTCGTTCAAAGTACCCGGCGTCAATCAGGACAGAGTTCAGCCTGTGGGTATCGAGTTAACCTCTGACGGAAAATACGCTTTTGTTGCGTTAGGCCCCTCCAATCACGTGGCTGTGGTCGACGCGAAAACCTACGAAGTTCTTGATTACCTGCTGGTCGGTAGCCGGGTGTGGCAACTGGACCTTAATAACGACGAAACTCAGCTCTACACCACCAACGGCGTGTCTGGGGATGTATCGGTTATTGATGTAGAAGCTCTGAAAGTCATCAAATCCATCAAGGTAGGCCGTTATCCTTGGGGCGTGGTCATAGATCCCAATTCATGACACTAGAAGCTCGTAACATCAGCTTTCGCTATGGCAACAAGCTTGTGCTTCAGGAGGTCGGTTTTACGCTGACCTCCGGAGGGTTCCACGCATTGTTGGGCCCCAACGGTGCAGGAAAATCCACGCTGTTCGGATTGCTGACCCGACTGCTGGCACTGCAACAGGGCGATATACTGCTTGCCGGGCAGTCGCTGAAAAAGCAGCCAGCTGCGGCTATGCGCCAAATAGGCGTGGTGTTCCAGCAAAACGCGCTGGATCTGGATCTGTCGGTTCGGCAAAACCTGATGTATCACGGCGCCCTTCATGGGCTTTCGCGCAGAGAGGCCCGCAGCCGCGGCGACCAGGAATTGCAGCGCTTCGGATTACTTGACCGGGCGGGCGATGCGGTTCGGGAGCTCAACGGCGGTCACCGGCGACGGGTAGAAATTGCACGCGCCCTGCTGCACCGCCCCTCACTGCTTTTGCTCGACGAGCCTACCGCCGGGCTGGATGTTACCAGCCGCAGGGCCCTTAACGATCATGTGCGCACTCTCTGCAAAGAAGATGGCCTGACGGCACTCTGGGCCACTCATTTGATTGAAGAAGTACACCAGCAAGACCGGGTGCTCATTCTGCACCAGGGCCAGCTACTGGCAGACGAAAAAGGCCTCGAAATTTACTCTGCCGACGGCAGCAAGAGCCTGGCGGAGACCTTTGAATCACTGACGGGAAGCGCGCCATGACACCGGCTCAGTACTGGCATTGTTTTATCGGCATCCAGTTCCGTGAATGGCTGCGCTTTTGGCAACAACGCACCCGGTTTGCCAGCGCGTTGGTCCGCCCACTGCTCTGGCTGGTTGTGTTTGCCGCCGGTTTTCGCGCGGTCCTTGGTATTTCCATTATTCCGCCCTATCAAACGTACATTACCTACGAGACCTACATTGCACCCGGGCTGTGCGGAATGATCATTCTGTTCAATAGCATGCAGGGCGCACTCTCCATGGTTTATGACCGGGAACTTGGGAGTATGCGGGTGCTATTGATGAGTCCCTTGCCTCGCCCCTTCCTGCTGATAAGCAAATTGCTGGCGATGGGTGTGGTATCTGTTGGCCAGGTCTATGTTTTCCTCATGTTGGCTTTGCTCGTCGATGTAGAGCCACCACTCTGGGGATATCTGGCCGTACTGCCAGCTTTGATTCTGACGAGCCTGATGCTTGGCGCAATGGGTCTGTTAATTGCCATGTGGATCAAGCAGCTGGAGAACTTTGCCGGGGTGATGAACTTTGTCATTTTCCCGATGTTTTTTATGTCCTCCGCGCTGTACCCGCTCTGGAAAATGAATGAGGCAAGCCGCTGGCTGTACTGGGTCTGCCAGTTCAATCCCTTTACCCACGCGATAGAAGCGATTCGGTTTTCGCTGTACCTGGAGTGGAACCCGTTGGCCTGGGGAGTGATTGCCGGGGTTACGTTGGTTCTGGTTATTTTGGCCACCGCCGGCTTCCGGCCACAAAGAACCAAAATACCAAGTAGCAAACCGGCCTGACCGGCCCGGCCAGCGCGACCAATCCAAAACGCTGAGCGAAAATGAGGAAAGCGACCGCGGCACGTACAGACATACCCGACTTTCGTTGTGGTAGATTTATTCCTACACAATACGAACCCCGATGACAGGCAAGAATAGTACTTTGGTGGCTGTTTTTTGGTGCGATGGTCGCATTCAACTAAGGGCCGGGGTGGCGTGTAATGGAAGTATCACAATAATAACCCGGAGCTTAGCGCCATTTAGCCGAGCTAACGACCTTCTGAACTGGGGGCTACCGTGCTTAACCAACTCAATGCTGTGCTATGTTCCGAAACCCACTCTCACGATTCGGGAGAAATTCCCGATACTGAAAATAGACAGGTAGATACCACCATGGAGCCTGCGTACAAGATTTTGATTGCCGATGACCACCCGCTTTTTCGGGAAGCCATCGGCAACGTCATCGCTTCGGGCTTTGAAGGCAGTGAAATCATTGAAACCGACGATCTCGACAGCGCGCTTAAGGTCGCCCAGGAAAATGATGATCTGGACCTGATCCTGCTGGATCTGAATATGCCAGGAATGCACGGCCTGAACGGCCTGATCACCTTGCGCAACGAAGCGCCAACCATTCCAGTAGTGATTGTCTCTGCGGAAGAGGAAAAACAGGTGGTGCTGCAAGCTATCACTTACGGTGCAGTGGGTTTTATTACCAAATCATCGCCGCGCGCGCAGATGACCGAAGCTATTCAGCAAATCCTCAACGGCAATGTGTACCTGCCCTCGGATATTATCCGCTCTGGCAAAGAGGCCGCCAGCCGGCGCAGACGTAACGACGAAAACCCCATTTCTCCAGAGTTGCTTAATTCCTTGACCCGACGCCAATTACTGGTGCTGGAGCGAATGTCCAAAGGAGAGTCTAACAAGCAAATCGCCTACAACCTCAATATCGCTGAGACCACCGTCAAGGCCCACGTTTCGGCCATTCTGCGCAAACTCAGTGTGCACAATCGGGTACAAGCCATCCTGTCCGCCAGTGATGTGGATTTTAGTGAATACCTGAAGCGCTAACTAACACCCGAGCCAGGTTCATAATGCACTTCCCCCGCTTCAATAGACACGCATCGATAACTCCGCCGAGGGAGAAAACCGATGCCTGCTATCAAGACTGGCAAGAAAACCGAGAAGTACACGACCGAGTTTAAAGTCAAAGCCGTTGAGT